>Ga0233433_10002809_pt1 | contig 14717 bp, 12 predicted proteins | sample SI_122_August201_5_FD_179868 | JGI IMG/M metagenome (GOLD analysis project Ga0233433, IMG submission 179868) | Seawater microbial communities from Saanich Inlet, British Columbia, Canada - SI_122_August2016_100_MG | ecosystem: Environmental > Aquatic > Marine > Inlet | place: Canada: British...
CCGCTGTTAAAGCAGTGGATCCAGAAACAAAATGCTCTATCAGGCGATCTTGTTTATAGTGGCTAAGGCGGCTCTTGCGCATAGGTCCCATGATAACCCCAAAATCATGTTATCTGGGTCAGCCCCTTGTATTTTAGACCGGGCGCCTGCTCGCAGGCGTCACACATCGTTCTTCACGAAACCGGCCTGGCGTTCGATACAGAGATGGTCAATACCGTTGAAAATTCGACGGACAGCGGTGCCGTTTTCTCTGATATCAATGCCAAGGGCCAAGTCCCAGTGCTGGAGCTCGACGACGGCCAGCTCCTTACCGAAGGCTCGGTCATTGTCCAGTACCTTGCCGATAAGGCGCCACAGGCCGGTCTTCTGCCCACCGCCGGGACGGTAGGGCGGGCCCGTGTCCAGGAAGTGCTCAGTTTTGTCGGATCAGAACTGCACAAGCCCTTCGACGCGCTGTTCAATCCGGCGGTCCCTGAAGAGTACAAACGCATCGCCAAGGAGGCCCTTGCCCGAAAATTCAAGTTCCTCGACGCCCGCTTGAGCGGCAGCGACTATATGGCCGGCGACAGCTTCTCCGTCGCCGATCCATATCCCTTTGTCGTCTTCAGCTGGACCAAGTACGCAGACATCGATTTGAGCGAATACAAAAACATCAGCGCCTTTATCGAACGGATCTCGGCCCGCCCGCAAGTTCAGGAAACACTCAAGGCCGAAGGCCTGGTTTAGCCCGCCGCCGAAGATGTGTTCGGTGGCGGCGATTTTTCGGGTCAAATCGCTCTGAGGCGGCTTGTCTTTGGTGTTGGCTGAAAGCAGACCTACCGATATCTCTGCTTAATTTGATCGATATTTCGCCTGTAGTTTTGGGCAACTGAGAGCGCGCAATCGAAAATCCGTTAAAGCGGGCATCGAAGCCGCGCGCGGACCCGTTCCGCCGAGGGGCTACGCCGGTCAGGACCGGCCAACGCTCGCTCAATCTTTAAGATGCGCCACCAAATCATCCACAACGCTAGGATCCGCCAGCGTCGAGATATCGCCCAAATTGCTCGCATCCCCTTCGGCGATCTTGCGCAAAATTCGGCGCATGATTTTGCCGGAGCGCGTCTTTGGTAATCCCGGCGCCCATTGGATGACGTCGGGGCTGGCGATGGGGCCGATTTCTTTGCGCACCCATTGGATAAGCTCGGTGCGCAAATCATCCGAGGGCTCCTCACCGGCCATCAGGGTCACATAGGCGTAAATCCCCTGCCCCTTAATGTCGTGGGGGAAGCCGACGACGGCGGATTCCGATACCTTTGCGTGGGCGACAAGCGCGCTTTCCACTTCCGCCGTACCCATGCGGTGGCCTGATACGTTAATCACGTCATCCACCCGGCCCGTGATCCAGTAATAGCCGTCTTCGTCCCGGCGGCAGCCGTCGCCGGTGGTGAAATTACCGGGATAGGCCGAGAAATAGGTTTCGAGGAAGCGCTTGTGGTCGCGGAACACGGTGCGCATCTGGCCCGGCCATGAATCGGTGATGACCAGGTTGCCTTCGCAGGCGCCGTCCAAAATCTTGCCGTCCCCATCGACAATAGCCGGGGTGATGCCGAAGAAAGGCCGCGTCGCCGAGCCGGGTTTGAGCGCCGTCGCGCCGGGCAATGGCGTGATTAGAATGCCGCCGGTTTCGGTCTGCCACCAAGTGTCCATGACCGGACAGCGGCCATCGCCGCAGACATTGTAATACCACATCCAGGCTTCCGGGTTGATCGGCTCGCCGACCGAGCCCAGCAGGCGCAAGCTTTTGCGCGATGTCTTTTTGACCGGCTCGTCACCCTGTTGCATCAGCGCCCGGATCGCCGTCGGCGCGGTGTAGAGGATGTTAATCTGATGCTTGTCCACCACCTGCCAGATGCGCGACGCGTCCGGCCAGTTGGGTACGCCCTCGAACATGGTGGTGACGGCGCCGTTGGCGAGCGGGCCGTATAATATATAGGAGTGCCCGGTAACCCAGCCCACATCGGCGGCACACCAATAGATGTCGCCGTCGTGGTAATCGAACACATATTGATGGGTCATGGAGGCGTAGACCATATATCCGCCGGTGGTGTGCAACACCCCCTTCGGCTGGCCGGTGGAGCCCGAGGTATAGAGGATGAACAAGGGGTCTTCGGCGTCCATTTCTTCCGGGATGCATTCGGGGTCCGCCGCCGCGCAGGCTTCCTCGTACCAGACGTCGCGGCCGTCTTGCATGTCGATATCGCCGCCGGTGCGCTTGACCACGAAGACGGTCTCCACCGTTGGGCAGCGTTCCAGGGCGGCATCAGTATTGGCTTTCAGCGGGATCGGGCGGCCGCCGCGGACGCCTTCGTCGGCGGTAATGACGCAGTTGGAATCGCAATCAATGATGCGCCCGGCCAGGCTGTCCGGCGAAAAGCCGCCGAACACCACAGAATGAATGGCGCCGATGCGGGCGCAGGCGAGCATGGCGACGGCGGCTTCGGGGATCATCGGCATATAGACCGTGACCCGGTCGCCCTTGCCAATGCCGCGGTCTTTCATGGCGTTGGCGAAGCGGCTGACTTCGGCGTGCAGCTCGCGGTAGGTGATGGTTTTCGAATCTGCCGGATCATCGCCTTCCCAGATGATGGCGGTTTGATCGGCGCGTTTGTCCAGATGCCGGTCGATGCAATTGACCGAGGCGTTGAGGGTGCCGTCGCTGTACCAGCGGATGCGGGCATCGTCGGCAAAGTCCACATCCTTGACGGTTTTATAGGGTTTGATCCAATCGATGCGCTTGCCGTGCTCGCCCCAGAAAGCCTCCGGATCATCGATGGAGGCCTGATACATATCCAGATATGTGTCGTTATCGGCCCAGGCGCGTGCCGCGAAATCGTCGGGTACGGGAAACAAATGACTTTCCGACATGTTAGGACCCCTTCCTCTACCAGTGGCGTAATTTCTTTGCTCGGCGGATTATGGCAAATTCAACGGTCGTTACAAGTTACAGCATGAATATCCGGGTTTCGATGAACACCTCGCCGCCGCGCACATGGGTGGGGACCGAGCGCAAAGGCCGGCCCTTGCAAGGACCGGCGATGCACATGCCGTCTTCGATACTAAACAAAGCGCCGTGGGTGGAGCAGTTGATCAGTTTGCCGTCGGTGGTCAAAAAGCGGTCCGGCAGAATATTGAGGGGGGCGCCGATGTGCGGGCAGCTATTGATATAGATATGAACCTGGGCCCCAAGGCGCACGCCGAACAGCATGTGGCGCTTGCCGAGCACTTCCACATCGAAGCCCTTGGCGGCGCCGTCGGCCATTTCGGCCAGGGCGCAGATCAGGAATTCGGCGGGCTCTTTGGCCATGTGGCCGCCTTTTTTACCGGATTGCCGTCTTCGGATTTGCTGGTGGGGATTTTTGACGAGGTTTTCGATGCGCCCTTGCCAGGCTCCAGACCGGACGGAATGATTTTGTATTCTTTCCAGACGCGTTTTGGAAACGGATCGTCCCGGTTGCGCTCGCCCTCGGCCAAGGCATTTTCCACATAAGGTGTGCCGCGCGCCAGCTCGGCCCAGATGCCGCGTCCCAAATGGCGCAATTCGGCAGTGTTGAGGCAGCGCAGCGTGTTGAGGACGGCAACCGCGGCGACCGCGTCTGTGGTCTGGCCGAGGCGGTCGAAATGGCGCGCCACCTTGGCCAGATCGACCATTTTTTTCATCAGGATTTGCGGCGCCGGCAGTTGCGCATTGGCGTAGACGCCGACGGGCAGATGGTTCTGGTCTTCCAGATTGACACGCACTACCGTTGCCACGGCCAGGATGATACCCATGTCTTCGTCGGTCATGGAACGGAGGCCCTCGACGAACTGGCGAATTTCGTCTTCCGCCGTGATCTTGGGACCGAAGCCGAAGGCCTTCTTTAATTGGTCCATTAACAAAAGTGAATTTCCTTAAAACTTACGGATCGACGCCGACCATGGCGCAGACGATCTTCCATTCTTTCGCCGTTACCGGCTGCACGCTGAGGCGCGAATTGTTGACCAGAACCATATCGGCGAGCCGCGCGTTGGCCTTGATCTCGGCCAGGGTTACTGGCTTGGGCACGGTCTCCAACGCCTTGAAGTCGACCATGCCGAAGCGCTCCTTTGCGTCCGTGTGGTCTGGATAATGACCACTCACCACCTCGACGATGCCGACGATCTGCTTTTCGTTGACCGAGTGATAGAAGAACGCCTTGTCGCCCAGCGCCATTGCTTTCATGTTGTTGTTGGCTTGGTGACTGCGCACCCCATCCCAATGCTCGATACCCTTTTTTACATGATCGTCCCAGGACCAGGCGCCCGGCTCAGACTTGATCAGCCAATATTTCATGATTTTTTTATCCTCCGAATGTGGGCCGATTATCAGGCGGTTTCTTCTTTAAGGGGGCGTGACAATAGCCCGGCAATCGCCGTGTCGATGTCGGCAAAATGATTTAACACGGCGTCCACAGCCGTGCAAATGGGCGCCTCCACAGCCAGCCGGCGGGCCAGATCGGTCACCGAGGATGCCGTGAACACGCCTTCGGCCACCGAATTTCGTTCCGCCAGAACCGCCTCCAACGGGGTGCCTTGGCCGAGAGCGACGCCGAGCGAGAAGTTGCGCGACTGCATGGCGTTACAGGTCAGGACAAGATCGCCGAGCCCCGATAGCCCGGCCAGGGTTTCGGGTCGCGCGCCCTTATTGGTGCCGAGGCGGATAATCTCGGCCAGGCCTCGGGTCACCAGCGCGGCCCTTGTATTGTCGCCCAGCTGGCGCCCCTCGACGATGCCGCAGGCGATGGCCAGCACATTCTTGATAGCGCCGCCCATCTGCGCGCCGATCACGTCCCGGGTCCGGTAGATACGGAAATGGCGGGACGATAGGGTTTCCATCAAGACCTTGCCGATCAGCTCGTCGTTGCAGGCCAGCGTCACCGCCGTTGGCTTATCCACGGCCACTTCGGCGGCGAATGTGGGGCCCGACAGAACCGCCACTGGGGCGCCGGGAATGGCTTCGGCGATCACTTCGCTCATCAGGGCGCAACTGTCTTGTTCGATACCCTTGGCGCAGATCACCGCCGGCACGCCGGGCCGCCAATGGCTGGCTGCCGTCTCGCCGACGGAGCGCATATATTGGGCTGGGGCGACCAGCAAAACCATCTCCGCATCGATGGCCTCGGTGAGCTGCGTGGTGGCGCGGATGGACGGATCCAAGGCCATGCCGGCGAGATACATTTCGTTCTCGTGGCGCTGATTGATAGCGTCTGCGACCTCCGGCTCGATCGCCTGGATGACCACTTCGTTGCCGGCCCTGACCATGGCGGCGGCCAGCGCCGTGCCCCAGGCGCCGGCGCCAACGATCCCAATTTTGCTCATGTCCTCAAATCTCGATTTTCAGTTCTGGCTTCGAAGGCTTGGAGCTTAACCTCAATTGCGGCCAACGTCATTGTCTTTACGCCTTCACCCCGGCGCCCATGGCGGGGGCCGCGTTCGGGTCCAGGGGCCAGCGCGGCCGGGGCGCGAAATCGAGACCATCGGTGAGGCCGAGGCGCAATCGCTCCAATCCGGCCCAGGCGATCATGGCGCCATTGTCGGTGCAAAGATCGGGCGGCGGCGCCGCCAGCTCCAAACCGCGCGCCGCCGCGAAATTGCTGAGCTGGCCGCGCAAGTATTGATTGGCAGCGACGCCGCCGGCCACCACCAGGGCGCTGGGATCGCCAAAGCGGCGCTCGAATATATCCAGCGCGCGCCCCGCGCGGTCGGCCAGCACATCACCGACGGCGCACTGAAAGGCGGCGCATATATCATCGATATCGGTATCGGTGGGCGCGCCAATTTTCTCGATGCGCCGGCGCACCGCCGTCTTCAGCCCGGAAAAGGAAAAATCGCAGCCGGGGCGACCGCGCATCGGGCGCGGCAGATCGAAGCGCCCGGCATCGCCAGTTTTGGCCCGCAATTCCACTTGCGGTCCGCCCGGATAGCCGAGCCCAAGCATCTTGGCGGTCTTGTCGAAGGCCTCGCCCAAGGCATCATCCAGGGTCGTGCCGAGCCGGTGATAGGCGCCAACGCCGGTTACCGCCAAAAGCTGGCAATGACCGCCCGACACAAGCAGCAACAGAAACGGAAATTCCAAGTCTTGCGTCAGGCGCACGGTGAGCGCATGGCCTTCCAGATGGTTGACTGCCAGAAACGCAAGCTTGTGCACTGCGGCAATGGCCTTGGCCGTCATCACGCCGACGATGACGCCGCCGATCAGCCCCGGCCCACCGGCCACCGCGATACCATCCAGCGCGGCAAAATCGATGTCCGCCTCATCCATGGCCTGGGCGACGATGCGATCGATGTGGGAAAGATGGGCGCGGGCCGCGATCTCCGGCACGACGCCTTCGTAGGGCTGGTGAATATCCACCTGGGATAGGACCACGTTGGAAAGAATACTGGGCGCCGCTCCGTTACCGCCGCTGATCACGGCGGCCGAGGTTTCGTCGCAACTGGTCTCGATACCCAGCAAGTTCATGTATATAGTGTCCAAACATTGACGCAAATTGTGGCCGCCGGAACTTTACTCCGGCACCTGTGAATTAACACGCGAAACTCTTGCAGCCGAGATAGTACACCATGGCGGATAACGACGTTCTTCGAATTGGAACCAGAGGCAGCCCTTTGGCTCTGACCCAGACCAACCATGTAATCGAGCATTTGAAAGCGGCGAACCCGCATTTGAAAGAGCCGGGCAATCTCGAAATGGTGGTTATCAAGACCACCGGCGATAGGGTGCAAAACGTGCTGCTTGCACAGCTTGGCGGCAAAGGCTTGTTCACCAAGGAACTGGACGAGGCGATGCTGGAAAAGCGCATCGATATCGCCATCCACTCCATGAAGGACGTGCCGACCTTTTTGCCGGTCGGCATCACCTTGCACGCCATTATGCCCCGCGAAGACGTGCGCGACGCCTTCATTTCAACCCACGCGGCCGATATCGGCGCGCTTCGGAGCGGCGCAAGGGTGGGCACGGCCTCAACCCGGCGCAAGGCGCAGCTCTTGAAACTGCGCCCGGATCTGGAGGTGGTTCCGTTTCGCGGCAACGTGGATACGCGCCTGAAAAAACTGGCCGACGGCGAGGTTGAGGCAACCTTCTTGGCCGCCGCCGGGCTCAACCGTTTGGGCCGCGCCGCCGACATCACCAGCTTCGTTGCGCCGTCCGACATGCTGCCCGCCGTCGGCCAGGGCGCCCTCGCCGCCACCTGCCGCGACGGTGACAAGCGCTCACAGGTGTATTTGAGCGCCCTCACCCATTGGCCGACTGCGGTCGCGGTCTCCGCCGAGCGCGCCATGCTGGCGGTACTCGACGGCTCCTGCCAGACGCCGATCGCCGGCTATGGCGAGACCGATGGCGATGGTACCTTGCGCTTGCGCGGCCTGATTGCGCGCCCCGATGGCACAGAAACCGCCGAGGCGGAGCGCACCGGGCCGGAGGCCGAGGCCGATAATATCGGCCGCCGTCTGGCCGAAGAGCTGTTGTTAAATGCTGGGCCCGGCATGATCGAAGCGATTAAATCGGAGAACCCGAACATCATCCGCGTGCCCAACGAAACCGAAGGCGAGGCTTAGGTCCGATGCGTGCACTGATCACCCGGCCCGGCGAGGATGGCGAAGCGCTTGCCAAGGCGCTCGAAGAGATCGGTATCGCATCCGAGCGCGAGCCGCTCATGTCGGTCAAAATTCTTAAAGGCGACGATGTCGATCTGGACGGCGTGCAAGCGGTCCTGCTGACCAGCTCCAACGGCGTGCGCGCCCTGGCCGAACGTTCGCCCCGGCGCGACGTGCCGGTGTTCGCGGTCGGCGACGCCACCGCCAAGACGGCGCGCGGCCTTTCTTTCAAGCAGGTGCATTCGGCCACCGGCGATGTGGATGCCTTGGCCGAGCTGGCGGCGGAATTGCTGGAGCCGGAGCGCGGCCCCCTGGTGCATGTGGCCGGCACCGAGGTGGCCGGTAATCTGGCCGGAGAATTGACCAAGGCCGGCTTTCAATGCCGCCGCGAGGTGATTTACGAAACGACGCCGGCGCGCGCCTTGTCGGCGGCCGCCATCGCCAAATTGAAAAGCGGCGAGATCGATACGGTGCTTTTATTCTCGCCGCGCTCGGCCACCATATTTTGCGAGCTGGTGCGTAAAGCCAGGCTGCTCCGCGCCTGCCGCGAGATTACTATCGCCGGTTTGTCGCGCGCCGTTGCCGACGCCGCCCGCGAAGTAAAATGGAAAGACGTCATCATCGCCGCCGCCCCCAATCAGGACGCGCTCATCGAACGGGTGGCCGAGTTGACCGATATCGATGTGGCCGGCAGCGGTGCAGCCGCTATAGCCGAACCCGAACCCGCCATCCCGGCGGCCGCCGTTGTGTCCAGACCGACGCCGCGCCAGCAAAGGAGCCGCCCAGTGCGCACCGTTTTCCTAACCCTATTGGCGGTGATCGCACTGGCCGGCATCGCCACCGCTTTGCGCCCCGTGTGGACGCCCTGGGCCGCCGATATCGCGCCCTGGCTAGTGGTCAAGGAGACCAACCAGAGCCGCATCGCCGCGTTAACCAGTCGCCTGGCCCAGCTCGAAAAAGACGCCAAGCTGCCGATCCCCGGGCTTGAAGATTTGCAGGCCGAGCGCGGCCGGCTAAAGACGCAACTGGATAGCAGCTTAGGCCGCATCAAGCAGCTCGAAGGCGATATCGATGCGGTGCGCCGCACCGTTGCCGAATTGGATAGCACCAGTGATTCTGGCGGCTCCGGGGCGCAGGCGGTGGGCGATCTGACGCGCCGCCTGGACGCGCTCGAACGCTCAAAATCGGAGATCGAGACCGGCACCCAAGAGCGCATTGATACCCTGCAACAACGCTTCACCGCCCTCAGCAAGGCCGATCCGGGCGCGGCCGCCGAGCACAAAAGGCTGACCCGTTATGTCTTTGTGGTCGGCCAGCTTAAAGACGCGGTAAGCACCGCCAAGCCGTTCACGGCCGAGCTGGATACCTTGAAATCCCTGTTCGCCGACATGGCGCCGGTGCCGCCGGCCATCGCCTTGCTTCGGCCCCATGCCGCCGCCGGGCTGGAAACCGTCAACCGTTTGAGCGACCGCTTCACCGCCCTGGCCGGCCAATTGGTGCGCACCGAACAATTGCCCCAAGGCGACGGCTGGGTACAGCGCACCCTCAACCGGCTGACCCAATCGGTCAAATGGCGGCGCGTCGATCAGCTTGAGGGCGCCTCCATCGAAGCCATCGCGGCGCGCACCGAGCGCGCCCTGGCCAGGCGTGATCTGGCGGCGGCAATCGGAGAGCTGGACCAATTGCCGGAACCGGCGAAAGCGGCGGCGGCGGCATGGGTAAAAGACGCCCAATTATTGGTTAATGCCGGCCGAGCGCTGGACGCGCTGCGCGCCCACGGATTTCAAGAGCTCGAAGGCCAAAAGCCCGGGGACAAGAGTAGCGCCAGATGATCAGGGCTCTGTGGTTTTTCATTCTTCTCGCCGGCTTCAGCTATCTGGCGGCGCGCCTCGCCGATAACCCCGGCGCCGTCTCCATGGACTGGCTCGGCTATCATGTGGAGACCACCGCCGGATTGCTGGTTACCGGTCTGGTGATCGTGGCGCTATTGCTGGCTACTGTTTTCCGCATCTGGTCCTATTTCCGGCGCGCGCCAAAGCGCGTGGTGCGTGCCAGGCGAGAATGGCGGCGGCGGCGCGGCTACAAGGCGCTGACCCAAGGCATGGTGGCGGTCGCCGCCGGCGATGCCCAGGAAGCCCGCCGCCAGGCCCGCAAGGCCGATAATCTTCTGGCCGAGCCGCCCTTGACCATGCTGCTATCGGCGCAAGCGGCGCAGCTTTCCGGCGATGACGAAGCCGCCGGCAAATTTTTCGAAGCCATGGCGGAAAAACCGGAAACCGAATATCTTGGCCTGTCCGGCATGCTCAACCAGCGCCTGCAGGACGGCGATACCGAGGCCGCCATGGAGCTGGCCGAGAAAGCCAGCGATCTCAAACCGAAAACCGATACGGTCAACGCCACCTTGCTGGATTTGCAAATCAAGAACGCAGATTGGGAGGCAGCCGAGGATACGGTGCGCAAATCGATCCGCGCCAAGCTCACCGATGCCGATTCGGGGCGGCGCCGGCGCGGTGTCTTGAATTATCAGCGCAGTATCGAGGCCGAGGCCGAGGGCCGGCTCGGTGATGCCCTGCAAATGGCGCAGCGGGCCAACGGCCTGGCACCGTCGTTCGTTCCCGCCGCTTTGCGCACCGCGCGCCTATTGGCGGACGCCGGCAAAAGACGCAAAGCAGTGTCCATCATCGAAGAAGCCTGGGTGCGTAACCCGCATACCGGCCTCGCCCGGCTGATGGAAGAACTGGCCCCCGGCGGCACGCCGTCCGACAAGTTGCACGCTATCGAAAAACTGGCGGGCAACAACAAGGACCATGTGGAAAGCCATCTGTCGGTAGCACAAGCCGCACTGGCCGCCGAATTGTGGACCGAGGCGCGCGAGCATCTGGCCGCGGTGCAAACCGAAAACCCACCGGGCCGCTTCTGCCGCATGATGGCGGAGCTGGAAGAGGGCGAAAATCCAAATTCCGAAGCCGCCCGAGAATGGTTGAAACGAGCCGCCATGGGCGATCCTGACCCGGCCTGGATTTGCGACAGTTGCGGCAATGTGGTCGCCGAGTGGGAGCCGGTCTGCGGGCGCTGCGAGGCGTTTGATACCTTTGCCTGGAACACACCGCCCCGGGTCACACGCATGGAAGACACAGGCGATCGCACGCCCGATCCCGCCGATGCGCCATTGGTTCCGGACACCAAACCCGGCGACATTTGACACTATATTATGAGCGACATTGCCGCCCGCATGAATGACGCCATGCAACGCCACCGGGCCGGTGACGTGGACGGCGCCGTTGGCATCTATCGGGAACTGGTGGAGTTGGAGCCCGAGAACGGCGATCTGTGGCACCTTTTGGGCGTCGCCGTGCATCAGAAAGGCAACGCCGGGCTGGCCGCCGAATTGATCGAAACCGCCATATCCCTGAACGCTGAGGCGCCCGATTATTACGCCAATCTGGCCATGGTGCGGCGCGCAATGGACGATGATGACGCCGCCGAAACCGCCTTGCGCCGGGCCATAGACATCGATCCGGGCCACGCCCGTTCGCACAGCAATTTGGCCGGTGTATTGCGCAGCCGGGGCGATTTCAGCGGCGCCCTGGCAGCGGCGGAAACGGCGGTTGCCTTGAATGCGGATGACGCCGAAGCCCACAACAATCTCGGCAATGCGTTGAAAGATGGCGGACGGACGATGGACGCGGTGGCCAGCTACCGGCGCGCCATCGCCATCAATCCAGATTTTACCCTCGCCCATTGGAACCTGTCCCTGGCCCTGGCCAGCCTCGGCGAATTGCAGGACGCCTTCAATGAAATGGCGTGGCGCTGGCAATGGTCCGGCTTTCCCGCGCCATTGCGGGATTTCACCGCCCCTGCCTGGCGCGGAGAGCCCATCGAAGGCGCCACGATCCTCATACATGCGGAGCAAGGGCTGGGCGATGCCATCCATTTTGTGCGCTATGCGGCTCTGGTGCGAGAGCGCGGCGCCCGGGTAATCATCGAAGCGCCACCCGGCCTGGTGCCGTTGATCGAGGCGGCGGGCTTGGCCGATCAGGTCATCAAGGCGGGCGAAGACTTGCCCAAGTTCAATGTCCACGCGCCGTTCCTGGATCTGCCGCGCATATTCGCAACCAGCCTCGAAACAATCCCCGATCAGACGCCCTATCTGGCGGTGGACGAAACCCTCGGCGCGGAATGGCGGCAAAAACTGGCGGCCCTGGATGGTCTGAAAATCGGCCTCAACTGGCTCGGCAACCCGGCGAGCCCGGTGGAGCGCTTTCGCGGTTTGCCACTGGACGGGCTCGGTCCGCTGGCGGCGATACCGGGCGTCTCCTGGGTCAGCCTGCAAAAAGGCCCGGGCGGCGATGCCATGCCACGCCCGGCAGAATTCGATGTTCTGGAAACCGGCGAGGGGCCGTTGCAAGACACCGCCGCCCTGATCGACGCCTTGGATCTAGTGATCACGTCGGACACGGCGGTCGCCCATCTGGCCGGCGCCCTTGGCAAACCCACCTGGCTGTTATTGCACCAAGCCCCCGATTGGCGCTGGATGACGGAGCGCCCCGACAGCCCCTGGTATCCGAGCCTCAAGCTTTACCGGCAGGAAGCCCCCGGCGATTGGACGCCGGTCATTGCAGCGGCGGCGAATGATCTGGCCGCTCTCGCGCGCCCCTAAATCCCCTAGCCAAAACTTCGAAAGCGCGGTATGAAGCGGGCGTCGCAAAGACAAATGTGCCGCCTTAGCTCAGTTGGTAGAGCATCGCATTCGTAATGCGGGGGTCGGGTGTTCGAGTCACCCAGGCGGCACCATTTTTTTATAAACGGCACAATTCTCTTATTTGGCTCTGTAGCAAAGGCTTAGGTATCCCATTTGGTACACATTGGTGGTACATATCGGAAATGGATATCTCCATTTATTTTCAAAAAAATTTCATCAAGGTGCCAGCGCCAGGCCGCCGCCTGATCAAAGAGGGTTTTTTTCTGACCATGCCATAAGCGGAAACGTGCAGGTAAAGCGAAGCCGCAATCCGTGTGTCCAGATTTTCCGCAAAAGGCACGTTGTCTTGACTTTCCGGCACCGGAGGCGCCTTATTGGTGCCAGCGACACTTTAACCAAAGTCGAATTTCAATTGTACGCCGACCAGATAATTCACTGGAAACGGCGACCTTTACTTCCGATATATATGTGTACGTTTCGTCAGGCAGGCTTGTGCTGTTTACAGGCCGCGCCGGCATTGCTTGCGTTGTGCATACGCACCCTCCGCCCCGATTTCCGGGGGGAGGCTCTTTACAATTTTATCGATAAAGAAAAACAAAAAATGACTAAGGCAACCCTTGCAGCCTTTGCTGCTCGTCTTTCAGCTTCCGATTGGCGGGATACCTCACTTACCTCATTCTCCCCCGGCCGCATCAAAACCGAGCTCCTTTCGGGCCTAACCGTGGCGCTGGCGCTTGTTCCTGAAGCAGTCGCCTTTTCCTTTGTCGCGTGTGTCCATCCACTGGTCGGTCTCTATGCCGCCTTTATTGTCGGGCTGATTACAGCGTTTATTGGCGGGCGCCCCGGAATGATTTCCGGTGCAACCGGTGCACTCGCCGTTGTCATGGTGGCATTGGTCGCTAGCCATGGTGTTGAATATCTTTTCGCCACGGTCGTTTTGATGGGAATATTGCAGATTCTTGCTGGCATATTTCGTCTTGGAAAGTTCATCCGTCTTGTACCGCATCCGGTCATGCTGGGCTTCGTTAACGGCCTTGCCATCGACATTTTTATGGCTCAGCTCACCCAGTTTCAAGTTCCGGGGCCTGACGGCACCTCTGTCTGGATGAGTGGTTGGCCGTTGGCCACCATGTTAGGACTGGTCGCACTGACCATGGCAATCATTTGGGTGATGCCGAAAATCACATCTGTCATTCCAGCGCCCCTGGCAGGGATTGCCGTGATCGCCGCAATTGTCATTTTCTTTGGTATCGATGTGCCACGTGTTGGCGATCTAGCTTCAATTGAAGGCGGCCTACCCCTGTTCCACATTCCCATGGTTCCGCTGAACCTTGAGACGATGGAAGTTATCTTTCCTTTCGCTCTAATCCTTGCCGCCATCGGCCTCATCGAAAGTCTACTAACGCTCAATCTGGTCGGCGAGATCACCGGAAAACGCGGTGGCGCTTCGCAGGAATGCATTGCCCAGGGCCTGTCCAATACGGTGACCGGATTTTTTGGCGGAATGGGCGGCTGCGCTATGATCGGCCAGTCCATCATCAATGTGAAGTCAGGCGGACGCACACGTCTCTCCGCCATTGCCGCCGCCTTGTTTCTGCTGTCATTCATTCTTGTCGCTTCCAGTCTGATTGAGCAGATCCCGCTTGCGGCGCTGGTTGGCGTCATGTTGATGGTCGTTATCGGCACATTCGCTTGGCAGAGCCTCATAATTTTACGCCGTATTCCCTTAACCGACGCCCTGGTGATGGGGCTGGTGACGGTCGTCACGGTGATGAGCGATCTCGCAATCGCGGTAGTCATAGGCGTTATTGTTTCGGCCCTTGCCTACGCCTGGAACAATGCGACCCGTATCCATGGCAATGCCAGCTTTACGCCTGAAGGCGACAAGGTTTATCAAATCGAGGGGCCGTTGTTTTTTGGATCGGTGGATGGATTTACAGAGATATTTGCCCCTAAAAATGACCCCAATCTTGTCATTGTGGATTTCATGCACAGCCGTGTTGTTGATCAATCTGCTCTGCAGGCCATTGAAGCCCTAGCCTTGAAATATGAAAGGCTAGGAAAGACGCTTCAGCTTCGCCATTTGTCCCATGACTGTCACCGGGTTCTCAAACGTGCTGGACAGCTTGTCGTGGGTTCTGATGATGATCCGAATTACGGCCTTGCCGTCGATTATTCAGTTAAAACTGGAATTCTGGGCGCCGGGCATTAGATCCCAATGGCGATGTTGTCGATATTAGACTTTGGGGCTGACCCAGATAACTACCTTAGATAACGTTTAACCCATTGTCTTATCGCCAATAATTGGGCTGACGGGTCACTGTTGTTAAAACGCCACTCGCACTCCTTCAAATATAGTCCGAATTGC
>Ga0233433_10002811_pt1 | contig 14700 bp, 13 predicted proteins | sample SI_122_August201_5_FD_179868 | JGI IMG/M metagenome (GOLD analysis project Ga0233433, IMG submission 179868) | Seawater microbial communities from Saanich Inlet, British Columbia, Canada - SI_122_August2016_100_MG | ecosystem: Environmental > Aquatic > Marine > Inlet | place: Canada: British...
CCCATAGGCGCCCGCATAGGCCGCGCCCTGGATCATTTCATCAGAGAAAACCCAAACCGTCGCCATTAGGTTCCAGGGGAACCCAGTCAGCACCCAAGACCGCAGCCATTCGCTGGCCGCCCACATGGCGGCGAAGATCAGAACCCGGCCAAGCGGCGACGTAGGCCGAAAGCGGTGCGCCGCATGTGCCAACGCCGCGGCTATTCCCGGAAATACGGCCATGCCCGCAGCTAGCCCCACAACCGCGACCGGCGCTAAAAACCCATAACGTGCCTGGTCAACCAAAAAGGCATTGGCGACCCAATAATATCCGGCGGCGCCATGGCCCACGCCAAACCACCATCCGGCGATAAATGCCGAACGAACCGTGGCCGCCCGAAACACCACCAGCGCTAAGCCGGCAAAAGCCGGCAGCAGAAAAAACACCAGATGCCAGGGCGGTAAAGCCAGAGCCCCTGCGGCTCCCAACACAATCAATAAAAGCCACTTGGGCAATAAAAGCCACTTGGGACAACGGCTTATCAACATGGAATGGAATTCAGTCTTCGGCGTCCGCGCCGGAGACAGCGCGGCCACGCACCCGAAGCCGGCGAATGCGCCGGGGATCGGCTTCCAAGACCTCAAACTCAACGCCTGAGGGGTGGCGGATCAACTCACCCCGAATCGGCACCCGCCCGGCCAAGGCAAACACCATGCCGCCAAGGGTATCGATATCCTCGCGCTCGTCATCGTCAAGCAATGTGCCGACGGTTTCTTCGAGGGTTTCAACGGTGACACGCGCATCGGCAATGAAACTATCATCGGCGGCAGGGACCAACTGCGGCTCGTCATTCTGATCGTGCTCGTCCTCAATCTCGCCGACGATTTCCTCGACCAAGTCCTCGATCGTAACCAATCCATCGACGCCGCCGTATTCATCGACGACCAATGCCATATGAGCGCGTTTGACACGCATCTCCAAAAGCAGTTCCAAGACTTTCATCGACGGCGCCACAAACAATACCTTCCTGAGGATTTTAGCCGCTGCGAATTCCTCATCGGGGCCGTGCCACGCCAATACATCCTTGGCATGGATAAATCCCATCGCGTCATCCAAGGACTCGCGATAAACCGGCAGGCGTGAATGGCCTTCGCTGGTAATGGTATCGACGATTTCACGAAACCCGATGTCGGCATCAACGGCGACAATATCAACCCGGGGCACCATCACGTCGTGGACGGTGCGGTCGCGAAGCTCCAGAATATTCGACAGCAACAGCCGTTCGTCATCGTTGATCGGTTGATCCGCGTCGTCGCGTTCTTCAATCAACTCGTCCAAAGTGTCACGGACGGAACCATCACCGTTTCGGCCGCGCCGCAATTCCCTGAACCAATTTTTAAATATTGAAGACCGCGTTGTTGGTTCCGGTCCACCGTTGCGCGGTGCCAAACCATTGACGGGCGTATTGGGGGCATGATCGTTCATCGAATTCGAGCACCGGTTTGTTCAGCGGCACTGTCCGAACCCGCATCATAAGGGTTGGCAATGCCCATCCCGGCGAGGACCTCCGCCTCGAGACGTTCCATGAGTGTCGCGTCGCCTTCCTCGATGTGATCGTAACCCAATAGGTGTAGCATACCATGAACGACCAGATGACTTAAATGATCCCCCAGGCTTTTGGCTTCGCACGCGGCTTCCGCCGCGGCGGTCTCGTAGGCAATGACAATATCCCCCAGCATCAATGGCGCGTCCGGCGGTAACCGCTCAAGCTCGCCGTCATCCAAGCCATTAAAGGACAAAACATTGGTCGGCTTATCCTGGCCGCGGTATTCGCGGTTCAATTCGCGTAGCTCGGCGTCATCAGCGAGTCGAACGCCGGCTTCAATCGTGCGCCCTTGATAGACCGCCGGCGCGCCCGCATGAAAAGCCGCTTGGGCGGCACGTCCGGTCAGAATTTCAATATCCACCAGCGTATCGCTCCAGGCAGCAGCCGTGATCTCCGTACTGACTTCAACGCCGCGCGCCGGTTGGGGTGCCATGCTAAGTACCGTTGTCATCGCCGCCATTACCCGGCTCTTTCAGCGCCTCATCCGATTCATAGCGCGCGCCGGTTCTCCGACGGGCATCAATCTCGCCATAGGCGCGGACGATCTTAGTTACCAGCGGATGGCGCACCACGTCGGCGTCATCGAAATGGACAAAGCGCATGCCTTTGACACGGCCCAATATATCAATGGCGTCGCGAAGCCCCGACCGAACACCGCGGGGCAGGTCAACCTGGCTCAAATCTCCAGTAATCACCATCCGCGAATGCTCGCCCAGGCGGGTCAAAAACATTTTCATCTGCACGGCGGTGGTGTTCTGCGCCTCATCAAGAATGACGAACGCATTGGACAATGTTCGCCCCCGCATGAACGCCAGCGGCGCCACTTCGATCTCACCGCTTTCCAGGCGTTTGACAACCTGCTGCTCGGGCAGCATGTCATAAAGCGCGTCGTAAAGCGGCCGCAGGTAAGGATCAACTTTTTCACGCATGTCGCCGGGCAAGAACCCCAACTGCTCGCCGGCCTCGACGGCGGGCCGCGAAAGAATAATCCGGTCAACGTCGCCATTGACCAAGCGCTCAACTGCCTTGGCGACGGCCAGATACGTCTTGCCGGTACCGGCCGGGCCTTCGCCGAACACCAATTCGGCGCTGTCTATGGCCTCTAGATATTCAGCCTGCGTTGCCGAGCGTGGCGAGATCACGCGGTTGCGGGTATGCACGGCCAAATCTTTGGAAATCCCATTGCCGCCGGGGTCGAGGCTGAGGCGGATAGCCGCATCGACATCGGGCATATCCACTGCCAACCCATTTTCCAACCGGCCATACAGGCTATCCAAAGCATCGCACGCAGCGGCCACGCCGTCGGCGGCGCCGGTCACCGTGACCTCATTGCCGCGGGCATGAAGCTGGACATCCAAACCTTGTTCGATGCGTGCCAAATGAACGTGGTGGGCGCCAAATAATTCAATCGCCAGACCGTTGTCGGCGAATATGCGCTCAGCGGAGGCCTGTCGGACTTTTGGCTGTTTCAGTTGGCCGTTTTTTCGGGGGGCTGATCGGTTCAAGCGACGACCCTTTCGTCCGCCGCTAAAACCGCAGCGAGGCTGTTGGGATGTGCCGTCTCAATTTTCAGATCAACAACTTCACCGGACATCCGGGCCGGCGCATCAACATGAACGGCCTGCATATAAGGGCTGCGTCCCAGCAACTGGCCCGGGTGGCGGCCGGGTCCATCAAGCAACACCGCCATAGTCCGCCCGACGCAGCTTTCATTGAACGCGCGCTGTTGAGCGTTCAAGAGATCCTGCAAGGCTGCCAAGCGGTTCTTTTTTTCGGTCTTATCGACCTGCCCACCCATGGCCGCCGCCGGGGTACCGGGCCGGGGGCTATATTTAAATGAATACGCACCAACGAATTCGATCTCGGCGACCAGGTCCATGGTGTCTTGAAAATCACGGTCCGTTTCACCGGGAAACCCGACGATAAAGTCCGACGATAAGGCCAGGTCCGGGCGTGCGGCACGCAACTGATCAACAAGACGCCGGTAGTCATCTGCCGAATGACGACGGTTCATGGCGCTCAATACCTTATCGGATCCGGACTGCACGGGTAGATGCAAATACGGCATCAATTCGGGCACATCTCGGTGCGCGGCGATTAATTCCTCGTCGACATCGGCGGGATAGGACGTTGTATAGCGGATGCGCTGAATGCCTTCGATACCGGCCAATTCGGCAGCCAGTCGCCCCAGGCTCCATTCGCCGTCAGCGGCGGCGCCATGATAATTGTTGACGTTCTGACCCAGCAGCGTGATTTCCCGAATGCCGCCCACCGCCAACCCGCGCGCGTCGTCCATAACCTGGGCGACGGGCCTGGAAAATTCAGACCCCCGCGTATAGGGCACGACACAAAACGTACAAAACTTATCGCAACCTTCCTGGATCGTCAGAAAGGCGCTGGTTCGCCCACCGGCGCTCGGCGCTGGCAAGTGATCAAATTTTGATTCGGGTGGAAAATCCGTATCAAGCACAGTGCCCGCCTGGCGATGCGCGCGGGCCACCATCTCGGGCAGCCGGTGATATGTCTGCGGCCCAAAAATCATGTCAACATAGGGCGCGCGGGACAGAATTTCTTCGCCTTCGGCCTGCGCCACGCAGCCTGCAACGGCCAGCAGCATGGTGCCCTCGCGGCCATCCTTGATGAGACGCAAGCGCCCCAGGTCCGAATAAACTTTCTCCGCCGCCTTCTCACGGATATGGCAGGTGTTAAGGATCACCAAATCCGCGTCATCGGGACCTTCGGTGATCTCATAACCCACGGGCGCGAGGATGTCCGCCATACGCTCAGAGTCGTAGACGTTCATCTGGCAGCCGTAAGATTTTATATGAAGCTTTTTGGCCAATGGTTTACGCGTCGGCGCCCAACCGGTTCAGACCTCTAGTGTCTTTCAAACTCAACCTAGCACCGGTGTTGGGGGTGTCAAGATAAGCCCTCATCCGTCTTCACCATCAGACACTCCGTCATGAAGAGGAACACCGTAAAGCTCAAGGCGGTGGCCGACTAATTTCATCCCATGGCGGGCGGCGATCTTTTCCTGCAAGGCCTCAATTTCCTCGTTTTGAAACTCCACGACCTTACCTGACTTCACGTCAATCAGATGATCGTGATGTTCTTCGGTGGCTTCTTCATAGCGCGACCTGCCATCGCCGAAATCATGGCGCTCAAGGATGTTCGCCTCTTCCCAAAGCCGGACGGTTCGATAGACCGTGGCGATGGAGATTCTGGGATCAAGATCGCTGGCGCGGCGATGCACCTCTTCCACGTCTGGGTGATCCTCCGCCGTCGATAGCACCCGAGCGATGACCCGGCGTTGCTCGGTCATTTTCATGCCCTTGTCGACACACAATTCTTCAATGCGAGTATCCGGCATATGCCTTACGCGCCCTTCCCCATTTGGTAGGCTAATTTCTGATAATACAATATAGGGGGTTCAGCGGCGTATTGCACCGTCAAAGCAGGTCGACCGTTGACAATTTTTCTATTTTTTGCTTCCGGGATTTCGTCCCGAGCCCGATCTTCTTCGCCAAATTTGAACGGTGCTTGGCGTAGTTTGGCGCAACCATGGGATAATCGGCGGCAAGCCCCCAACGTTCACGGTAGTCTTCGGGAGTCATATTGTAAGCGGTTTTTAAATGCCGTTTCAGCATTTTCAGTTTTTTGCCATCTTCCAAACAAACAATGAAGTCGGGGAAAATGGATTTCTTCACTGCGACTGCCGGTTTCGGCCGCTCTTGCGCCGGCTGCTGCGTGCCCAGATTGGAAAGAGTCTTGTAGACATCCTGAATGAGCTTCGGTAGATCGTCAGGCGCCACGGTGTTGTTGCCCGAATGCGCAGCGACGATCTCAGTGGTGAATTCTAGCAATTCACTGATATTCGGATTTTCGCTCATTAATTGGCTTCCCTTCGCAATCCTTCCGGCAGCGGTGTTTGAGATATAAACCGGAAACTATTCAATGTTTTTCTTAATATCCTCAAGAACAGGCGTTATATAGTAAACATTCAAAAGAAAGCAAGTCGAGATGAAAGTAGATAATTCAGCGAATATGGACAACAGCAATGCTGATTTCTTTATCGATATAACAGGTGAAGTGTGTCCGCTTACTTTCGTTAAGACGAAATTGCTGATTGAGCGCATGCAATCAGGACAAACGGCGGAGGTTCGCCTGAAGGGCAGTGAGCCACTGGGCAATGTGCCGCGGTCCGTTGAGGAACACGGTCACGATGTCATTGAATTGGCGCCCGAAGACCCGGCAGGTCCCGCCGACGGCGTGCATCGGTTGATCCTCAAAAAAAATTAACCCACCTCCAGCTCAAAGCCTGAGACGGCCACCGTCCTTCGGAACCACCGCATCGGGCGGGCGCAGATATAAGGGCGCCGGGGCGGCCAGTGGCTGGCCTGGTTGCCAACCTGTCTCGGCCAGGGCGGCCAGACAGCGCGCGTCGGGATAATCGGGCCCGCGCTGATCAATTTCGAACCCCGCCGCCGCCAATACGTCACCGGCACGCGCCGCGCCATCGCCGGCCAACGCGAGTAACCTATTGTCTGCCGAGGTTTCGCCGACAAAATCCACCAACGCCGCTGGGACCAATGCCACAGGATCAGACAATCGGATGCCATTGGCGTCGAATACCTGGACAAATAAATCCTCTCGCTTCGATTCCAAGGCGACAACAAGCCCATTCCAGGGTCCGGCAACACCAGCGGCGAGGACTTCCGTGGTCGTCATACCAAACGCAGGAATACCCCCGGCAAGGGCTAGGCCACGCGCAGCCGCCAAGCCGACGCGCAAACCGGTAAAAGCGCCGGGGCCGACGGTCACGGCAATCAAATCCAATGTATCAGGTTCGGCGCCGGCATCCGCCATGACTTCGGCAATCATCGGCATCAACCGTTCGGCATGCCCCCGCACCATAAGTTCATGACGCGCCGCTTGGACCGTGCCATCGACGGAAAATGCCGCGGAACACGCGTTGGTCGCCGTATCAAGAGCAAGGATGCGGGGCATGGATGGGGCCTCTAGCCTACAGAATATTTTGCGGCGTGATCAATACAAGTGCATACGCCACGCAGCGATCACCGACAAGCTGACCACCGTTGTCGCCACCAGGGCATAAGGCGTGTTCCAACGCCAGGCAATGGTGTGGCTGGAGATCCCGACGAACTTTGACATCATCAGCGTCGTTCCAGACACCGGTGAAACCAACGTGCTGAGCCCCCAAGCCCCCAACAACGCCATGCCGATGATTTCCGCCGGCAGGCCGATGACGTCGGGGGGAAGCGCTTCGCCGATGAAATTCACCGGGATCAACGGATGCAATCCACAAAGGCCCAATCCGACGACGCCCCACCATTGCTAAGCATGCCGAGCGCATCGGCCGGCATGCCCGCCGCGACACCGATGCCAAATACGCTGGCCGCAGTAAACGCCAACGCTTCATTGCGCAGGCCCGGCAAACGATCAAACACGACCCCGGCCAGATGCGCCGCACTGCGCCCCGCCGCCACCGCCGGCCCGGCCCGGCCAGCAAGGCCATCCAAACGACGCCGAAGGGCGGCGCCACTAGGGCTAGCACCACCGGTAAAGACAGGCCGCTCAGTTCCACGGTCCCGACGACAACCACGACCAATGCGCCAAGCACGCCAGCCAAATTAATCCGATGACGCATCCCAAGCGGATAACCCGGTGGTTGCGGGTTGCCGGATAACGAGCTGCCGGGCGGCGGACGGCGATGCACGACGCGGTCGAAAATCCAGGCACAGGCGACCGTCACGGCGGCAATCGGCAATCCATGGAATATCGCATCCGACCAATCAAGTTCCGGCAGGGCGATCAGCACGACAATGACGCTGACATAGAAAGGCGACCAAATTGACGCGGCGACAAATCCTTGCATCAGCGCCGACGCCATGCGGCGCTGCAGGCCCGCATCGGTCTGGCGCTCGACCATCGTCGACAGCAGCACCAAACCGGCAATATTGAGCACGGAACCCAAGATATGTCCGGCGCCGGCCAAATATAAAAACCGCCAGCCCGGCGGCTGGGAAACAACGGTCCGCCGGACCGCGCGAAGTGCAGGGCTATCCGCCGCCGGAATTTGCAGCCAGGCGACGGCGAAAAACAGAACCAAAAAGAGTTGCGCCTTGATCAATCCGTCCACCAGCACATCGGCCACTTTTTCGCTTTGGCTGCCCACACTCAGACCAATTGCGATCATCACCAATGCCATGATCGCCTGGAACCGCGGTACGTTACGGAATTGTAGTGCCAGGAAAGCGACCGTACATCCCACCCCGGCCCAGGTCAGCACCGGCCAGTGAAAGACCGCCGCGCCCACACCCGAAAGCGCCAACATGACGTATAAAAAGGCCGACAAGGCGTGGATGCTGGAAGGTGTCGGAGGAATTGGCGGCATGGCGTTAGCCTGGAAATTTGATCGCAGTCTAAAAATATGGAAAAAATGCGCACGCGCGTGCGCTGAGTCACATACATTGAAACTTTTTTAGCTAATATGCCACCCATACAAAACCCGGGCATTTTGGGGATGTCTGGTCCGTTGACTTAAATTGGGGATAATCAGGAGGGGATGCTGTGATGTCGATCACCGCCCGTACGTATGTGACCATTTCCAAAATATTTGTAATTAAAAAACGTTGGCTGGCGGTTTTTGCCGCCTTAATGCTGCTGGTCACGTTTAGTGCCCAGCCAGTGCACGCCCAGACCTTTGCCGAGGACGCGCAAGCCGCGGCGGCAAAAGGCTCGGTGACACTCAATGATATTCCCGCGATTAAGAAATTTCTGAAATTCTTCGGCGCCAAGAAACTTGGTAACCTGGAACTCGCCAATGCAATGTTTGAAGGTGGCGTGCTCAAGGCCAACGTCAAGTTCATCAATATCAATTGGCGTTTCACCGCGTATTCCGGCGGCACCTTGAAAGACACCTTCTTTACCTTCGGGCCGACCAGCAAGGTCAGCTTCAAGAAGATGTTCAAGAAAGTCCCCGGCATCGAGTTGTTGGATATCCTTGTCTTCGACGACCAATTGCTGGCCATCGCCGGCGCAGACCTGGAAATCGACGCAGGTGATTTGCCCGACGGCGCACGCGCCGAGATCGATCGCTTTTATGAAGGTGGTGACGACTACACCTTTGAGGTCGCCCAGGGCCTGAAATATTTCGGCGCGCTGGATCTCGGCGAAGCCAAGGCGCTCGACGACGCGATCAAATTCCTCGGCGGCAAATCGTCGAAGGTTCAACTGACGACAGGGCTTTCGGGCGGCATTTTGGATGCCATGCTCGGCGGCAGCCTACCGACACCGGAATTGAGCCTAACTGCATCATTGCCGACCTTCCGCCCGAAAATCGGCGGATTAATTCAGTTGCCGGCCAACGTTCAATTTAGTTTCAATGCATCGCTGTCAACGGAAGGCGCCTCGGTCGGTTTCGCCGGCGCCACGGATTTCAAGATTGGCGGCCAGACCGTTCCGATGACATTGGAACAGGCGATCACCTTGGACACTTCCGGTGCGCCGGAAATCGGTGTTTCCATGTCGATTTTCGAGGGCGAACCTTGGAAGAAAGCCTTCGGCTTGAAGTTCCTGACCATCGAAGACTACGCCATGGAAATGACAGCGGATGCCTCAGGCACGCTGTCTGTTGGCACCAGCGGCAAAACATCCATCGGCGGCAAGAGATTTGATGTCGCCACCTCGGCGCAGATCGGCACGACGACGGCGGGTTTCCCGTTGCCGGAAGCCCTCAGCTTGGAGATCGACGACGGCCCGAACAAGGTGGGTTCGCTGTCGCTGAAAGATATGCTGTCGATTTACCGCGACCTGCTAAAAGTCACCAGCGGCGGCAACATCAAGGTGCCGTTGGACTTCGTCCCTGACGTTGCCATTGCCGGCACGGAAAAGGGCAAGGGTCCGAAAATTGCCATCAACCTCGAGGCCGGCGGCAAGTTCGGCTTCGATATTTCCGGCGCGCTGCGCATTCTCGGCACCAACCTGGCGACCGTTGAGACGGCATTCATGAGCGCCGACGAAGGTATCGAGATCAAAGCCAACACCAAAAAACTCAATATTGGCCCCATTTCCTTACCGAACGCCAAGGTCGACATCGTCGCCCGGGTGAACCGCGAGGAAGGCACCTTCCCGCCGCCGAAAGTCAAAATCCGCGCCGAAGCTTTTTCTTTGTTCGGCTCCAAGGCGGCCATCGACGTGACCATGTTGTTGACCAGCGCCACCATGCTGGCCAACGCGGACTTCGGCGAACTGTTTAAATTTGATCTCAAGGCCTTCGCCGGGATCAAAGATTTGAAGAAGTTCACCGACTTCGCCAAAACCGACTTCTTCCTAGCCGCGAGCCTTAAATCCGATCCGGCGAAATGGATCAGGACGGCGGGTAAGGATGCCGTGAAGAAGGCCTTCGATGGCCTGAAGCCGGGCTTGGACAAAGCGGTCAAGGATTTGACCGCCGCGCAATAGGAAGTCGACAAGCTGAACGGCAACATTGCGTCTATGCGCAAGACCGTAAAAGCGGAGCGTACAAAATCGACGTCGGGCATCAAGAGTGCCGAGAACGAGGTCAACAAATTGCAACGCGACTTGAACAATCTGAACAGCAATATCAGCGCCAACAAACGGAAGATTAAAAGTTGCCGCCAAGACATGAAAATCTGTTGGTGGCAGCCGTTCAAAACCAAATGTAAACACATACCGAATTATCCGGCGCGCGGTGTCTGCGAGGCCGGCAACACGCCATGGCGGACAGCCATCGCCGCCAATGAAGTGGCCAAGGTCGGCGTCATCGCTGCCAAGGTCACCGCCCAAAAGACCCTGCAAGCGATCCGCGCGGGGATCACCGCGATCCCCATCGATGCGGACCCCCGCATTGTTGGATTGTTCACCGCGATGCACACGGCGAAGGTGGCCCTGGAAGCGGCGAAACAGACCGTTAAGGGTGTTGGTAGTTTCACCGATATTCTTGCCAAAGGTGTCGGCGCGGTCGGCAAGGTCGACGTGTTCGCGCTGAAGAAAGGCTCCATTCGCGGCAGTCTGTCACAGGGCCTGAAGGGTAAGCCGGTTGTCCTCGATATGGATTTCCGTCTGCTTGGCAAAGATTACAAGAACCGCTTCGCGTTTTCGCTGACCGACTGGAAGTTTAACGCCAAACAGTTCGAAGTGATTGCCTTGGCGGCCGCCGTGAAAACGGTCATCAAGGTGGGCAAGGCGGCGAAAGTGGTGCCGCACGTGCTTTTGAACGAAGTTGAGAAGCTCTATCTCAAACGTCAAGCGGAGGTCAACGAGGCCGTCGCCAAGGCATTGGAAGGTGGCGGTGTTGGCTCAGACGAAGGCCAGGCGGCCTTGGCCATGGGCCATGAGATCACCGTCGACCAGAAAGTCCGCGACATCCAAAACAAAGCGGCTCAAAGAAAACTGTTGGCTGCATATCAAAACGTGCACGGCATCAAGGCAGGTGTCATGCAACGAACCATCGATAACCTGATCAAGGCCAACAAGTGGGTCCGCGTCGGTGGCGCGGCAAACGACATCGGATCGGGCCCCAACGGCAAAACTTGGGTCATCGGCACCAATAAGGAAGGCGGTGGATATGGTATTTACCGCTGGGACGGAAAATGGGCGAAGATCGGTGGCAGCGCTGTCAGGATCGATGTCGGCCCCGGGGGCCATGGCTTTGTAGTCAACAACAAGGGCAATATTTATCGTCACGACGGTAAAAAATGGCACCAGACTCCCGGTGGCGCCAAAGACATCGGTGTCGGTGCCAACGGCAAGGTTTGGGTCATCGGCACCAACAAGGAAGGCGGTGGCTATGGCATCTATCGCTGGGACAATAAGTGGACAAAGATCGGCGGCAGCGCCGTGCGGATTGATGTCGATCCCGAGGGCAATGCCTGGGTCGTTAACAACAAGGGCAACATTTATCGCTACGACGGCAAGAAATGGATCCAAGCGCCCGGCCGAGCCAAGGATATAGGCATCAGCGCCAACGGCGCGGTGATGGTTATCGGCACCGACGATCGACCTTACATCTGGAACGGCAAGGACTGGAAAAAGGTTGCCGGCAAGGCACGCCAAATCACCGTCGACCGCAACGGCAACCCGTGGGTTGTCAACGCGGGCCAGGCCATCTACGCCTGGGACAAGGCGGCGAAGCTGAAGGCGTCGAAGCCGGCCGTCACACCGATTAGGCAACTTTTGTCTGGCAACGTCGTCCAATTCCAGATGGAACATTCGAAACGTTGTTTGGATAACTCCGGCTCCAAGAGCAAAGGCGCGCAGGCTTGGCAGTACGATTGCAATCGCAAGAACGACAATCAGAAATGGCGCATCGTCTATAAGGATGGAACTTGGTTTAACCTCGTCAACATTCGTACCGGCATGTGCCTGGATATCGATGGCAATTCGAAATCCAAGGGAAGAAAAGTGCATCAGTGGCCCTGCCATAAGGGCGCCAACCAACAGTGGCGTCTGGACAATCAGGGCGGCGGCTGGTTCCGTCTAGTCGTCCGCCATTCTAATCAGTGCATGGACGTGTCGGGCGGTAAGAAGGGTAACCGCGAGAAATACATTCAGTGGCCCTGTCACAAGGGCGGCAATCAGAAATTCAAGATCTATTGAGCTTGAATTCCAATCAATGAGCAGGTGCCGGGCCATAATTTTCGGTCCGGTACTTTCTCTAACCTCTTGTGTTTGCTGATTGAATCGTAATAATCACGATATGGGATATTGGCAGGATATATTTAAGCGTGCGCATCTGATCATCCTGGCGATGCTTTTGTCAGTGGCCGGAAGCATCGTTGGGACGGCTGTCCAGGCTGCGTCATCGGCAGTGATCATCATGTATCACCGGTTCGGCGAGTCGGATTATCCGGCGACCAACACAACGGTTGAGCAACTCGATACCCACATCCAGGAGCTGACCACCGGCGGCTATACGGTTTTGCCGGTGGCACAAATCGTCACTAGGTTGGCTGCCGGTACGGACTTGCCTGACCGCACCGTCGGCATCACCATCGATGATGCCTATCGCTCGGTCTTTACGGTGGCCTGGCCGAAGTTCAAATCGGCCGGCCTGCCGATCACGGTGTTCGTTGCCACCGGCCATGTCGATCAGGGCTCTTCGCGCCATTTGACCTGGGATCAGGTTCGCGAAATGCGCGATGGCGGCGCGACCATCGGCCATCACACGGTGTCACATCTTCACATGGTCAAAGCGTCACCGGAACGCCTGGCCCGTGAAATCGATGACGCCTTTGAACGCTTCGATGCGAAGATCGGCCAGCGGCCAGGTCTTTTCGCCTATCCCTATGGCGAAGCCAATCTGGCGACCATGGCCACGGTCAAGAAAGCCGGGTTCGTCGCCGCCTTCGGTCAGCACTCGGGTGTGGTCGGCAATACCGATGGTCAATATTATCTGCCACGTTTTGCCATGAACGAAACCTATGGCGACCTGGCCCGACTTCGATTGGCCGCCAACGCCTTGCCGCTGGTGGTCACCGACGTAACGCCGCCGGACCACCAAATTGGCGATGACAATCCGCCGGCCATGGGGTTCACGATTGCCCGTCAAATTGGATCGCTGTCCAATTTAGCGTGTTTTCTATCACACGCCGGGCGCGCCCGGGTCGAACGCCTGGAGCCCCGCATCGAGGTCCGCATTGACAAGCCCTTCCCGCAAGGTCGGACCCGCCTCAACTGCACCTTGCGCACAGCCAGCGGGCGCTGGCGCTGGTATGGGCGCCAATTCTACCGGCCTTAAAGCCGATTCACACAGATAGAAATTTTATATGAGCGGCCGTTTAACAGAGAACCGTTCGCCGCTGAGGCGCGCCCGGTCCAGATGATTGAGCTTGTTGACCACCATGATCGACCGCAGCGTTTTTACATATTTGCCACCGCGTTCGGAATAGCTGGTCAATGTATCGACCAGCCGCCTGCCCTCAATGAGCGCTCCATTGCGGCGCATATCGGCACGCAGCTTGCGAAAGCCGCGGTAAGCTCGGTGTGAGTTCAGATTTCGGTAGTAGGCGCGTACCGAATGTAGGAGACTTTTGAAGACGCGAACTCTGTGGGTCTTGCCGGCTTCGCGCTGTAACGGCACCAAACCCTCGGCGCCGCTGAATGTCCACTGGCCGAAAATGGCATTGCCTTGGCGTGAAAACCGGGATGTCCCCCAGCCGCTTTCTTCGGCGGCTTGGGCCAACGCCAGCGACGGCGGGACAATATCGACACGGCTCATCAGCCCCGCTACATCGCCTCGTTTGACACGGTAGCGTTCTGCCAAAACGATCAACCATAACCGGTCAACAGCAGCCAACCGCTCGCCTTTCTTAAGACGAATATTGAGTTCCCACAGACGCCGTCGGTCGGTGGAGACCTCTTCGTTGACCTGCAAGATCAGCGGCAGCACGGTCTTGAAGAAGATTGCCTTGCGCTGCTTGGATTCGCGAACCTTCGCCAAATCAGCCGGCAAGCTGGCCAAAAACAGCCGCGGCACTTCGGTGTCACCGGTCTTCACGGCATCCAGATCGTAGCCCATGCGCTGAAAGGTTTTCCAAAGTGCGTCGGCAGTGTGCAAGTTGACGGCCCGGTGGCCACGGTCAAGAACACCGACATCGGCGCCGACCAGCGATTCAGCATGGGTGCCGGCTGCCTTGATGCGAACCAGTCCAGCCGGCAATACCGGTCCCGACGCGGTGTCAAATGCCACCTCCGGGAATTCCAGCACGGCTTTCGGCACGCCAATTTCCGCGCGCGGCGGATTAATCACCGCCAGCGCCGACAATCCTGAGACCAATCCCCCGGCGGCAATCAAAATGCCGCGTTCAAATCGTCCTGTCATATTCTTTTCCGGCTCGCTACCTGTTACACAAAGCCCATCGCGACGGCGTTCACCGTCGCACGAACGTTCTGTCTTCCCTGGGAATTGGACCGTTCGTTCTCTTCTCCATATGTCGGAACGAATCGGAACCTATTGGCCGGCTACGTATGGCAAACGCGTTTAACACACCCACGCCCGGATTTCATCAAGTTATTTCCTTATCGGTAACAATCGATATAAAATAATGCACTGCAGCAAATATATATCGAT
>Ga0233433_10002833_pt1 | contig 14616 bp, 15 predicted proteins | sample SI_122_August201_5_FD_179868 | JGI IMG/M metagenome (GOLD analysis project Ga0233433, IMG submission 179868) | Seawater microbial communities from Saanich Inlet, British Columbia, Canada - SI_122_August2016_100_MG | ecosystem: Environmental > Aquatic > Marine > Inlet | place: Canada: British...
GGATGAAGTGGCCGGGGTTAAATTTGACAATTATGTGGATTGGTTGATGCACACCTTTGTTATCACCCCCACAGGCTGTCCTGCGGTGTCCGTACCTTGTGGTTTCACCAAGGCCGGCCTGCCTGTCGGATTACAACTGGTCGCACCGCCGCGGGCAGAGGCGGCATTGCTGTCCGCCGCCGCTGCCTTTGAGGCCAATCAGGATTTACAATGGCAGACACCGATCGATCCGCGTTCGAAATGACGTTCAGTTTGGGCCGCGCAAGACGGGACCTTCCAAATTCAACCAAAGTGCCTACATAATACCAAATTGGGGTGGTCACGATCATTTGCTGTGACAATTGCTGAAGCTGAGGAAAATTCATGCTGTTAAGGGCTGCATCTTTAACTGTTGGACAAATCGCCGACCCGATATTTCGGGGCGTGGTGATCAAAAGCGTTCTTTTCACCCTGGCCCTGTTCGTGGGCCTGACTTTGTTGTTTTACTGGCTTGTACCGCAGGTGACATATTTCGAATCTGATTGGCTGCAATGGGCCAACAGCCTTTTGGAAGCAGGCGGTGCTTTGGTGTTTTTTGCCATTCTGGTGCTGACATTTTCTGCCACGGCGACATTAATTGGCGGCCTGTTTCTCGATGATATCGCCGAGGCCGTGGAAAAACGCCATTACCCAGGTGATAATCCGGGCCTTTCAGCGGACTTTTCCAAGACCATTGGTGTTTCCATCCGCTTCATCGGTATTACCTTGTTGCTGAATGTTCTGGCCATACCGTTTTATCTGATTGCGTTATTGTTTCCTCCACTTTTTGCCTGTATTTTCTATGGCTTAAATGGCTATCTTCTGTCTCGGGAATATTTTGAGCTTGTAAGTCTAAGACATGAGGACGCAAAAGCGGCTCGACAGCTGCGCAAAGCGAATGGGCTCAAGGTTTTCATGGCCGGTGTTGTTATTGCGTTTTTGATCACGGTCCCGATTGTGAACCTTGTTGTGCCGATTTTGGCGACCGCGTTCATGCTACATATTTTCAAGGCTTTGCAAGGCCGCCAAACAAAAGATATCGTGTCTTAAATCGATCGACCGGAGGCAGCGCATTGCGCGCGGCCTTCACGGTTTAGGGCACACGAATTGAACCATAGGAATAGGAAGCAGGCGATGGCCAACGAAGAGGAAAGTTCGCAGTCCACATCGGCATTTCGGCCAGAAATTACGCGCCGCCTGCCGGATCTGCCAGGTGCGCCATTACGGGTGGGGCAGCCTTCGGCTTCGTCTGAAAGCGGCAAGAAGCTGGTGGTGGGCCGGGATATTGTGCTGAATGGCCAGATCACCGCATGCGACCAGCTTGTGGTAGAGGGCCGGGTTGAGGCTGCATTGGAAAATTCCCAATCCATCGAAGTTGCCGAAACGGGATATTTCAAAGGTTCCGCCGTTATCGAAGAAGCCACCATCAGCGGCAACTTTGAAGGCAATTTGACCGTCCGCGGGGAACTGACTGTAAAGGCCAAGGGCCGGATCGAGGGCGATGTGCGCTATGGCAAATTATGCATCGAATCCGGTGGCGAAATCGTCGGCACATTAGAAGTACTCAACCCTGGCGCGGCCAAATCCAGCACCGGTGCGGGCGGGAACGGTTAATTGCAGGTGGGTTAATCCAGACGATGCCGGGGCGATGTTGGAAACAAAGTTTAAGTCGGTGCAGAACGCAATGAAGATTGCGACGCTAAGGGTTCTCTGTCCCCTGGGCATGGCGTTATGGCTGGCTGCCTGTGCCGGTGGTCAAAACAGTGGCGAAGTGTCGAAACCCGCGAATTTCGAGACGGTGGCGACGCCGGTTGCCAGCGTTCCGGGAACCCAGGCACCTGTCCAGGCACCTGTCATTGATAACACTGGCCACAAATCCGACGACACAGGGGTCGCGGATGGCCCGCGCCAGCGATCATATAAGAATATCCCCGATCAGCCGCCCGTACCCCCCGCAGCATCTACGTTGCCTGCCGTGAAACGACCCGTGACACTTCCTGAACCGCCGCCAAACAAGGTCTTGACGCCGGCCCCGGACCTACGTCAACTCGTCGGCATAGACCGTCGGGAATTGGGCGCGATGCTGGGGAAACCGACCCTTCGCCGCAACGAGCCACCGGCAGAAGTCTGGCAATATGTTGCCGGCCGATGCGTGCTGCATTTGTTTTTGTATGCCGACGATGCGAATAGCCCCTATCGGGTTTCTCATGTAGACGCCGTTCCCCGCCAGAAGGATGTCATGGCGCTAGCGCGTTTCCGGGCAATTGCGACCCATTTGACCGTCTTACCAATCCCTGTGGGTAGGCGCGGTTCGACGGGCGATGTGGGGCATCTCCCAAGGACCGTAACGCCGCCACAGGGTTTGGTGAGACGGCCTCCGGTGGCACCCACGAGCCATTCGGATGCGTTACGCCGCTTGCCCGATGAACCACATCGCGCTACGCGACGCGCCTACCCGAATGGCTCGTGGATGCCATCAAATGGGTCGCAATTGCCCGGAAGCGCGCTAGGTACAACCACGGGATCAGATCGTCTGTTCCAACAGGATTGTTTTGGCCAATTGCTGAACCGGGCGACGGCGCAGAACGATACTGGCAAAACCGTATTTTAGTCGTCTATGCTGCGGGCCTCATCGACCAACATGATGGGGATGCCTTCACGAATGGGGTAGGCCAGGCGCGCCTGTTGGGAGATTAATTCCTGGGCCTTGGGATCATATTGCAAGGGGCCTTTGGTCAGGGGACAGACCAGTATTTCCAACAATTTCGGGTCGATGCCCGTGGCAGCATCAAGATCTTCCATGGGACCGTTTTGTGAACCATCATCGCTCATAATCAATGTATCCTGTGGTCGTCGTCATCCTGATCGTCACCGCCGCCGCTACCGCCGCCGCCACGGCCACCACCGGTGCGTTGCAATAAAGACATCTCGACCAGCGCGGTCATAATTCGGCTGCGTTCATAAAGGTCGTGGGCCTCCAACAAGGCCTGTTTTTCTGCCGGGCCAAAGGGGCAGATCATGGTCAACGATGTAATGAGGGCGCTGGTTTCCGCTTTTTCAATTGCGCCCCATTCGGCCGGAATTTGCGCCAGTTCAAGATAGGCGCGCAAGGCGGTCAACAGCCGGTTCCTGTCCACGCCGGTGCCGTCGTCCTCGCCCCAGCGATCGGCGGCGAAGCGGTCCCAATCGGCCACGACCTGTCGATAACGGGTGGTGACCGACAATTCCTCACTAATGGCAAACCTGGACAACCCGGTCAGGGTTATTTCAAAACGGCCGTCGGGGGTTTCTTCGTAGGCTGTGATGCGACCGGCGCCGCCAATATCATAGACTGCCCCAGGGCCGGCGCGGCTGTCGTTACCCGCCGCCTGCCCACTTGTGCGCTGCAGCGGTTGGATCATGCCGATAATACGATTTCCCGACATCGCGTCGCGGATCATGTCCAGGTAGCGCGGCTCAAAAATATTCAGGGGCAGTTTGGCATCCGGCAACAACAACACACCATTCAGGGGAAAGATCGGAATATGTGTCGGCAGGCTTTCGACCTGGCCGTCATCGCCACTGTCCATGCTGTTGTCTGTGTCGTCATCATCCATCGAACGATACCTGGTAACTCAAGAAAACAAGATCGAACTCAACCGCCGCCGGGCCGACACCGTTAACTCATCCATTGCGCCAAATGCTTCAAACAAGGTCAACAATTGCTTGCGGGCGGCCTCTTCGTTCCAATTCCGGTCCCGGCGGATCGCTTCCAGCAATTCATCCACCGCTTCCTCACGCTGTCCCGCGGCTAACAGAACTTTGGACAGCTCCATGCGCGCTTCGTGGTCGTTGCCGTCGGTATCCAGGCGGGCCCGCAGGGCGGCGGTATCACCGTCGCCCACATCCGCCGACTGCTCTGCCAGATCCAGGGCCGCGCGGGCGGACATAACGGCGGGGTCTGTGGCCAGTTTGCCTTCCAGGCCGTCCAGCATCTGGCGCGCATCATCGCGCTGTCCACTTTCAATCAGGCATTGGCAAAGGCCGGCCACGGCACGGGCGTTCTCCGCATCCGCTTGTAATACCTGGCCAAAGACACCGGCGGCCGTATCAATCTCACCCGCGGCCAGGGCGGCTTCCGCCTGCTCCAACGCCTGTTCGATCGGTGACGGACCGGCATCGCCCGTGAGGCGCTGAATAAAGGCCTTTATCTGGCTCTCCGGCTGGGCACCGACAAAGCCGTCAACCGGCTGGCCATCCTTGAAGGCAAACACCGCCGGGATCGATTGCACACGCAATTGCTGGGCCAATTGCTGGTTCTCATCGACATTGATCTTAACCAGCTTAACCTGGCCGCCCGACGACTTTACCGCCTTTTCAATGGTTGGCCCCAATGTCTTGCACGGCCCGCACCACGGGGCCCAAAAATCCACGATAACGGGAACCGTGCTGCTGGCCTCGATCACATCCACAGCGAAGCTGGCGGTATCGCCATCCTTGACCGCATCGGCGGGGGCGGACATCTCTCCAATAATCGGTTCCATAATCGTTCCTACCTCATCTATTTCCGCGCATAGAAGATCACCCATGCCCCGGCGTCAAGCGCTTCGGCAAACAAATGGTCTCTCCCCTCAGATATGCGATGCTAAAGCCGGGGCGTCAACGCCTCGTGTCCGCATGCACGGACGAATTTCAGCAAATCGACGGACGAAATGGTTGTGGTCATGGTGTTGACCAGGGGATGGAAGTTCAATTGTTCATGTTCCAGCATGGCCGCGTCCAAAACAACCCTAATTCTGAGATCCGGGTCATTGATCAGGGCAAAGGGCGTGACGGAACCCGGTAGAACGCCCAAATACTCGTCCAGGCGATCGGCCGAGCCGAAACTGAGCCGTCCCGCGCCGATCTGATCCGCCATTATCTTCAAATCAATGGGCTTGTCTTCCAGGGTGCAGACCAGCCAGGTTTGCTTTTTCTTGTTGCGCAAAAACAGATTTTTACTGTGGCCACCGGTAATTTTGTCGCGCACATCCTGGGCCTCCGCCACGGTATGTACGGCCCGGTGATGGGCCGTCTCATGGGCAATATCCAGGTCATTGAGGCGTTGAAATAGCTCTTCAGGGCTGGCGGGCATGCAGGAATCCTTTTTTGCGGTCACTCGGTGCTTGCAAGATCGAATAAATGGCGTATATATCTGCCGGCCCGGCAAGTCCGGGCCTATCTCGGCGCGGGCGTAGCTCAGGGGTAGAGCGCAACCTTGCCAAGGTTGAAGTCGTGAGTTCGAATCTCATCGCCCGCTCCATTTTCCCGTCATATTTGGTCGGCCAGGTGTGCAAACGCCTTGGACCGTAGTTTAGCGGACCAGGGGCCATTGATGCATATAATGTAACATGGTCGGAAAATCTCATACGCTGGGATTAAATGCATCCTCAATATCATTGTTTTTTAACTATTTCAGCCCAATCTGAAAGTCTGGAACTGTATTATTTTTCGGGCGTTAAGAGGGCATGTCGGCACATACAAGCAAACTTGAAAACCTGATCGAGGTCGCCCAAGAGGCGTCCTCGGAAAAACGGCGCGAGCTGTTGGAGGGTGTGACGGACCTATTCATGGATAATGGGCCTGGGATGAATGACCAGGAACAGACCATTGCCGCGGAGATTCTGGGTCGGGTCGTCACGGAAGTGGAGCGCGAGGTTCGCGCCCGCTTGAGCTATCGCCTGGCCGATCTGGAAAATGCCCCGGCCGATCTAATCCGGCAATTGGCCAGCGACGAAATCCAGGTTGCCCGCCCCTTGCTGGAAAGCAGTGGTGCGTTGAGCGAGCAGGACCTTGTCGATATTGTCAACAAACAGGGTAAGGAACATCTGTTATCAATTTCCCTGCGTGAGAACGTCACCGCCGGCGTCTCGGACGCTTTGGTGGCCAAGGGCGATGATGACGTGGTGCTGTCACTGGTCAACAACGATAGCGCAGAAATTTCCCGCGCGGCAATGGAATCGATTGTTGATCGTTCGGAAAATAGCGAGGTCTTACAGGAACCGTTGTTGGGCCGTAATGATCTGCCCCCCGATCTTATGCACAATATGTTTTGGTGGGTGAGCGCCGAGCTGAAGAAGCATATTCTAACACGGGCGGATGTGGACGAGGCCGCCGTTGATAAGATCTTGGCGGAAGCCGAAAGCGGCATGATCCGCGAGGCCGAGGAAGAAGAGGAAAATCTGGGCCGGGTGGAAAAGGCTGTCCGCCGGCGCATGCGCCTGGGTCAACTGAACCAGGATGCTTTGGTGCAGTATCTGCGCCGGGGCCAGGTGCCCGAATTTGTCGCCAGCCTGGGCTACCTGACGGATATCGATCAAAAGACCGCGCGGCGAATTGTCTTCGCCCCGGGACATGAGGCCGTCGCCGTGGCCTGCCGGGCCAAGGGTTTCGATCTCTCCACGTTTTCCACCATCGTGCTTTTGCTCGATGGTGCCGTGGACAACGGTGCGGGGACTGAAGTGCAGAAACAATTACGCAGCCCCGATGAGGTCGCCGGCCTGTTGGAATTGTACAAGGAAATCCCCATCGAATCCGCCAAGCGGGCCATGCGGTTCTGGTCCATTCGGCAAAAATCTCTGGATGACGCCGCTGGGTAACTGCGCGGCACGAACGACCTTGCTCCCCCCTCGTGGAATACGATATCACCCCATCTGACACAATTTTACATTGGGGGCCAATTGGGCATGACAGAGACGTGGTTTCACGAAACCCTGCATCCTGAATTGCAGGCGGGCATTCGGATGGATCAATTGGTTCATCGCGGGCAAACGGATTTTCAATCGGTCCTGATATTTGACAATGCGCTGTTGGGGCGGGTGCTGGTGCTTGACGACGTGATCCAGACCACGACACGGGATGAATTCATTTATCATGAAATGCTGGCCCACGTGCCCTTGCTGGCCCTGGAAAATCCAGCCGAGGTTCTGATCATTGGCGGTGGTGATGGCGGCTGCCTGGAAGAAGTTCTTAAACACCCGGTGGACCGCGTCACCATGATTGAGCTGGATGCACAGGTGGTGGCGCTGGCCCAGGAACATTTGGGCATGATCTGTGGTCAGGCGTTTGACGATCCGCGCACGGAATTGCGCATTGAAGACGGTGCCAGATTTCTGACCGGGACAGACAGACGCTTTGATGTGATTATTATAGATTCCACCGATCCCATTGGCCCCGGTGCCGCCCTCTTCAGCCCGGAATTCTACGGCAACTGTCGCCGTTGTTTGACGCCATCCGGCATTCTGGTCACCCAGAACGGCGTGCCGTTCATCCAAGGTGACGAACTGGCGGCATCTGCCCGGGCCTTCAAGGGGTTGTTTTCATATCCACGCTTTTATTTCGCTGCGGTGCCCACCTATATGGGCGGGACGATGGCGTTCGGCTGCGCCTCAGCCCACACAGATGCCGGCGCGTTGCCCATGGTGGACCTGGCGGCGCGGCAGACCGCCCGGGGCCTGGCCTTGCAGTACTACAGCCCGCAGGTGCACCTGGGCGCCTTCGCCGTGCCGCCGTATTTGCAGAGCTTGATCGATTAAAGCGGATCTGTCGCGACCAAGCTGTCGCGATCTTTCAGGCTCGACCACCAACGGCTAATTTTTGGATATTGCGCCAACAATGCCGCGCCTTCTTCCGCGCGGACAAAATAGTCGATCATTGCGCCCAGATGAAAATCGGCCAGGGAAATTTCACGACCGGCAAGATGGGTTTCATCCGACGCCAAGTCTTCCAGGGCCGCCAGGGCCTCTTTGGCGCGGCTAAGGCCCGCCAGAATTTCGTTCTCATCACCCAGGCTTCCCGCGCGGGGCTCAAATACCCGGTGGGAGAAGACCTGGCGCACCAGGGGCCAATAGACGTAGGCGTCGGTCACGGCGATGATCTGGGCCATGCGGGCCCGTTGCCGGGGATCGGTGGGCTGCAGGGATGGGCCGGGAAAGACCTCATCAATATAGCGGCAAATGGCGGTGGTCTCGTACAACGCAAAATCCCCATGCCGCAGGGCAGGCACCCGGTTAAAAGGGTGGTGTTGGCGATAGTCTTTGGCTTCCGGATCGGCAAATGGATTAACCTCCACCCAGTCAATCTCGACGCCCTTTTCATGACAGACGGCCAGAACAATTCTGCAATAGACGCTGAATTCATAGCCGTGGAGTACTGGTTTCATAATGCCGGATCCTTCAAGCTGATCGCCAAGCTGGCCGCCAACTTACCCGCCAGGCCTGCGTTGGCGATGGCCAGGGCGGCATTGACGCGCAGAGTTTGATCGCCGGATGCCCGTCGCATATGGGACAGCACGAACGGGGTCAATTCGCCCCCCGAAATACCGGCAGCGTGTGCGGCAGCCGTCGCATCCAGGACCAACGCCTCAACCTCATCCGCGGCCATGGCAACTTCTTCGGGGGGCGGGTTGCAAACCAGGGCACCGCCCGTATGGGGCAGGGCCCAATGGCCCCGCAGGGCCGCCGCCAACATCGCCATATCGTCAAAGCGGTAGGTCACGTTCAGGTCACTTTCCGCCGTATAAAAAGCCGGGAAGCGGTCGCAGCCAAAGCCCAGGACCGGCACGCCCAGGGCCTCCAATGTTTCCAGGGTGGTGGGCAGATCCAGCAAGGATTTGGCCCCGCTGCTGACCACGGCGACCCGGACCCGTGACATGGCCAAAAGGTCGGCTGATATATCCGCTTTTGGAGACGTGCCAGACCCTGGGGCCATCCGATGTACGCCGCCAATGCCCCCGGTACCGAAAACCGCAATACCGGCGGCGGCGGCGATTGTGACTGTTGCTGAAACCGTGGTGGCACCGGCCAGACCGAGGGCCAACGCGGGCCCGAGATCCCGGGCCCCGCATTTGCGGCCATCAGGGTGGGCTGCCAGGCGGGTCATATCATCAACGCTCAAGCCAACGCGCACCCGGCCATCCAGCACCGCCGTCATCGCAGGCACAGCCCCATGCTGACGAACCGCATCCTGCATGCCCTGGCCGACACGCAGATTATCGGGTTCGGGTAATCCTTGGGCGACGATGCTGCTTTCCAGGGCGACGATGGGTCGATTTTCCGCCAAGGCGTCGGCAACTTCCGCGGCTAAAAGTAGCGGCTCATCCATCAGATATTTTCCCGTTCGCCCCGAGTGACATTTGCGCTTCATGCCATCATGTTCTAGTCATAGTTCCGTGGCAGCCGTCGATACAGATACAGAAACCCCCAGCCGTCCCGCCAGCATGGCGCGCGCCCTGCTGCTTGTCTTCATGCCGTTCGCCTGCGGCTATTTCTTCTCCTATTTCTACCGCTCCGTCAATGCGGTTGTGGCACCTTACCTGCGCCAGGACATCGGCCTGGGGCCGGCGGATCTTGGTTTGATGTCGTCGGCCTATTTTCTGGCCTTTGCCGCCTTTCAAATCCCTCTGGGCCTGCTGCTGGATCGCTATGGTCCGCGCCGGGTACAGGGTACGTTGTATTGTGTCGCGGCTTTGGGTGCCTTGTTGTTCGCCAAGGGGGAAAGTGTCTCTACCCTGATCGTGGCCCGGGCCCTGATCGGCTTTGGCGTCTCGGGCGGTCTGATGGCCGGATTGAAGGGCATCGTCTTGTGGTTTCCCCTGAACCGGGTCGCCCTGGTCAACGGCTGGTATTTCGCCTGTGGCGGCATGGGCGTGCTGGCGGCTACGACACCGGTGGAAATTGCCATGCACTCCATGGATTGGCGGCAAATGTTCATGGCATTGGCCGGCGTTACCCTGGTTGTCGCCGCCCTGATTCTATTGGTCGTGCCCGAACGGCCCAACAGTACCGCTACGGGCAGCCTGGCCAGCCAGATCAGGGAAATCGGCCAGATTTACAAGGATGCATACTTTTGGCGCATTGTACCTCTGATGGCCATCTGCACCGGATCTTACATGGCCATTCAGGGCCTGTGGGCGGGACCCTGGTTATCGGAAGTGGATGGTCTGAACCAGGTTGATGCCGCCGCCCACCTGACCGTTATGGCCATAGGCATGATCGTCGGTGTTGTTGGCAGCGGGCTGTTTGCCTCTGGTCTGCAGCGCCTGGGCTGTGACATGGTTGGGGTCTGTGGCTTTGCCGGCCTGTTTTCCGTCATCGGTATGCTGTTGCTGATCACCGATATTTTGCCCTCAAGCTACCTGCTGTGGGCGTATGTGGGTGCCGTGGTCATCCTCACCGCGTTGGTCTTCGCCGCTTTGTCCCAGTATTTTCCGCTGGAGCAATCAGCCCGTGCCAATACGGCAGCCAATGTCTTAGTCTTTGGCACGGCCTTTGCTTTTCAATGGGGCATGGGCTGGATCATTGAGTTGTGGCCAATGGCGGCAGGGGGCAGCTACCCCAAGATCGCCTATCTTTGGGCTTTCATGGCGGTGGCATTGGCCCAGGTCCTATCCTTTGTCTGGCTTGTCTGGCCACGAAAACGTTAACGCTAACAACCGTGATATGGGCGAATGCTGCGAAATGAGCTACCTTTCCCTATGATGGAGAAAGTTCGGAACGTAGGAAAATCCCGGCGCACGCTGCCACGCTGGCTGCGCGGCCTATCCGCCCGTTTGCTGGTTCTCACGGCTGTGTTCGTCATGTTGAGCGAAGTGTTGATTTATGTCCCGTCTATCGCGCGCTTTCGCCTGACATTCTTGGAAAACCGGATTGCCGATGCCCATCTGGCTTCCCTGGCCCTTAAGGCGACACCGGACAATGTGGTCAGCAAATCATTGATGCTTGAACTCCTCTCCAACGCCATGGTCCGGGGCATCGTCCTGAAGCGGCGGGAGGCGCGCACAATGATGTTGATGGAGGAGGTGCCCCCGACGGTGGATTTCACCTATGATCTACGCGGTGCCGATGCGATGCAATTGATTGCTGATGCTTTCACGACCTTGGCCGAGGGTGGACGTACGCTGCGGGTGGTGGGAAGTTTTCCCGATCAGTCGGAAGGCAGCCTGGATGTGATCGTGGACGAGGCATTGCTGCATAAGGCGATGATCGATTATTCCACCAACATTGTGAAGCTGTCCCTGGTCATTTCACTGTTGACCGCAGGCCTGGTTTTCCTGTCCCTGCGGCTGTTGATGGTGTTGCCCATGCGGCGCATCACGGCGTCCATGGTGGCGTTTCGCAAGGCACCGGAAAATGCCAATGCGGTCATTTCCGATAGCACCCGTGGCGACGAGATTGGCACCGCGCAGCGGGAATTGCGCCATATGCAGGATGGTTTGCGCACCGCCCTGACCCAAAAGGGGCATCTGACCGCTCTGGGCGTCGCGGTTAGCAAGATCAACCACGATCTGCGCAACATTCTGGCTACGGCACAATTGGTATCCGACCGTCTGGGCGATGTGGAGGACCCGACCGTGCGCCAGATCGCCCCGCGCCTGATGCAATCCATCGACCGGGCCATAGATTTGTGTAGTCAATCCTTGAGCTTTGGGCGCGCGGACGAGGCCGCACCAAAGCCCACGACCTTTCCATTGCGAACATTGGTGGATGATATGGCGAGTGCTGCCGGCCTGCCTGATGATGGCAGCATTCAGCTGCACAACAGGGTCGGGGACGAGATTATCCTGGATGCGGACCGGGAGCAGATTTTCCGCGTTTTGATGAACTTGGCCCGGAATTCCATTCAGGCGCTGGACCCAGGTACAAAGCCGGGTGAAATTTCCGTGACCGCAAATTGGGGTGCCGCAGGCGCGATCATTGAATTCAGTGACAGTGGTCCCGGGTTGCCGGCGCGGGCCCGGGAGCATTTATTTGAGGCCTTTACAGGTTCGGCCAGGGCCGGGGGCACCGGCCTGGGCCTGACCATCGCCAAGGAGCTGACCCAGGCTCATGGCGGTAATCTGACACTCGTTTCCAGCGATGATCGCGGCACGGTCTTTCGTATCGATTTGCCGGGCGGGCCAGTATGATCGCCGCGAATGCGCCGATGATTGTGTTGTTTACAGACTTCGGCATCGGCAGTTCCTATATGGGGCAGATGCGGGCGGTGCTGCATATGGGTGCGCCAAAATCTACCGTCGTTGATTTGTTCGCCGATGTACCAAACTATGATATCCGGGCCGCAAGCTATCTGCTGGCGGCCCATGTGGGGGAATTTTCCCCGGGCACGATCTTCCTCGGTGTGGTTGATCCCGGTGTTGGTGGCAACCGCCCCGGCATGGTTCTCCGCGCCGATGGTCATATCTTTGTCGGGCCGGGCAATGGCCTGTTTGAAATTGTCGCCCGCCGCGCGACGAATATGGCCGCCCAGCGCATATCCTGGCAGCCGGACCACCTGGCGCCTTCGTTTCATGGCCGCGATCTGTTTGCCCCTGTGGCAGCTGCCTATGCCTGCGGCGACAGCGTCGCGGTTGCCGACATCTCCGATACTGACTGGCGCTGCCCCGCCTGGCCCGATGATCTGGCCCAGGTGATCTATCTGGACCATTTCGGCAATGCCATGACCGGCCTGCGCGCCGCCGGCTTGAAAGCGACGCAAAAACTTGGAATAGGTGGCCAGGAATTATCGCGCGCCAACACCTTTGGCGATGTCCCCACAGGCCAGGCGTTCTGGTACGAAAATGCCAACGGTTTGGTCGAAATCGCCGTCAATCAAGGCAGCGCGGCGCAACAACTAGGTTTGCGCCTGGGCAGCGCGGTGGCGCTTATTTAGATGCCGCCCGCTTCCAGGATCGCATCTCGATCATTGCTGGGCGGATAGATAACCTCATTCATAATGAACTGCTTGCGGGCCTTGGCCTCCGCGCCGGTCAATTCAACCTGCCGTTCCCACCCGGTGGTGAAGACCGCACCCCAGGGGCCAAGGTCCAGGCAGGTGACATAGCGGGCCTGTTCATAAGGCAATGTCATTTGCCCCAAAAGAAGTGCGGCAGCATTATGCCCGGCGTACTTGCCCATGGGCATGGCGTGCTGACAGGACATCAGTGCGGGATGGTTGCCGCTTGTGGGGTCGGTCATGGCATGGGCGATATCACCGGCGGCAAAGATATTCCGACCCCCGATTACGGCCAGGCTTGTATCAACCTCCAGACGGCCCGCTGGGTCGGTCTTTATGTCTAAAGCGGTTGCCAACTGACCTGCCAGGCCATTGGCCTGGGCCCCGGTGGTGCCAATGACCGTTGCAGCCCTAAGCAGTTCGCCGTCGCTCAAGGTTACGTCGTCACCTTCAACCCGTGCCACTGTTGTGTTCAGGCGAACCTCTACCCCTGCCGTCTCCAGCGCGGCCAGAATATGGGGCCGTGGACCAGGGCCCAGATCCGCGCTGACCGTTGCCGCCGTATCCACCAGGACAATCCGTGCCAATTTGGCGCGTTCATCGCCGCCATGTTCTGCCAATCGGTCACGCATTTCCGTTGCCAGCTCAATCCCGGTGAACCCCGCACCGACGATGACGACTGTCTGATCGCTGGGCATGGCCATGATTTGTTCAAGGTGTTGATCCAGGGCGATTGCGGCAGACATATCGTCAACGCTCCAAAGCCGTCCCTTGCTCACATCTATGGGGGGTGCTCGCAGCACGCTGCCCGCTGCCAGGATCAAGGCGTCATAGTGGTCGTCGACAGCGTTGCCGTCCTTTGGTCCCATTTGAACCAGCTGGCGGATCGGATCAATGGCGGTTGCCTCCCCTACCACGAGATCCACTCCGATGGGCTCCAACACAGGGGCCAGGGCAGAGCGCATGTCCCCGGGGTTTCGTTCATAAAGACGTGGCCGATGGGTCAGGTAAGGGTCTTTTGACAACAGACGAATGTTCAACGCCTGACCTGCATCGGTTGCCCGCCGCGCCGCCGCCATGGCGGCCCATAGACCCGCATAGCCGCCGCCCACTATCACTAAATCCGGCATGACACCTCCCACAACGTCTTTGTCAGAGCATTTCATATATCATCTAGCCGGGCAATCCACAGACCGACAGGTCGGCAGTCCCCTGACCGACAGGTCGGCAGTCCATTGACCAATAACGTGCCGGGGGGTACCGTCGCCATCCTGATTTGTTGGATTTGCGATAAGAAAAAATGATCAAACCTGGCCCGCGTAATTTATTGACTGACGTTGATGGCCTGATGGTTGGCAATGCCGCCGATAGTGCGGCCCGATCAGGCGTCACGGTTGTGATGGCCGAAGACGGCGCGGTGGCCTCCGGCGATGTGCGCGGTGCCGCCCCCGGCACCCGCGAGACGGATTTGCTGGACCCCACCTGTATGATCGAACGCATTGATGCCGTTTGTCTATCGGGGGGCTCCGTATATGGCCTGGCCGCCGGTGATGCGGTGGTCCGTTGGTTGTATGACCACGAACGGGGCTTTACCTACGGCAGCTGGCGCGTGCCCATTGTGCCCGGTGCCATTATCAATGATCTCGGCATGGGTGGCGAAAAAAATTGGGGGACTTGCCCGGCCTACGATGTTCTGGCACGGGCGGCCTGTGACGACCTGGGAGAGGATTTTTCCCTTGGCAACATCGGTGCCGGTCTGGGTGCCTCTGCCGGGCCCCTGAAAGCCGGCCTGGGCAGTGCCTCGGCGGTTGATGAGCATGGCTTGCAGGTCGCAGCCCTGGTAATCACCAACCCGTTCGGCGCGACCGT
>Ga0233433_10002835_pt1 | contig 14613 bp, 12 predicted proteins | sample SI_122_August201_5_FD_179868 | JGI IMG/M metagenome (GOLD analysis project Ga0233433, IMG submission 179868) | Seawater microbial communities from Saanich Inlet, British Columbia, Canada - SI_122_August2016_100_MG | ecosystem: Environmental > Aquatic > Marine > Inlet | place: Canada: British...
ACCCGTGCGGCCATGGATGTGGGTGCCTTGCATGGCCGGGCTATCCGCGTGGATGATCGGGGCAAGGTCCTGACCTACAAGATGACCAGTCAATGCGCCTCGGGCTCCGGTCAGTTCCTGGAAAACATCGCCCGTTATCTCGGTGTAGCTTTGGATGAGGTGGGTCCGCTGTCACAAGAAGCCGACGACCCGGAGGCTGTTAGCTCCATCTGTGCGGTGCTGGCCGAGACTGATGTGATCAATATGGTCAGCCGGGGTATCTCCACGCAGAATATCCTGAAGGGCATCCATGTCTCCATGGCGGATCGCCTGGTCAAACTGTTGAAATCAACCAAGGTGGCAGACGGTACGGTCCTGGTAACCGGCGGCCTGGCCAATGACAGCGGCCTTGTGGCGACCATGGCGGAACGTATGGCAGTCCAGAAAATGGACGGCCTGGACCTGACCAGCCATCCGGATTCCATTCATGCCGGGGCCATCGGTGCAGCCCTGTGGGGGGCCTTCCGGCATCAAAAACTATCGGCCCTCGCCGCCTGAATTGGCCGCCTGAATTAGCAGCCTGAACTTACGTGACAGAAGGAGACACCAATCATGGCCCTGTTGATCAATGAAACCTGCACCGCCTGCGATGCTTGTGAGCCGGTTTGCCCAAACGATGCCATCAGCGTCGGCGATCCGTTCTATACCATCGATGCCTTCAAATGCACCGAATGCGTCGGGCATGAGGATGAACCCCAATGCCGTCTGGTTTGCCCGGTGGTGGATTGCATCGAACAAAATCCGGATTTCGTCGAGAGCGAAGACGAATTGATGGAGAAATTTGAAATGTTGGATAACTAGGAACCTTTCACCGTGGCGATCGAGATCAGCGCACCCAACTGGCGGGCGGAAGATGGCCACCATATCGATGTGCGCGGCCTTGGCCCGCCCCAGCCGATGGTGCAGATCCTGATCCTGCTGGAAAGCATCGGCGGCGGCAACGCTGTCGCCCACCTGGATCGGGAGCCGGTCTACCTATACCCGGAGCTGGTGGAAATGGGTTGGAACTACGAACTTCTGCCCAGTGATAGTGACGCTGCCAATGACAGTGGCATTAACAATGAAGATACCCATGTGCGCCTGCGCTTGTGGAAGGATTAGACGCCATGACCGCAGGCACAACAACATTCCTGGGTAGCGCGGGAGAGCGCCTGCTTCCCCAAAACATTCCTTTTCGGTTTTTTGCCGCCGCCGTGCTGTTTCATGTCGCAGCCTGGATCGTACTGGCCCTGCACGGCGAACAAATTGCCGATTTTAGCGGCGGCAGCGGGCCCGTATTGGCGGCATTGCATCTCATCACACTAGGTGTGTTCACCATGACGGCCATGGGTGCCAGCCTACAGCTTTTACCTGTCGCGACCCTGCAGGGGTTTGCCGCGCCGGGCACGATCAATGGCTTGTGGTGGCTGCTAAGCTTCGGCACGGTCTGTCTGTGTCTGGGGATGTATCTGTCCTGGTACGAAGCCATGGCCCTTGGCGGTTGCGCCGTTGCTATTGCCATCCTGGTTTATCTCTACCTGTTGGTTGGAAACCTGCGCCGGGGTAGAGCCATGGCAGTGGTCGTCGCCCATGGCTGGCTGGCCGCGCTCTCCCTGTTGGCACTGCTGCTATTGGGGTTGGCCCTGGTTTTCAATCAACAACAAGGCTGGTTGATGGATAGCCAACGGGTCGCGGTCAATCACATGCTGCTGGCCCTTTATGGCTTCATGGGCTTATTCGCCATGGGCTTTTCCTATGTTCTGGTGCCGATGTTTGCCCTGGCCCCCGCCGCCCCGGATAAAGTCGCCTTTTTGGCCTTGTTGTGCGCCGGGCTTGGTTTGATCTTGGGGATCGCGGGCGTTGGATCAGGCCACGATGTCCTGGCCGCTGCCGGTGGCGCGTTGGGTCTGATCGGTGCTGCCGTTCACATTGCCTTGATGGTATCTACCCTGCGCCAGCGCCTGCGTAAGCGGCTGGGACCCGGGTTCGCGCTGATCGGGTTGTCCTGGGCCTTGTTCCCGCTTAGTCTGATAATGGCGATTGCCTGGGCCCTGGATCTATCGGATGTCTGGCCATCCTGGGGGCCGGCGGTCTTCGTTTTGTCCTTGGTCGGATGGTTGTTAAGTTTGCTGTTGGCGATGCTGCAACGGATCGTGCCGTTTCTTGCCGCCATGCATGGGGCTGCCAGCCTAAAAAGACCGCCCACGGTTACAGCCCTTACCGCCCAGGGACCCCTTTCAGTGCATCTGTTTTGTCATTGCGCAGCCATTGCGTTGCTGGCCGCGGGCATCATCATGGCCCTGCCCATGTTGATCAAAGCGGGCGCCATCCTGGGCCTGGGGGGTGCTTTGGCATTTGCCTGGTTCTACGCTTTAGCCATGCTCCGCTTCCGCCGTGCGCTGGCATCTGCAACACTGTGATTTATCAAATGAAGAAAGGAGCTTCCCATGTATTATGACAGCCCAATTGCCCAGTTGCTGCATGATGAGCATCAGCGCACCATTGATCTGATGAACCGTCTGGAAGAGGCGACGACGGGCCGCAAGGCAAAGGCCGCGCCAAAGCCCGATAACGGCCCGGCTATGGCCATGTTGGCGGATCTGCAGGCGGAATTGCAGGCGCTCACCGACCATCATTTCAAGTTTGAGGAAGATAATATTTTTCCCGCCTTGACCGCCATTGGCGACGTTGCCATTCCCCATATCCTGCGTCAGGAACATGAACTGTTGCGCAACATCTCGAAATTTATGCTGCCCCTGGTCCAACGGGTCCGGGAAAACGGCTTCGCAGCGTCCGACTGGACGGAATTTCGCGACCTGGCATTGGAATTGGTGGAGCGCCAGATTGCCCACATCCAAAAGGAAGAGATGGGATTGCTGCCCACGTTGGACACCCTGTTCGAGGAACAGGAAGAAAGCGAACTGGTCATGCTATATGCAGAACATTAGTGCGTCTTTGCCCGGAACAATGACATAATGCCCTCTGATAATGATTAGGGGATCCGCCAGTGACCAAATCATCTATGCCGCGCATCACGCCGAAGGACGAACACACGGATAGCGCAATTGAACAACGCCACGCTTGGGTGTCAGAGGAAAGTCACTGCGATCTATCGGCCCTGCGTCATCCGGGCGAGGCCGACGCCTATAGCGGCAATATAGAGAACCACTTTGGCTATGTTCGTCTTCCCATGGGCATTGCCGGGCCCATGTTGCTGCGCGGCCAACATGCGAAAGGGGAATTCTTGGTCCCCATGGTGACGACGGAAGGCACCCTGGTCGCCTCCTATAATCGAGGCATGAAGGCAATTACCCTTTCGGGCGGGGCCGAGGCGGAAGTCTACCAAAACGAAATCCATTCCAATGCCACCTTCGAAACGGCGGATCCAGGCGCTGTGCAGGCACTGCACAGTTGGATGGAAAGCAACCAACCGGCAATCGCCGGCATTGTTGCGGACAATACCCAGCACGGACGATTATTGCGCTGTGAATATACCCACCTGGGCAGTCGGTTGATCGTCAACTTTGTCTACGACCCCGCCGATGCCATGGGCATCAATATGATAACCCATGTCAGCCACGCCATCTGCACCATGATCTCGGATCATCACGACGGCCTTGTTTTTCATTTCCCCTCATCCATACAAGGGGACAAAAAGGCGACATACTACAATTTCAACAAGGGTCGGGGTCGCAGCGTGCGGACGCGGCTGTTATTGCGAGCGGATGTTATCAAGGATCTGCTGCACAGCTCATCACAAATGATGCTGCGTTATTACCGCAACAATCTGGAGATCGGGCACCTTACGGGTGGTATCGGCTTCAATATGCATATCGCAAACGGTATCACCGCCCTTGGGTTGGCAACAGGCCAGGATGTGGCCTATGTGGGGGAAAGCGCCAACGGCTTAACCTCGATCGAGGAACATGGCGATGATCTGTTGTTCGAGGTGACCATACCGTCCCTATACGTAGGCACCGTGGGAGGTGGCGCGCGGCTGCCCACCCACTTACCCTGCCTGGAAATGCTGGGTTGTACCGGACCCGGATCGGCCTTGAAGCTGGCCGAAATATTTGCCGCCACCTGCCTGGCTGGAGAAATCTCGGTCCTGGCGGCAATCGCCTCGGACCAATTCGTCCGCGCCCACAATCGACTGGGTCGCAATCGCCCGGACCAGAGCGCTTCGGAAGCTTAACCTCCTATTTACCATACAGCGTTAGATCTTTTCCCAGAACAGCACATTAGGCATAGGGGTTTAGTCCATTGTCAGGCGGAGAAGGCACTTAGATTAAGGTTCGAACCGTTTTCGGTGCCAGACCAGAGGCCACCAAGTTTACATCTGTTGAGGCGGGATTACGTATCGGGGATATTCAGCCCTCATGGCCCGAGGAAATGAATCGTAAATTGACCTCCCCTTTGGCCGATCTACATTTCCCTCCAACGGAAGACGGCCAGCAAAACCTGCTGGCCGAGAATATCCCATATGGACGAATTGAGGTAACTGGGAACGCTGTGATTGATGCAATGTTTCAGGCTATTGGGACCATTGATGATTCGCCCGAACTGCAGGCTCGCCTGCAATCCCGGTTTGATTTCATTGATCCAGATAAGCGAATTGTCCTGGCTACGGGACATAGACGGGAAAGTTTCGATGGCGGGTTGGAGCGGGTTCGCCGTGTTCTGGGGGAAATTGCAGCGCGCAGGGATTTTGTTGCGCTCTACCCGGTGCATCACAATCTGTATGTACAAGGGTCTGTGAACAAAATATTGCACGAGTGTGACAATGTGCATTTAATTCCGCCGTTGGACAATCTAGATTTTCTGTATCTGATGCGCCGGGCGCATATTATTGTTATTGACGCCGGCGGCATCCAGGAAGAAGTGCCTTCGTTGGGCAAACCAGTGCTTGTCGCCCGCGACACAACAGAGCGGGCGGAAGCTGTAAAAACAGGGACGGTGGATTTGGTCGGCACGGACATAGAAAAATTACGGCATCGCCTGAATGCTCTTTTGGATGACGATGCGATCTGTCAAAAATTGGCGCGGGCACATAACCCGTACGGCAATGGCCGGGCCAGTAAAAGAAATGTAAAAAGACTGCGCCATGAATACATTTGAGAAAATTAGCGTTGTTGGTCTGGGCCATATCGGTTTGCCCACAGCGGCGGTGTTCGCCAACAAAGGCGTCAAGATTGTCGGCACGGACAAGAATGAAGCCGTCGTCGACAGTATCAACGCCGGCAAACCGCATTTTTATGAACCTAATCTGGATGTCCTGGTGCGCCGGGTGGTGGAAAGCGGCAAGTTAAGCGCCAGCACCGCTGTAATGCCAGCTGATGCGTTTCTGGTGGCGGTTCCGACACCGCTGTGTGGCGACGGACACGCAGATCTTAGTTACGTGCAGGCCGCAGCGGAGGCAATTGCGCCAGTGTTGGAAGCCGGTAATCTGGTGATTTTGGAATCTACCTCGCCGGTGGGCACGACAGAAAAAATGGCCCAGTGGATGGCGGCTATTCGCCCGGATTTGAGCTTCCCTCATCAGAAGGGAGAAATGTCGGATGTCAACATAGCCCATTGCCCCGAACGTCTGTTGCCGGGCCGGACCATTGAAGAAGTGGTGAACAACGCCCGTGTCATTGGCGGCATGACCCGCAAATGCGCACAGCGGGCCCTGTCCCTCTATCGCATTGTCGTGCAGACCGAATGCAAGGTGACGAACGCGCGCACGGCAGAGATGTCCAAGTTGACGGAAAATGCCTATCGGGACGTCAATATCGCCTTCGCCAACGAGTTATCCGTTATTTGTGACCGGCATAACATCAATGTCTGGGAATTGATCCAGATGGCCAACCTGCATCCTCGTGTCGACATCCTGTCGCCGGGTCCAGGTGTCGGAGGCCACTGCATTGCGGTCGACCCCTGGTTCATCGTCGATGGCGCGCCCGAAGATGCCAAAATTATCCGCATGGCACGCGAGATTAACGACGCCATGCCCAAGGTCGTCTGCAACAAGGTCGCTCAGCAGGCGATGTCTCTGGCCAAACCGGTGATCGCCTGCCTGGGCCTGACATACAAAGCGGATGTAGATGATCTACGGGAAAGCCCCGCTGTGGATGTGGTATTGGAACTGGCGGATATGGCTGTGGGGGAATTGCTGGTGGTCGACCCTCTGGTGCAGCAACTGCCGCAGTCACTGGCGGAGCTTGGTCTAAGCCTGACGGACTTCGATGTCGCAGTCGACCGTGCCAATGTCATTTTATTGTTGGTGGACCATGGCGCTTTCAAAAGCATCGACCGGGAATTAATCAAGGATAAGATTGTCGTTGATACCCGCGGTATTTGGTAGGTGGCACCCGAAAAAAAGCCCGCATATATCAAGCCCGCCCCTGCCGTTTCGCAAAAGCCGGATAGACGAACTGCGCGCCATCGCTGGCAACTACATATTGGCCGGGCATTTTTTTCCTACAATCGGGGTTCTGCGCGGATTTTATGCCATCAGCCGCATTCCCTTGGCGGGTTGGGTGGTGTTTGGTGAAAGCGTCGACATTTGGGTCTGGGTCAGCAGCGCAGGGCGGCCAGTTTAACAGGCTGGTCAGCACTGCCCGACCGGCATAAATTAGACCTTTCGAAGACAGGAAAGCGACCGTGACATCGTACCAACATATAGCCCGGATAGGCGCCACCATTGCCGCACTTGGTATCGCGGTTATTTTGATCTCTGGCTCACTCCCTGAAGCTTTGGCCCAGAACGCGAACCGCGCCGGGCCCGAAGCCGGGCCATTGCGGCAGCAATACAATAGCCAGAAACAAAGTCGCCGCCGTCCATCCGGGCGCGTGCAAGGCCAAAAGAAACAAGCCGGCAGTGGTCGCACGAACCGGGGCCCAAAATATCTGCCCGCCATTGCCTCCCGTGGCTTTACCCATCAAAGAGAGACGGCCCGCTATCGGCAGCGGGTCCAGAACGCCATCAATCGCGCCAAGCGCGCACGACGCATTAACACGCCAACCGACGGACAAGGCCTAACCGCACAACAAGCAAAATTGGTGCAATGGCTGCAGGCCCGAAATCGTGAAGTCTATCGCCATGAAGGCCTGCATTATAGCACCGGCCAACCCTTCACCGTACCGCCTGTCTATGAATTCGTCGACGGGCCGGACGGACGCCGCTATGCCATTTCCGGTCATGTATCCTTTAACCTGAGTGGAGTTCATGCCTCCGGCATCAAGCCATTGAGCATTTTGCGCCGTCTGCACGCCGCCGCACTGGCGCCCCGCCAACCATCAAAGCAGGATCAACGGGTCGCCCAGGCGTTGGCGGCGTCTATACGACGCCTGGAGCAGCAATAATGCAGTAAAACCTGCAATTCCCGCTATGCTGAAGGCCGACCCGCAACAGATCCCCATGACGACGAGGTAGCAGAACATGAGTGAACAAGCCCCATTGCCGTTAGCGGGGATTAAAGTGTTGGAATTCAGCCATGCCGTGATGGGCCCCTCGGCAGGGATGATCCTGGCTGACCTGGGCGCCACGGTGACGAAGATAGAGCCGGTACCCGATGGCGACCGGACCCGGCATTTACAGGGCGTCGGTATCGCCTTTTTTCCCCTGTTCTGCCGCAACAAGCAAAGCCTGGCCATCGACCTGAAAGCACCGGGTAGCCGCCCGGCAATTGAAGCCTTGGTCGCCCAGTCCGATATTTTGCTGGAGAATTTCGCCCTGGGCACCATGGATCGTCTGGGCCTGGGCTACGATGAACTTAGCGCCATAAACCCCGGCCTGGTCTATTTACAATTAAAAGGGTTTTTGTCAGGGCCATACGAAGAACGCCGGGCCCTGGATGAAATCGTCCAGATGATGAGTGGTTTGGCCTATATGACCGGGCCGCCAGGACGGCCCTTGCGGGCGGGTGCCTCGGTCGTGGATATCATGGGCGGCATGGCAGGCGTGATCGGGATTCTTGCCGCTTTGCGGGAGCGGGATGCCACTGGCAACGGTCAATTGGTCAAGGCGGCGTTGTTTGAAACAGCAGTGTTCGCCGTGGGGCAACATATGGTGCAACATGCCATCAACGGCGAGCCGCTGGTGCCCATGTCGGTGCCAAACCGGGCCTGGGGTATTTACGACACCTTCGAAAGTGCCGACGGTAAACCGATCTTCGTCGGTGTAGTGACAGATACCCAATGGCTGCGCTTTTGCGACGTGTTTGAGCGCCCGGACCTGCTGGCTGATCCACGCCTAAACAGTAACGGTGGGCGCGTTCTGGAGCGGGAATGGCTGGTCGGCAATGTGGCGGAGACATGCAAGAGCTTCTCCGCCGATGAGTTGCTGGCCAGATGCGATCAGGCCCAACTTGCTTTTGGTCCCGTCAACAAGCCCGAGGACCTGTTGGATGATCCCCATCTGAATGAGGGCGGACAGTTGCGCGTGATGAACCTGCCAGGCGGCATCCAGGCCAAAACCCCGCGTCTGCCCCTGGAAATGGCCGGTCGCAGCTTTTCCGTCCGCCAGGATCCCCCGGCCATTGGTGAGCATAGTCGGCAGGTTTTGGCCGATGCGGGTCTCTCGGTCGAGGATATTGAAGCCTTGTTTGAAGCTGGTCACGTGCTGGAAACCGAAAGCGAAATTTCCTCAAGCATCGCCGAATTGTAACAGGCTTATTAACCGGCTGTTTACCGGAGCCATGGTACCAATTTCGGAGTACCAATAGATTTGCCAAGCTCTCAGGCGAACAAGAGAGGCGAGAACAGAAATGGCTAAGAATGGCAGCAAAAATGCAAGCCAAGCTGCCAACGCGGCCGCTAGTTACGAAATGTTCGACGCTCCGAATAAGCTGCAGCAGAAAGTCGGCGTCGGACAGGGTGCCAATCAGGCCGCGCTGAACTTGGCCGAAGATGTTTTAGAGCAGGTCAAGCCCGGCTATGAAGGCCGTTTTGAAGCCGATATGCGTGCCCTGAAATCATCTTTCGTGAAAATGCAGGATATCCGCGAATTTGATTTAGACCTGTTGGTCGGCAAAGTGCACGAAATTCGGGGTGAGGCCGGCACATTCGGTTACAACCTGGTGGCCGAAATTGGCCGATTGCTCAGCGAATTCATTGGCACCATCGATGACGTTGGCCAGACTGAAGAGCTTGCCATATCCGCCCACCTGCAAGCCATGCAAACAGTTGTTGCGGACAAGGTGAAGGGCGAAGGCCCGGAAGTCGCCAGACAGATTATTGCCGGTCTGAATGCGATTATGGAACGATCAAAGACTGAAATTTGATAAATCAGTTCGCGAATTTTTTCACAGTCTAGCCTGCGCCCTTGCCAGCCCAACCGATAAGTTGGATCATCTCGTCTAAAGATAGAGACATTTTCAACGGGAAGATGAGGCAGCCCCATGACCCTGACAACCGTATCTCTTGACGACAAATACCAAAGCGAACAAGGCCAGGTCTATTTGACCGGCAGCCAAGCTTTGGTGCGCGTTGCCATGTTGCAGCACCTCCGCGACAAAGCCGCTGATCTCAACACCGCCAGCTTCATCTCGGGCTATCGCGGCTCTCCCATGCATAACATCGACAAGGAATTGTGGCGCGCCAATCGGTTCCTGGCCGAGAAGGCTATTCATTTCGTGCCCGGCATAAATGAGGATCTGGCAGCCACAGCCTGCCTGGGCACTCAACAATCCGCAATGTTTGGTGACAGCACCCACGATGGCGTTTTTGCCATGTGGTACGGCAAAGGCCCTGGGCTGGACCGCTCTATTGACGCCATTCGCCATGCCAATATGCATGGCACATCGGCCCACGGCGGCGTGCTGGCGGTGGTCGGCGATGATCATGCCATGAAATCCACGGATGTGCCCGCGGCATCGGAAACCATGTTCGCAGATTTGCAGATGCCCATGCTGTATCCGGCAAATGTGCAGGAGGTCATCGACTATGGACTTTATGGCTGGGCCATGTCGCGATTTTCCGGTGCCTGGACCGGGTTCAAAGTTACAGCCGATACGGTTGATGCCGCAGCGCCCATAAATGGCGATCCGCATCAGCTGAAAATTATTCTGCCGGATTTTGAATTCCCCGATGACGGCGTGCATATCCGGGCCGGTGATCGCTGGCTGTTGCAGGAACCACGCCTGCGCAATTTCAAGCTGCCCGCCGCGTTGGCGTTCGCCCGGGCCAATAACCTGAACAAAGTGGTGATGCAAAGTCCGCGCCCCCGCATCGGCATTATTTCCAGCGGCAAGGCAGCGACAGACGTTCGTCAGGCCTTGATGGAATTGGGTATCAATGATGCCCAAGCTGCCGATCTGGGGCTTGTCATGCTAAAAATGGGTATGCCGTTTCCCTTTGATGGGGAAACAGTCCGCGCCTTTGCCGACGGCTTGGAAGAAGTGATTGTGGTGGAGGAAAAACGCCGCTTCATGGAAGGCAGAGTGCGCGATTTGCTCTATGATCTGCCCGATGGCCGCCGCCCCCGCGTCGTGGGTCGGCATGATCAGGACGGTAACGAGATGCTGCCCGGTTGCGGTGAGTTCGGGGCCGAGGAAATAGCCCGTGCCCTGGCCGGCCGGATCGCGCATTTTCATGGCAGCGAGCAGATTACCGCCCGCCTGGCCTTTCTGGATGCCAAGGCCGCGCGCAGTGCCCAACGCCAGGACATGGCCGTGACCCGCATCCCCTACTTCTGTTCCGGATGCCCCCACAACACATCCACCAAGGTACCGAGTGGCAGCCGGGGTCAGGGCGGCGTCGGTTGTCACTACATGGCGACATATATGGACCGCAATACCGACGCCTATACGCACATGGGCGGCGAAGGGGCGAACTGGATCGGCCACTTCCCGTTCTCCAAGGCGGGTCATGTCTTCCAGAACATGGGCGATGGCACCTATTTCCATTCCGGCTTGTTGGCCATTCGTGCCTGCATCGCGGCGAAAGTGAACATCACTTATAAAATTCTGTTCAATGATGCGGTCGCCATGACCGGCGGACAGCCCATTGACGGCGAATTAAGCCCCATGGCGATCTCTGCCCAGGTTTATGCGGAAGGGGTCAGCAAAATCGTCGTGGTCAGTGATCAGCCGGACAAGTATCCCGCAGATGCGGGTTTTGCACCCGGCACCACATTTGAACATCGCCGTTCACTCGCCCGCGTGCAGCGGCAGTTGCGGGACGTCGAAGGCGTGACGATCCTAATTTATGACCAGACCTGCGCAGCGGAAAAGCGGCGCAGACGCAAAAAGGGCGTTATGGAAGATCCGGCCCGGCGTCTTTTCATCAATGACCTGGTCTGTGAAGGTTGCGGCGATTGCTCCACGACCTCGAATTGTATGTCTGTGCTACCTCTGGCCACGCCCTATGGACGCAAACGACGGATTGATCAGTCCTCCTGCAACAAGGACTATTCCTGCGCTGAGGGCTTCTGTCCGAGCTTTGTTTCCGTTGTCGGCGGTATCCCGCGCAAAATTGCCGCCCGATCGGACGTACCGGACAAACTGCGTCTGTTGCCGGAGCCGGTTCGCCCGGAGTTGCTGGAAGGGGATACTTACGGCGTTCTGATCACCGGTATTGGTGGCACCGGCGTCGTGACCATATCCGCCCTGTTGACCATGGCGGCCCATATGGAAGGCAAGGCGTTTTCCACCATCGATCAATTCGGCATGGCGCAAAAAGGCGGCGCTGTATCATCCCATGTGCGCCTGGCCTTGCGGCAAGACGATATCCAATCAGCGCGCCTATCCAGCGGTACTGCGGATTTGGTACTGGGTTGCGACAGCCTGGTCACCGCGTCGGAGTTGGGCCTGTCCGCAATCGACCCTGGGCGCAGCCATGTTCTGGTCAACAATCATCAGGCGATCACGGGGCAGTTCGCCCTGGATCCGGGCCTGACCTTCCCCAAAGATGATGTGGAAATGCGTATCGAGGCGGAAAGCGGGCCGGGCAAAACCACATTTCTGAACGCCACCCGTCTGGCCACCTCTCTGTTGGGCGATGCCATTGGCGCCAATCTGTTTATGCTGGGCCATGCCTACCAACAGGGTTTGGTTCCTGTCTCAGCCGAAGCTATTGATCGCGCCATAGAGATGAATGGCGTCGCGATCGAGATGAACCGATCGGCATTTCTGTGGGGCCGGCGCGCTGCCGTCGACCTGGCAGCCGTAATGGGCCAGGCCAACATGGAACCTGACGCAGGAGCCGCAAAACCCGGCAATGATGTCGATCTGCCTGCCCTGGTTGCCCAGTACAAACAGGATCTGACCGCTTATCAAAACAAGCGTCTGGCCCGTCGATATGGCGCTTTGGTGGATAGGGTGAAGCTGCGCGAGAGTGAGGTCGCCCAGAATTCCGAACGCCTTGCCGACGCCGTTGCGCGCAATTTGTTCAAACTGATGGCATACAAGGACGAATATGAAGTGGCCCGGCTTTACAGCGACGGCCGCTTCAAAGCCGCGCTGGAACAACAATTCGAAGGCGACTACACCCTTGCCTTTCATTTAGCCCCACCGATCTGGAGCAAGACAAACCCGGATACGGGCCTGCCCATCAAGCGGGACTTCGGCCCCTGGATGGGCCGGGCCATGACCTGGTTGGCGCGGTTGAAGTTCCTTCGTGGCGGGCCCCTGGACATCTTTGGCCGTAGCGAGGAACGGCAAATGGAACGCCGCCTGATCAAAGAGTACGAAGCTATGATCGATGAAGTTCTGGATGGTCTGAAGGCCGACAATCTCGATCTTGCCGTACGTTTGGCTGCGGTGCCTGAGTTGATCAGCGGCTACGGCCATATAAAGGACCAGCATCTGGCATCGGCAAATGCGCTGCGGGATGGCTTGCTGGCGGATTGGCGTCATCCTGATCAAGGCCCGGGCAATGCCCTGGGGGAGGCGGCGGAATAAGCGGAATAGTCAGCAGGCTTGATGGCGGCGCATGATTTGGCGCTTCCCTGAAACTTGAATCCTGGTATTACTCTGCACCTGTCTTTCGCCACCCCTTCCAAAGATCATTTTTCAAGCAGTATTGATGCGCACATTTCTAAAAATATCCCTGGCCGTCCTGATCATCCTTGGCGCGATAGCGGCCTGGCTGTTCGGCTACGACGAACCCCGCGTCAAAGAGGTGAAGGCCAATAATGGCTGCCCCAGCTGCGATCTGAAGGATGCCAGCCTATGGTGGATTGTCTTGCAGGACGCAGACTTGCAAGGGGCGGATCTTAGTGGCGCCAATATGTGGTGGACGGACCTGCAGCGGGCTGACCTGCGCAACGCGAAGTTTATCAAATCAAATTTGTGGTGGACCGATCTGCGCGGTGCGCAATTAAAAGGTGCTGATTTGTCCGGTACCGAATTGGGCCGGGCCGATTTGCGCGGCATCAAGGCGGCGGGGTCGAAATTGAATTCCACGGGTTTGAGCGGGGCAAATCTAACCGGCGGGGATTTTGCCGGTGCCAGCCTGTGGCGCGCCAATTTATTGCAAGCCATTGCGCGGGAGGCTGATTTCAGCCGCGCCGACCTGACGGAAGCGAACTTTCATGCGGTGGATTTAACCGGGTCTTCCTTTGTCGGTGCCAAAATGATCCGGACCAGCATGACCAAGACAAAGATGGCCGGCGTCAATATGTCAGGTGCAACCCTGGACGGCGCGGACCTGGCCGGTGCCGACATGACCAAGGCGGATTTAAGCAATGCAACCCTGAAAGGGTCGGATCTGCCCGTAGCTGACCTGACCGGTGCCAACCTTAAGGGCGCGGATTTTGCCAAGGCGAACCTGACGTGGAGCAAATTGATAAACGCCGATTTGAAAGGCGCGAACTTCGCCGATGCCAACCTTGGCAGCGCTGATCTGACCGGCTCAGACCTGACCGGCGCAAACTTCGAAGGTGCCCGGCTGTGCAAAACCGTCATGCCAACGGGTATGGATAATTCCGGCTGTTAGCGTAATTGCAATTTAATTGGCGTCGTTCTTGCGACCCAAGCGGTTGGTTCAATTGATTTTTTTAAGAGCCCTGGCACCTTGGGCATGTTTTAAATAAACATTCTCTAGTGGGTATTGAACTGTAACGCGGCGAAGCGGGCGTAGAGACCGTCTCGATTGACAAGGTCTTCATGGCGACCGGTTTCGACAACCGTGCCGTTTTCCATGACGATAATGCGATCCGCCTTTAGCACCGTGGCCAAACGATGGGCAATGACTATCGTGGTCCGGTCTGCCATCAGGCCATCAAGGGCATTTTGAACGGCGCGTTCAGACTCCGCATCCAGCGACGATGTCGCTTCGTCCAAAAGCAGAATAGGTGGATTGGCCAGGATCGCCCGGGCGATGGACAATCGTTGCCGCTGGCCGCCAGATAAGCGTACCCCGCGTTCGCCCAGGAATGTATCGAGACCGTCCGGCAACTCGTCGATGAAACCCAATGCGTTGGCGGCATCGGCGGCGGCGCGCAATTGATCGTCATCAGCATCTGGGCGGCTATAGCGGATATTCTCCCGTGCATTGGCGGCAAAAATCACCGGGTCTTGCGGCACCAGACCGATCCGCGATCGCACCTCCAACGGGTCCGCCTGACGCAAATCGACCCCGTCGAGCATGACCTGACCGGCCTGAGGGTCA
>Ga0233433_10002837_pt1 | contig 14610 bp, 17 predicted proteins | sample SI_122_August201_5_FD_179868 | JGI IMG/M metagenome (GOLD analysis project Ga0233433, IMG submission 179868) | Seawater microbial communities from Saanich Inlet, British Columbia, Canada - SI_122_August2016_100_MG | ecosystem: Environmental > Aquatic > Marine > Inlet | place: Canada: British...
TGGAAGTACTTGTCAGATCTGCTCCACCGGAGATGTAGGCTGATGTAATTCTTTGATTACTAGAGAAAAATGTAGATGCGCCATAATCAGTAATATCACCATCTATAGTTACCGTATAATCTCCGGAGGCAGCATACGTGTGTTGTTTTGTGAAGCTTTGGAACGAGGCGTACGGGTTATATGTACCGTCTCCCCAATATATTGTAGCTCCCAACCCGGTCATGCCCGCGAGTGGTATATATACAGTCTCACCGGATAGTATGTTGTCGTATTTCAATCTTATATATAGTGATCTAGATGAGCTAGGGACAAGTGTTGGAGTAGGCGTCGGTGTTGGTGTTGCTGTATTTGTGGGAGTCACCGTTGGTGTCGGTGTAGTAGTAGTAGTGGGTGTGATTGTTGGTGTTGGTGTAGGTGTAGGCGTTAGTGTCGCTGTCGGGGTGACTGTCACTGTTTGAGTCGGGGTAACTGTCACTGTTTGAGTTGGCGTCGGAGTGGGAGAAACAGGAATAGAAACGCTACCACTGGATGGAGTGATTGTAGGGGTAACTGTCGGAGTAGGAGTAGCAGTCGACGTCGTGGTTACCGTTGGAGTGACCGTCGGTGTTACTGTTGGCGTTGGAGTCGGTGGAGGATCTACAGTCCAACTATATGAACGAGATACTATTTGAGGAGGTGAAGATCCATCGGTAGCTGTTATCACTACATCGTAGGATTCCGGAGCGACCGGTGTACCGGTCATGACGCCAGTATTGGTATCAAGAGACATTCCGGTCGGAAGACCAGAGAATAATGTACTAGGAGCACTAGTCGTTGCATATGCGGCAGACCAGGTTATTGGAGGAACTCCTCCGGAAACTGCAAATGTTAACATCATTACGGTACGCCGACTACTCCATTCGGTATTTCAGGTGTTATAATGGAGAATATAGGTGGATCGAAGAATAGTGAATTATAATTCGCTAGTTCATCAGCGGAGGATATATCAGGCATATCATTTACTGACGATACAGCATACATTGTTGTATCTATTGTAAATACCGTCTTCACCGGTGATGTCTCTTTACGGAACAACCAGCCCTTTATAGTGAAACTAGTATCTGCGCTGACTCTGTATGGTGAATCTGGTGTCAGTTCTGTAGGGTATGTCATTGATATATTTTCGTCCCACAACACTTCAGATCGTATCTCCTGAGGTACAGTAGCGAAACTGGTAGGTACTTTCCATGATATAATTACGTATGGGTTATTATATGGTATAAAATTACTAAGAATCTGGTCCATATCTGACTGAAACTTGGTTAGTATACTCATCTTGACCGCTATGTTGACCGGTACTGGTTGCGGTATATTATCCTCCTGACCGATATCTCCTGATAAATTGTGCTGAGTTGTCATCATATAATATGACGAATCAAGCTTATTAAATACTCGAGATGTATCTCTAGCGACGCTTTGTATATTAACAGCGATTACAGGTAATGTAATGTGTTTAGCTTTATTGATTATATCATGCAACACTCGTTGCTTCGGCGAATATACATATCTAACAGCAATCTTATCTTGTATTTCTCGATCTTTATTATATCTCTTTATTGTTACACCATCAAACGCCGCGACGAATTGCGTTATCATGTCTTTAATCTCAAAATAAAACGGATCAGATTTCATTTGTATATACAATATTTATTGTAAAAACCGGTCTTATCAATATTATAGTTGATTTATATTAACATTGAGTATAAACTAATGATGTCATACAAATGTGAAAAAACGTTATAATGATTCCTACCGGCATTATCGGTACACGAATGTGAGAGGTGGTCATCTCAAGAGGTAGGATGTGACTCGGCAGAAATTACTGCTGGAATAGACAAAGCTAAATTAAATTACACTGAGCGGTGTTTAAAAGCGGTGTTCGTAGAGAACACATCGCACGAACCGTGATACCATTATATCAGCATGCTTTAGTGGTTAGTACGCTAACCGGAGTTTAAAGGTCGGGACACTCCATAAAATTAAAGTCTCATTAAATGATGAGTGCGCTCTGTATAGCAATTCGGAATAATACTGGAAAGTAATACACTCAATGAACCCGTTGTATTACGGGTGCATTGTGTCTAGCAGAAATAGCCTGGAGAATAATACTAACTTTCGACACGGAGAGAAGAATCGTAGTGATCATCTCGTATATGTTCAATCGGAGAAGCAAGTAGAATTGCACTACGTAGTTTCTTATCCTTTGTTAATTGATACATATGGGACATCCATGTCTGTTCATGAGGAAAGCTCCATGTAGTATCTAAGAACATCTTTTTATTACCTTCTCGGCTTACTATTTGAGGCCAATTACAGTAATAAATCTCCCCGTCAGCATACGGTATACTATTCTCTGTCTTAATATTATTGTATACAGTCCTCGGCGCGTTTTTGTCTAGCCCTGTTCTGGGTAATTTAGGCTTATCTGGGAATAATTTTACACGTACATTTGACGGTAAATTATACCACGACCACTGAGTACCATTATCGCCATAGAATTCTGTAAATGAGAACTTCAAGAAGTCATACCCTTCTTTGATTATGATTTTTTTGGCTGTATCTAATAGCTTCGGTACGACTCTCCGGAAACCATTCTTACATGTTCCCTCAGTACTTACAAGTGTCATATCATCTTCCAGAAATATATATAGATCATTGTCAGATTTATCAAAGTGCTCAGCGACGAATTGGCGTCCGCCACATATACCTATATTATCTTTTTTAATCCTGGTGAAATTATGTCTATTACATAGAGATTCATACTCATCGAAAGTAGATTTGTCAGTACTGTTGTCTAGAAGGTACTTGTCAGTCTGTTCTAGAAATTCGGGTTGATGTGAATAGCTTTTAACGAGAGCATCGAATTGTTTTGGTGAGTTGAAACCTATAACATATAATGCGACTTTTACTGTAGATGGCTGCAAATCTAAACCTTTACTGATATTCTCTGGGACAGGAGCAATTTTTATATCATCATGATTATTCTTAACATGTTCGAAAAATGGGCTGATTAAACCGTTACTCTCTATCTCGAACCGCTTATACATCTCCGGATCTTGATATGCCATTAAGGTGAACACACTCTCTTCAGTACCCATATATCCAGCTCTCAGAGAGTCAGACAATAGACCGTAGTAGTCACCATTTGCTTTTCCGATATAATCTATATGACCGCCGAAAAAGCCGGCTCGACATACATACTCAGTTTTCTCACCAGCATACCTAATCATCCCTTCTCTTGAGAATCCATGAACCTCCCCGGCGTCATCGTATGGGAAAGATATAAAGAAAAACCTATCCATATACTTATGTACGTTGTCTAATACTTTATCATGTGTAAAATAGCCTTCATGTACTGTATTGGTTATACCACCATCAATCCATGCGAAATACTCTGTTCCAAATGGGTTCCATATACTAGCATCGTTTAGCATAAACATCTTAGACATTACCATGGGATTGTAATTCTCCATAGTTGCCTGCGCGCTCTCTTTTAACCAGCCCTGTTGATTAAACCAGCTTGGATCGGTTCTGATCTTTTGTATATTGTCGAATATATCAATATTTCGCTTAAAATCCTCCACTTCCTTGATATGTACATCAGTATTTTCTTTATCTCTTATTTCCCAAACAATATGTTCGTACTGTTTTTCTATATATACGATCATAGGAACATCCACCGCTAGTAATTTCTTAAAGTTATCTATATAAAAACTAAAAGGTCTTTTGAATCCATCCCCTGCCTCGCTCCGGTTTAAGTTCCAGATACCAGTAACGATTGTTATGTGTTTCTGTAATTCCATAAGACCTATTATCTACCTATAACCAGCAGCTATCATCCCATAGCTTATCTTTATATCCTGGTGGATATACTTCATCAATCCATGCCTCGTTATCTATGTCGACGTAAAAGCGATCCTCTAAGGTGTCAAATGGCCTAGCCTGCCATAAGCTCTCAACATCAAGCCCTAGCTCTACTGGTGGTATATCCATGTCTGTACCTGTAATTGTCTGTAGAGGGGTTATACCTACAATCCCTTGACTCTCAAAGTAGTCATGAAACTTAACATCATCACCACACAGTCGATCACTATTCCGATACCACTTTACTGGTATATTATAAGCATGTGAAACTATAGTTCCGTGTAGGCATGTAGATATAATTTTCTCACATGATAGTACTTTATCAATAAACGGCTCTATCATAGAAACCGACGTCTGTGGATTTATTAGTATTGTATCTTTAAAATCGCCTGTTCCATTGACCATCTGACCTCTATTGTTTTGATCGGTGTTAATTATCCTAGATACTTCGTCATGATCTACATTGTGTGGTATAATCCCTAGCTTGTATTTTTTCTCTGGCGGATCCGGATTATACACATACGGTAGTAATATCGCGGGATCACCTAGTAATACATTAGAAACATCTATACCATGATCTTTAAGAATGTTTCTTGTCCGTGGTCCTCGAACAGCTATATAATTTGCATCTTTTGATTGTGGTCGATCTGTAGAATGCATAAATCCTGATCCGTATATAGCTGATTTTAGCCTTCCGGCACCTCCTAGTATAGACCCAATCATAACCAGTTTATTGTCTACTGTATGGTGAGAGAATATAAAAGGTATATTTAATTTTTTCAGCATATACGGTACCAGGGTATCTCCGAAATTCGCCCATGGGCAAAAGTTAATTTTTAGTCTTAAGTCCATATAAAGTGATTACGTTTAAATACTTTAAAGTTATGATCCGCCCAGTCTTTACGGTATATGTGATCATCATCTAAATTATAAAATTTGTATTCTTCATGCCAGCGTGGATCTGGTTCGTTAGTTATTGGTATAGACCCAACCATAACCGCCTCCCAAAATCTATAAGACCATATAAAAGTTCCGGCGGCTTTATACTTTGGTTTAAACGCTGAACAGCCCGCCGGTGCTAGTACAAACTTAGAAGTAGCCATCTCAGTGAAATACGGTCTATTGAAAAAGTTTTCACCATAATAGCCTACCTTATCATCTTTCGGATGTATAAACTTATTTTGCTGACTTGTTCTGATTATCGAATTCGGCTTATCCCACCGCTTTAAAAACTGTCTGTGATCACCTGACATAGTACCTATAAAAAAATAATCTATAGGTTTATTATCAATATCAATGATCTCAAGCTCTTCTAGATATGATTTTGGATATACTAAGTTGTACTCCTTACCACCGTTATAATTCATAGGTACTCCATGATCTAGCCGGAATCCATGAACATCAATACCCTCCTCTTTTAATGCAGTTTTAAATAATACCTCCTGTATTGTATGCATCATATCAATATGCCTATACGCTTAAAAATTTATATAGGTCCTTATCATATAGGGGTTCAGATTCTTTCCGAAATTCATTACATCCTTCTTTTCTCGAACTAGTAACCGAATGTTTAATAACCGGAAAGGACTCAACAACACCATATCTTCTCCACTCATCCTGGTTCGCATGCTTAGGTATATACTCTGATGCAGCTACCATTTTTATTATATCCTTCATACCCATATAAGCTGAAACAAGGTGATCGTCTGCCCATCCTTTAGATAAAAACACTTCATCAAAATCATCACCAAAAAATCTTCTCCGATAAGAAACGGTTTTGTAATGTTCAATTATACCAACTCTTACGTCCTCGTTCACCCCTATAACAAATCTGTCCCTGGCATCACTGAACTTTTCGCCGAGATTATTTAGACCGGCGTATCCCCAAACAACATTATCATTCTTCTCTCTAAGATTTAGATGACTTTCAATCATTCTAGATTCATATATTAAATCATCATCAACTACAATAATTAGCTGATTTGGATCCTCCACTCTTCTTAATGTTGGAAGTAACTTCGTCACCGGCCCGTAGTCCTCGGTTCTAAATATTCTCAATTTTTCTCTTCCGTCAATAAACTTTAACCACTCCGGTATAATATACTCTTCCCCGGTTCTGATATTAACCTCAGGTATATTGAAATGTATTTCGTAATTATTACATTTCAAGTTAATTAGAGAATATATTACTCTCTTTAAACCAAGCGCGTGATCAAATGATAGTCTCTCCGGTATGGTTGTAAGCGTTAGGATTACCTTTTCTTCTGTCATAACCCTCCGGTGATCTGATCACACCAACCTTCTTTTTTGCTATGAGGCCAAACTAGCCAATTATTAGGCTTATCCTTTGCGTTAAACTCCCTCCATATCTTAAAATAACCATCAGTGTCATTCTTCATTCGTTGAATCTCATGTTGATCGGCATCTTCTCGAAATAATGTTTCTCCATCTTTATCTTGAAATGTGACACACCAAAAGTCATAGTCATCGAGAGGTAGATCGTTAAAATTAACATCTATACAATGCTTGAATATAGTGTGACACGATTCTTCGAACTCTTCATCCGGAACTTCTGGATTCGGTGGGAAGTGTCTATCACTTGTATACTTCTGTACACCTCGAGTTTTAAAACATAAGCCGGCATACTTCTCATAATCTCTCAATGACCTTTCTGTACCGAACCCGTACTTTCCGAAGTCAATATCTCTAGTCAATCCGTCCATTTCAAATAATTTCCGATTCCGGAGATGGCTTTCAGAGTTAGTTTTTCCCCAATTTGTAGTATCATCTACTCCAGTGTGGTCGTCCCAATGCTTAGTACGTCCTTTGCGGGTGTATTCATGCCATATGACCGGTCTGTGAGGATGGAAGAGATCATAACCATGAGTATATGCTCTTACAGCTATGCTGATCTCCTCACCATGAAAATAATACTCAGGATCATGCTGAACCTCCAAGGCAAACTTACCCAGTGTAAAACACATATGTGCGGAATAGAATCTCGCCGGTTGAGGCTCTGTCAAATCGCGCCACCCTTCGATATTTGCTGGTAAGAAGAATACAGCACCCTCAGGGATGAATCTATCAAAATCCATCTTCCATGCTTCGTCTGTACGTGCCGCGGGATCGTTATCTGGATCGAATGACGGAGCATACGACGTGAGTAGCGGTTTTTTGTGGCCCTTATCTTGCAACCCCTTTAGCATATCTATTAATGTTTCATCCCAGTGCTTTGCAAACCGGTGATGAGAGTCTAGTTGCAGTGTATACCTTTCATTATCGTACTGTTGTTGAATTTGATTCCTAGCCCAGCATGCACCGTTCGACTCTTTATAATTAACATCAATAATTTTAAATCGCGGATCTCCGGAAAATTGGCTCAAGTCCTCGAAGTCATCATCTTTTGAATTCTGCCAACATATACTAAAGACCAACTTTTCCGGATATTTCGCTTGAGCGATGCAATCATTGATTGTAGGAACTAATTGAGGATCTCTATATGCTGCTATTTGTATAAATATTTTATCTTTAGTTTTCATAAATTTAGTATTTGATAGTTAGTGTGGTATCTAAAAATTTATTGCAATCCATTTCGGATATCAACGATGTAAGGTCAGTAGAAACTTTTTTATGTGCTATATTAGCTATATCGTAATCTAACACGATTTCTCCAGGTCGCTCAAACGCGTTAAATGGGTATAGCATATCGTATGTCTTATTAGTTGTAGGTGTCTTTATTATAAGAGTTAGATGGTAGTCTTTAACAGTATATAAAATAAAGACACCTCTGCGGATAGGTCGATCATTATATATTACTTCTATCTCTCTCTGGAGAATAGTATCTAATTTATCCGTTATAAAATCAAAAGATCTCATGATAACATAAAAGCTGTCTTCTGCTTTGGGGTCATTATATATAGCACGTCATTATAGTATTGCCAAAAGTCTTCATTATCATTAATAATTGCGACAACATCACAGTCGTTAACACTTATACATCTAAAGTCTTGCACCAATATATCCCACGCGATAACGATCGACTTCGACCTAGGATTATATGTCGGATTCTTTTTTACCGGTAGCTTATAATGAAGTAACTTCCGCCCAGGCTCACTTTGTAATACATTGATACTATTAGTACATAACATCCTCCTAGTCGGCGGAGCACCCGGCTTTGGTAAACGTCTTGTAAACTTAATTTCTAGAACGTTCTTCTCGAGTAGAGCCTTAAGCGTCGGAAGAGCTACTTTCATCTTTAGGCTTAACGGCTCCGAATAGTCGTTCTTCGTTTAAGAAAATACCATGAGATAGCTTACCGTATCCTTCAATAGTGATGCCAGAAATAGGTATACCCTTATCATGAGGAAATATAATATGGTCACCTGCTGATACATTCTTACAACCATATCCTGCTAATATCACCTTACCTACCCTCCATGCTCTTTGTATTGTATTGGACGGTACAATAACTCCATCACGCATAATATCTCCATCAAGAGTTTCATCCGCGAATTCAGCTAATAAAAGATCGTCAAATAAATTACATAAATCATACTCAGCTAACCCGAAGTCGTTATCCGAGTGATTAGTTAAATCGATTATACTTTTAGTTGGTGTTAATTGGTCTATGTTGGCACTCATACTCTAACAATAATTTAATCTCACGCTCGGAGAGTTCAAGATGCTGTGCCAGGACTTTCTCGTTAAAGTCGGTATCTTGATTGTTAGGTTGATCCTTTTTCGGTTTCTTTATATAGTATATACGCTTATTTGGGAGTACCGGAAAGATTTTCTGTAGAAAATGAAAATATTCTGAAGTATTATCATCGAAGATACTGTATAGCCAATTTCCAGTACTGTTGATGACAGTCGCCATCGCTGGAGAATACATACTAATCCATCTATTAATAATATACGGATGGACGGTTTCATCTCCGATATTAATATCTATTTTTTTCTTAGATACTAATATTTTATTGATGAGGTCGAAGAGCATCTATTTAGATATAATCTTGGTAGTGGCTATGAATATATCATCATTTAATGCATAAAACATATCTATGACATCTCTCATGAAACTATCTGCATCCGGATCACTTAAATTCGTCGAATATGCGAATGAGGGAGCCCTTAACCCAGCCTTGATATTAATACCTGTATGACCGAGAGCAGCCTCACTTTTAACATGAGTTATACTTACACTACATTTACCTTTAGGTTGTACTATACCGTGATTCTCAAACTCTTTATGTACAAGTATATCATCTCCATCCATCTCGATTGGTGATTGTATATAATTATATAGAATATTAGCTAGTTGCGTGTTGAACAGTCGCTGATATGCTACTGCGCCAAACGAGTCTAAATATGGTATCTCCCAGAGGAAGTTAATAGCATCATCGCTATAGATAAATTCGTTCTTAAGGACATCCTCTTCATCAATCATTCCATCCGCTTCAACCAGCATCGGAGCTCTGAACGCTAAAATGTTACCGATAGGAAGAGTCTTATTCCTGAAATATCTATATGCGAAACGGTTGTGGAGAATCTCTCCATCATACGTTTTTATATCATCAATTATCATATACTAATTATAGTATATGTATTATAAATTATCAACTCTGATTATTTCACTATATAGCAACCACAAGGCAGTTCTATGTCCCGTGGAGTATGTATAATCTCATCTGTAACAGTATGTCGTAAAAATCCTTTAATATTTAATTTATCAAAAAAATCACACATAGCATCGCGAGTTTCATGAAGACATGAATCATCAAAAACTATTAAACCGCCAGTTACAACCTTACTGTATAACTGCTCTAATACCTCGTATGTCGCAGAGTAAGCGTCGACGTCAATCCTCAGTAACGAAATATCCTTTGCAGTAAATGTATTAGCGCTTAGAGTGTCCTTAACCCAACCTTTAAGAATTTTAATTCGATCATCTGGGTATAGTTCAAAACTTGCTAGGTTTTGAATTACCTCTTCATAGAACCCCTCCGGACTTCCAGGGGTCTGGCCAGGTAATACAAACCTAGGAGTATGCGATTCATGCCCGTAGTATTCATAAGAGGCAGAATCTAATGGTTGGAAGCCTTCAAAAGAATCACACATCCATACGTTTTTATCATTGAACAACTTTGCCAAGAATATACTCACACCACCTCTCCATATACCACACTCAATAATGTCCCCTGATAGTCTAGATACTGCATTATAATGCCGATATATCGTATCAAACCTCTCCTTAGTTACCATCGTCATATCATTTGATATGATACGGTCTACCAGGATATCATATTGATCCTTATCCATATTATCTATTTATTATCATGTCTTGATAGTACCGTTAAGCCGTTGTTATTACTAAAAACGGCTTCAGTTTTCCATCTATCGTTATTATCTAAAAACTCCGACACCGCCGCTAGTAATCCCTTCTTGTTATTTGATATAGTATTTGAAGTTCGTTTATGGTTGATATTCTCGTCTATATATCCATACGAAACAGTATCGTGCATAATGATATATTTATTGACCTTATCACTATGTATGTATAACTCTTGTATTAATTGACCATATGCATGCCATGTATCTATAAACAACATATCACACGGATCTATATCAACTAGTAGTACATCCGCTTCAATAAATTCGAAGTCTATTTTTTCCGTATCAGCTAATTCACTCAAATCATGTAACGATTCAGTAGATGGGTATAGATCATAAGACGTTAATTTCACTGGTCTACTAGCGAGCAACGCTAGCGTTGACTCACCTTCCCGTACTCCAAATTCCGTAATCGTATTACAGTACGTAGCATATCTCTTAAGTGTCATGAGATGCTCGTTAATATCGGAAGCTGTATTAACTTTCTGTTGTAAAATTGTATCAATCTTTGGTTTCATAAATGTACTTTCTATATAGTATATCCCATATCTGTGCATCTAAGGATCTATCTACATTCTTAATTCTCGTTATAGCCTGTCCCATTACCTTGCTGTATATCGGATCACAACTTTCAGGTACCTTACCGCTAGCAACAATATAATTAAATCCCTGCTCTAGCCGAACTTGATCTGCTACGTCGGTGCTGATATGATCAATATTATTCTCTTTCATAAATTTACCTATAACAAGATCATCATTAATATTACCTAGTACAGATCCTCTATCACATAACATCTTCATTACATCTCTAGAAAAGATAATACACATCCCGGATGCAACGATCGACGACCCGTGTGGTAACGACGACCCTGCGTAACAACCATTTACAGGCAATTTACTAATTAGCTTGATTAGTGGTTTCGGTGATAGAAATGTGGACGAGTTAACTCTTACAATAAAATCCGCATCTGCCAATGCTGGAGTGTCTGTATATGTTTGTATAAATTTATTATACATTGACGGATTCATTCCACGATCTCTATATACAGTTTCATGTAATTTTGGTTCACCCGGCAAATCTCCATTATACGCAAATATACACGGTATATCCTCATTAGTAAATATATTATATCTGATATTATCAAAATGCGTATAAAAACCACTATAATGACTAACAACTATTACACCTATATTGTACATCACTGAGCTATATGCTTGACCACTTTATTCATATAATTAACTTAATCGCTGTAGACCAGTATTCAATTTCTAAATACTCTCGCTCGGTAAAATCGAAAGTAGTATATAGATCTTCTAGGTTTAATTTATCCAATTCCTCCCACTCATCAATAAACAATATCGGCAGCTCTCTATATAGCTTCTCCATTTGACCTTCACGAATTAATATCGGAACGCGTCCCATCATTAAGACTTCCCATGTCCGGTGGCAGTCCAATCCATGCCCGCGAGGGCATAGAGTATATTTATACCGTTTAATCTGCGTTAAATATTCAATGTAGTCCAGCTTTGATCTATCAACATCAACAATCTCTGATCTATCTGCATATCTATAACACTCACCTCTATCCTTTGGACGAGTAGATATATTACAGTTCAAATATACTAGTGATTCCGGATCAATCGAGCGATTCTTAACATCACTCAACCATTGAGATTTTGGCCCAAAAACCTTCTCCCATCTCTTATTCTCAAATCCGATAGGTATAGGAATAACTTTTTCTGTGTACGAATTTTGACCAAACCACCGGCTGTAGCAAACTAATTCACTCACATCAACACCTTGGTTATCATCAGGTATATCTGTATCATATAGATATGCATCGCTATTATGGGTTATAATGGTCAGGTCTTCTAAGCGATTCAGTATATTCTTGAATTGTAGGATATGATGAGTATCACAATATACTATATCTCCATCTCTTATATCGTTCGGATTACAGTATAGGCGATCATAATGTATCAATACATGATCTGCTAACGCCGGGAAACATTCACCTCTGATCATAACGTAGTAAGCGGGATTTGTTATGTATATGAAGGTTAAATAACATGTACTGCTCACCGCTTTGCTCGACTATCGGCAATTCTCTTATATCATGAAAAACCTTCAGTTCACGGGATTGTAGTAATGGAGCAGTAAAGTGATCCTGTGATATATGCCCTGGTCCTGATCCTTGATTATTACCTTCTAGATACTGACCGTACGAAGCACCATCAAATATATACCTATCAGATAATACATCTCCTGGCAGGGAAGGTAACAAGCACACACTTTCATCTGATCTTAAAATAGATAGCACATTCATATCAGAGAGAGATTTATTTTTAACAATTAACTGAATACACTTTATACAAAATTCCTTATACATACTAGCTTCCGGTATTAGCATAAAACCGGCAGAACCTACTACCGGCCCTATAATCGTATACATAATATTCCTTTTATCAAAATATGATTCTAAATTCCCGGTATTATAGAATAATAGATTATCATTCTCTATATGTATCACATTCTCTAATTCTAAATCCTTCATCACATAATACAGTATATATAACCTAGCAAATGTAACGAATATAAAACTATCAGAAACTCTCGTGACCTGACGAAGCTCGCGTAGTTTATGTGTATATTTATTTACATCAATCCACGTATACTCGACACCCTCTATATTAGGGTTTGTCGGTGACACAATAACAGTGCTCGATGTATGATGTGTATAATTATGTCTAACAGTATAGTGAGCAAATGTAGGAAATTCTGAAGATGTATATCGACTATCCTCACATGGTATGTGAATATAAACCAGGTTCATACAGGTATATATCGAACATTATCAAATACAAAATATCTTCTATTATAATGCTCTTCCGGTATTAGACATAATGATTTTGACCGCAACGCAGACCCTAGACAGTGACTACCTGAGTGTGTTGATATAAATTGTCTACATTGTGTTATTATATCAGCATATTCAAATACATTTTGTATTTCTATAATCTCAGTTTCTATGTCTGAGCATATGAGATCAAAGAAGTCGAAACATGCCTCGCTACTCAAATTTACATTTCGCGGTCTGTATATAGTACAGTCGGTCTGCTCTGTTAAGGTACGAATCATATTCTCAAAGACAGGCAATCGATCCTTTTTCACCACATTCTGAGTGTAAGATGATTTACTATACGACAAATCTATAACGACGTTTTCACCTATATTGTAGTCTATTATCTGTCGATCCTTTGGCATGTATACTTCTGGACGGACACTGTAAGGTTCATCCAATCCGTATATACGTTCCCAGTTTTCGATCCATCCATACTTTCCAAATTGTAGCTTGTGTGTGTAATTAATACCGGGCTCGTCTGTAAACCCAGCAATGTACGGGTTATATTTCCATACCATCTCATCAATCTCATCAGCTCGCCGCTCGATAGCTGTAGATATCCACACACATTTCTCTCCGGTTTTTTCTGCAATTCTTCGCGGTATTGTTGAAACTTGGAGATTGTCACCTAATCCCATCCAAGTATCTAATACAATCTTACGTGTACTCATTATATTGATCTAGATAATATCTGTTAGATTCTGTATTCCTTTCTATCATCTGTTTATATAAACTCAATCCATCTACAGGTACATCAATATTAACCTCATCTAGGCTGCTATTAAAATACGCTTCAATATCTGTCGGTTTTGGACCGTGGAAATGAACGACAACCGCGGACTTATTTATACCCCATCCTGGTTTCCAGTTATATTCTACAGGTAATCGATCCCATTTGTCTAAAAACAAATGGTTATATGCCGCTTGATCATGAGCATGGTTTATCAACTCTCTAAACCGCGGAACTACAAAATCATGAAATTCGTTATATTTTTCCCGCATATTATCGACATTTATAATCATACTCCCGCTATTAAAATATGACCAATTAGTCGCTTCAAACTCTGGAGCTGCAGCAAAATATTTCGGTGCTGGTATATTTTGAGGCCCGTTCCTAGGGTTGAAAAACAATACATCCGTGTCTGTATATAAGACATATTTATCATCTTCTTCAACCATCGGAATCTCTGCACGTAAGTACGCCCCGGCGGTTCCTAGTTGATTAACTAGAGATTTATCATTCTTAAACTGATCGCAAAAGCTCTCAAATATTTTACCCTTATGGTATACTACTGTTATATTATCCTTATACTTATCCTTGAGCTGAGATGTGTATATATTTCTCTCATCACATATAATATGAGGCTTGAACGGAGTATTTTTTAAACAGCTATAGACAGCAACGTTTAACATC
>Ga0233433_10002855_pt1 | contig 14561 bp, 12 predicted proteins | sample SI_122_August201_5_FD_179868 | JGI IMG/M metagenome (GOLD analysis project Ga0233433, IMG submission 179868) | Seawater microbial communities from Saanich Inlet, British Columbia, Canada - SI_122_August2016_100_MG | ecosystem: Environmental > Aquatic > Marine > Inlet | place: Canada: British...
TGGCAATCGTTGTCGATGAGTTTGGATCAGCCGTTGGCATGATTACCATGGAGGATATTATTGAAGAAGTTGTAGGTGAAATTGATGTGGGTTACGACTTTGATGAATACACGCCCAAAAAGCGTCATCAGCTTGAACAGATCGAGTCAGGGGTGTTTCTAATGGATGCGAGAGTGCCAATTTCAGAGGCGAGCGAGGTTTTGGGTGTGCCTCTATCCGATCGCGAGGCACATACCGTTGGTGGTCTTGTGACGGCCAGACTACGTCGAATTCCGCAGGTTGGCGATAACGTAGAGGAGTCAGGATTGTTGTTTATTGTTGAGAAGGCCAGTGATCGGTCTGCTCTAATAGTAAAAGTAATCAGACTAAATCAATAGTCTGTAATAGTAAACATTATTTGATGTTAGATTTATATTAAATATGCTCTCGTAGTTTGATTGCAATAATTTTAATAAGAATTACATAATGCTCAGAATTAAGTGTTTGTGATTAATCTCGGCACACATTCCAAAGAAACGATATGCATGAGAAATAAATATTTAATTTGGACAAACTATAGTCGAAAAGTCCGCATTTTGGCCGCTAAGATGCTTTTACGGTTTGGTATTCCTCTTTTAAATACAAAAAAATTTGATGGGTTTTTTATAAAGTTCCGCGCAACCACTTTTCTTGAATATTTTTTGAGAGCTGAAGAGAGTTACTCGCGAGAGACGGTTACAGTTCATTGGATTCGAAACTGCATATCAGGTAGCGATGTGGTTCTCGATATAGGCGCGAATGTTGGTGCCTACAGTCTGCTTATTGGCAAAAAGATTGAACATAGTGGTGGAAAGGTATATGCGGTTGAGCCAGAGGCAGGGAACTTCCATTCTCTGAACGTCAACATTTGCCTAAATAATCTTTCAGGCACAGTTTTTCCATATTGTTTTGCCATCGGTGATAAACGCCGTGTAAGTGAATTTTTTCTTTCGTCGCTGGAAGTAGGCTCCTCGATGCACTCCATAGACCAGCCTGTGAGCGGTAATGAGAATTTCAAGTCAAAACATATCCAGGGAGTTCTCGTAGAAAGCTTGGACACTTTTTTAGAGGAGCCGGGGATAAGTTTTCCCAATCACATTAAAATTGATGTAGATGGGTCAGAGAAAATGATTGTTGAGAATATGAGAAAAACCCTTGAAGATTCTCGCTGTCGCTCAATCATGATCGAGGTTGAGATTAGTTTGAGCGAGGGCCAAATCGAGCAAACCCTTGAAGCCTTTGGTTTTAAAGAAACAATGCGCGAAAGAATGGGAGGTCGAGAAAATTTTAATATTTTGTTTGAAAGAGTTTAATGGGGAGAACTTTGTAAAAAAAGAAAAAATTGCTGCTGACTAAGTATCCTAATATTAGATCTCCCAATTTGATATTTGTTAGGAGCGACAGGTAAGAGATTCGTATATCAGCCAAAGTGATGAGTGATGCTGTTGGTCAGAGTGACTCAGAGTAGCGGAAGTATTGAATATGATGAGTGGAATCAGCAAATGACACGATCATCTTTGTTTACACTCGTTCTTAAGCGCCTTGGATCAAGATGATGATATAAAGTGATAATAAATTTTCCCAGTAATAGTAAGCAATCACATTTGAATGTAATGTATCTCAAATACAGGCGGGTAAAATTTTATGGATAAGGTAGTTGTAATTGGAGGATCTGGATTTCTTGGAAGTCACACGGCAGACGAATTGAGTCGCCGTGGGTTTAAAGTGCAAATTTTCGATGCGGTTGAGTCTCCCTGGCTTCGAGCTGATCAAACAATGGTGGTTGGGGATATTCTTGATGGAGATGCACTTCGGCAAGCATTACAAGGCGCGAAGGCGGTTTATCATTTTGCGGGCATATCAGATATTAACGAGGCGTCTGAGAGGCCATTTGATACAGTGAATTTAAATGTACTTGGGACAGTTAGTGTCGTTGAAGCTGTTTGTGATCTTAAGATTCCTAGGTTTATGTATGCGTCGACGCTCTATGTTTACAGTTCTTATGGATCGTTTTACAGGGCAAGTAAGCAAGCCTCCGAGACGCTTATCGAGGCCTACCATGAAATTAGCCAATTCGACTATACGTTTATGCGCTACGGATCATTGTACGGACCAAGGGCTCAAGAATGGAATGGGATAAGAAACTATGTTGAAGAAATTATTCGGTCTAAGTCGCTAAAGTACGATGGGACCGGTAAAGAAAGGAGAGAATACATCCACGCGAGCGATGCGGCTAGGCTGTCCGTCGATCTTCTGACTGACGACTACAGAAATCAAGCAGTCACGATTACCGGCTCCCAAGTGCTTACCTCTCATGAGCTGATCGAATTGATTTTTGAGATCGTGGGGTTAGAAGAAAAAGTGGAGTATTTGCCAGAGGAAAAAGCGAAATATCATTACTCAAGCACTCCGTATCGGTATACGCCAAAACAGGCTAGAAAGTTAATTCCAAAAGAATTTATTGATATCGGAGAAGGCGTACTTGAGTTAGTAGGAGAAATATCTCCTCTTATTCAGGGTAAGTAAGCGTTGTTGCGACTGCATCGAATTCGTTTTTCCATCAACGCTATTTCATGTTTTTTGATATTCGATGTGGTAGTCACCCAACCTATGGGGCTAGGATAAGAGAAGTCGAGACTGTAAACTAAACTGATCGCTCTCCTCAAATTCCGCAACACGAACAATGACAGTTCTCGTGATCCATCAAGGCAGTGACGATCTGCGTCTTAAGCCAATTGACTCAAAAACCTATTCTTTCCGAATCGGATCTGGCCGGATCATTGGCCGAAAGTGTGAGAACCTTAATGATGTAGCCGCTATGAATCGAATCTCTGCTGAAATCAGGGATTCCTATACTTCTTGGGTTTTCAGATTTAACAAGGAGTTTCTTCGTGCAGGTTTGATTTGGGAACAAGTATCAATGTTTTTTTTTTCGGATCTATCAAGTAAGCGAACTGAACGCTTCGACACCTACAACACACTGACTATACTTTGCTTGATTAGAGAGAAGCTCGCCGACGAACGAATTGAAAAGATAATTCTCCACGGGGTGGATAACTCTTTTTTAAGGGCGGTTCAATCTTGTTTCAAAGGAGTTCCGGTCAAGTTGATTGGCAAGAGAAGAAGGCATGTGAATTTGTTGCGTCGCATTATTGCAGACCTAAAGTTCTTGCTTTCTGTCGCCGTAGTTATTGCCATTAATCAGACTTTTAGATTTCAACCGGTCATAAAAAAACAAAAAGCACATTACTTTTTTTCGTTTTTTCCGCAGACGTTTGACGCTAACGACACCGACACTCGCTATGGGGCGAAAGTGAGGGATGAGGACCAGTATTTAGTGGCCCTAATGGCAGACGGCATGCATCAACAGATAGGACCCTTGAAGTATTTGACGTGCTTAAGAAGGGCGCAGAAAGCCGGCTTTTCAGTAATTGATCTAGGCATGAAAATTAGTGATGCGGTTGAGATTGGCAGGATCTGGTTAAGGCTGATGCGGTTCCTTCGAGATAGAAAGAGAGCCTCGGATATTTTTCTTGATATCGATATTTCAGGGTATATATACGAAGAGATTGTATGGTCTGTCAGCCGAATCATCAGGCTAGTAGTGTTTGCTCGGGCTCTGGAGAGAACGATTGATCACCTATCGATCTCAAAATTGACATACATTGTTTTTGAATTTCCATTGGGCCGAGTTATCTCTGCGGTGGTTGGCAAAAAGCTTCCACATACTCAACGCGAGGGTTTCAATCATGGTGAATTTTCATGGCGTTTCCTTAACTATTTTCTAGCGGAAAAGGAAGGATCGGTAGGACCTTCTTTTTTGCAACACTGTCCGATTCCTGATTCCGTACTTGCGGAAGACGAGTTAGCTGCTGATATCTATCGATTTAATGGTTATCAAAATGTGCATTTGATGGATCGGGTTGATCGAAATACATATCTAGACGATGTGGTTGTAAACTTGAACGTCGCTCAATACTTGGTTGTGGCAGGGCTGCACGATGGAGAAGATTTCTTTCGTGTAATGTTACCGAAGATTAAGAATTGTCCAGACCATCGTTTCCTCTTCCGCCCACATCCCAGAGGCGATAACCGATATTTAAGGAAGATTGATCATCCTGAAAACCTGGTTTTGGACACGGCCTTAATTCAAGACTCTCTCTCTAAAGTGAGTCGGGTATTTGTGACTTATAGTGGAATTGGATATGAGGCTGCTCGATTGGGCTTGCCCGTTACGGTTGTACATATCCCGGGTAGAATAAACTGGTCAAAGTGTATCGATGTGGTTCCTACTGATAAAAATCATAGACACCATGAAGAAATAAAAATTAGTTTTTTATCTTCTTAAAATAACTGAGATTAATTTTGCAACGGATTAATTTTGGAAATTCTCGATAGAGACAACGCGTTTGCTATGACGCACTGACTTAAAGCGGTCTAACTAGGATTACAAAGCGTTGAAAATAACACCAAGTCTTGATTCCACCACGAATCGTAAAAACCGAATCGCTGCCAATCGCTTAAGTCTGCGAGATGGAGTGCCGTTATTTTCTATTGTCGAAATTAGTGCCGTTGCCGCTTGCAATCGTCGTTGTTCATTTTGCCCAGTGTCTTCAGGAGATTACTATAAGAATTTGGGTCTGACAGGAATAATAAAGGATGATCTTTACGGTAAGCTTCTGGGGGATCTTAGCGATATCAATTTTTCAGGAATGATTTTATTTTCAGGCGAGAGTGAGCCACTACTTCACAAGAGATTAGATAAATTAATTAAGAAAACGAAGGCAACACTTCCAGCTTGCCATGTCGAAGTAAATTCAAATGGCGATCTCTTGACATCAGACAAGATGAGTCATTTATTCGATGCGGGCTTAGATACGCTTAGTATTAGTTTGTACGACGGGCCTGAGCAGATCGATCAGTTTGAACAGATGCGTGAATCATCTGGGGTGGCTGCCGAAAAAGTGATTTTGCGTCGTCGATATTTTCACGATGGAGATTATGGAATTCACATGACAAATCGCGGTGGTTTAATTAACTTAGACCCGTTCCAGTCTGTTGAGTCTCCAGAGGGTTTATCGAATCAAGAGTTTCCATTGAAGAAGACCTGCTTCTATCCGTTTTATATGATGTGCCTTGACGTTGGAGGGAATGTAACGATTTGTTCACATGATTGGGCAAAGAAGTTTACTGTGGGCAATTTCGCTACTGAGCATTTATTTGATATTTGGACGGGTCCGAAGTTTAAGATTGCTCGAGAAAAGTTAGCGTCGTCAGATCGATCGCTTCCATCTTGTGAGAACTGTGATGCCCAAGGAGATCGAATTGGTCGTGACAGTTTTGAAGGTTGGCTGTCTTTTTATCGGACTGACCTTCAGGTAAAAAACGCAGGCGATGAGACCGGCAGCAGTGAGTGAGCCCACATCTATTCTTCTGAAAAATGAATTCTGAGCGTTGGAAGTCGGATAAATTTTCCTGACGGTGCACGAGGAACATCGAGAATGCCATCTGCAAAAAATGAAGTCCGTATGCTTGATCGGATGAGCGATATTGGAGATGGTCGAAATTACTTATTAAATTTAGATAAAAATGAGCGGATTTCTCCTTTCCACCAAAAGCACATTGAAAATATCTTTGCGTCGATAAGTTCAGTCGAGCTCTCGCGTTACCCTGATCAATCGCCCCTTTACACGAAACTCTCTGAGTTTTTAAAGATTCAAACAGGAAACATACTTCTTACAGTGGGAGGAGACAGTGGCCTGAAGCATATTTTTGAAACGTTTGTAGAGAAAGGTGATGAGGTTGTTACAGTTTTCCCAACCTACGCAATGATCTCAGTGTATTCCTCAATGTTCGGTGCCGATCTCAAATGTATTGAGTATGGTGAACAGTTAGAACTAACAGAAGCAGATTTGCTCAGTAGCTTTAGTTATGACACAAAATTGGTCGTAATTCCTAATCCCAATCAGCCAACAGGGACGCTTCTAGCCGAAGAAATGATTAGTGCCATGCTTAAGTTGGCTAGAAAATTTGATTTTGTTCTCGTGCTGGATGAGGCCTATATTGAGTTCGCAGATGAGCAAAGTTTTGCGACCCAGGCAACTAAAAATAAAAATTTACTAGTCTTGAGAACTTTTTCGAAAGCATGGGGATTAGCCGGAGTTCGGCTAGGTTACATCACCGGGGAAACCTCGATGATTGGTGAGTTAAAGAAGGTAAAAACACTACTGGATATCAATATTTTATCAATTAAATCTGCCTGTTATTTTCTTGAACGTTACGATATTGTTGATCACTATATAAAAGAAGTAAAACACAGTCGGGAATTCGTTCGAAAAGAGTTAGAAAGCGCTGGGATTGATGTAATAACCGGCGCGACTAACTTTGTTCATCTGAAGGTGCCGAAAGGGACGTCTCCAGTGAAGGTTGCCGATAAGCTTTTGGCTCGAGGGATTAAAGTTCGGGTTGCAGGAGGCACCGCTTCAGTTTTAGATGGGTGCATCCGTATAACGCTAGGGGTAGAAAGTGATATGCGAAAATTTCTAGATGAATTCTTTTTTTTAATCTCTGCCGAGGATTTGTTGTTGGAATCTAATGATGAGTCTTCGTATGAGTAAAAACTTTAGATCGCAGACCGACGATGTAGAGATCCACTCTTCGGCAATAATATATCCCGGTGTTGAGCTTGGAGCGGGCACACGAGTCGAGCCTTTTGGGTTGGTTGGACTATCGGATCGATTTCATCCAAAAAGACCTTGTGTGGTAGGTAAGCGCAGTTTCATTGGATCACGTGTAACAATCTATGAAGGCGTTATCGCTGGAGATGATTTCGATGTTAGCGATCAAACCACGATATTTTTTGATAATGTTTTTGGAAAGAACTGTAGAGTGGGTCCAAAAGCAGTTGTGAAGAATAGCTGTATATTTGGAGATAATGTCAGGATAAATTCACAGGTGTTTCTCGAACGAGTTGAAGTGGGCTCTAATGTATTTATTGGGCCGGGTACTATTTTTACGGACGATATGCATCCCCCATGTCCAAAATATAGCGAATGTGTGAGAAAAACTAAGGTCGAGTCATGGGTTTCAATTGGTGCTAATGTCACCATATGCCCTGGGGTCCGAGTGGGGCATCATACCCAAATCTATGCAGGGGCAGTGGTAGTTAAAGATGTGCCGCCTTATTCTGTTGTTGCGGGAAATCCGGGCAGAGTTGTGAAGGATTTTAGGGAGCTTAAGTGTGAAGCTGGCTTTTTCTCGAAACCATATGAGTGGTGGGACGACGAATAATACTCTTTGATTAATATTGTAGAGGCTATCAGCTGTTCAAATGAGAACGGCTCACGAGATTTTGATTTAAATTTGATCGTAACTTTAATTATTGTGTTGAAAGTAACATAAGCTTATGGAGAGTTATGATCAGGTTTAGACCTAATCAAGACTGATATGAATTCTAGAAGACCTTTACGGGTAGGGATTGCGGGCTATGGCGTAGTTGGACAGCGCCGCCGCCGCTTTATTGATGCTCATGAACATCTGCAGACAGTCGCTGTTAGTGATATCAAGCTAGATAACAATAAGCGTTTAGATGGTGCAGTAACTTACTCTGACCCTCTAAATCTTCTTGATGAGGATTTAGATATGCTGTTTGTAAGTTTGCCTAATTATCTTGCTCCCGATGTGACTATTGCGGGTTTAAAAAGAGGTTTTCACGTGTTTTGCGAGAAACCACCTGGTCGTACTGTCGAAGATGTCGAAGATGTTCTCAAAACGGCACAAGGAAGTCCTCATCTCAAGCTCAAGTTTGGTTTTAATCATCGATATCATGAAAGTTACAAAGAAGCATTAAAGCTAATTAATTCTGGCAAGCTGGGGAGCGTTATCAATCTTCGTGGAGCTTACGGAAAAAGTAAGATTATTAGTTTCGATTCTGATTGGAGAACAAAAAGAAATCAGGCGGGTGGCGGAATACTGCTGGATCAGGGAATTCACATGCTCGATATGATCAGAACGATTTCTGGTTCGTTTAATGAAGTATTCAGCGTCATTTCTAATGATTATTGGCGCCACGATGTTGAAGATAATGCTTACGCACTTATGAAAACTAAGACGGGCGTCGTGGCAACGATTCATTCAAGCGCCACTCAGTGGCGCCACACTTTTCGTTTAGAAATTGGTTTGACTGATGGATTGATTGTTCTTCGGGGAATACTTTCTGGATCTCAAAGCTATGGTGACGAAGAGATTGTTATTTATGAAAAAAATTCAAACGATGTTCTTGAAAAGCGAACGTTTGAATACACGCAGGATAATTCTTGGCGAGATGAAATCGACGAATTTTACAGTGCGGTGACGCAAGATCGCAAAATTGTGATTGGAAGTGTGGAAGAGGCGCTTGCAACTATGAAACTGGTTTATCAGATCTATTCAGCTGATAAAAATTGGGCAGCGCAATTTCAATTGCGAAGCCCAAGCTGACTTATTACTAAAATATCCTCGGTCTAAACACTTTTAGATCTCAGACTTAAGTATAGTTTCATGGGGATACTAACAAGGTTAAAAATTTTCTGAACCTAAAGCGGCTGCCAGATAGCACTTGGCTCACAACCGGTTTCACGCCGATATTCACTTTGCTAAAAATGACAGCATCACGCTCCAGCTTTGATATGCCTGCCTCACGCACAAAGAGTTTTTCTCTGCTCGGATCTGTTTATGCCGGAACAAAAGCCAAAGAGTTTGAGCAATGTCTGCAAAGTATTGAGAATCAGACTCTCGCTCCCAACCAAGTCGTTGTGGTTTTGGATGGACCGGTCGACGCTGATGTTCAAAAGGTGCTTCATTCTTTTTCTAGCAGGCTTCCTCTTCGCACTGTTGTTCTTTCGAATAATCAGGGTCTAGGTAGAGCGCTGAGAGCCGGCTTAGAGCAGTGCGCCCATAATTTTGTTGGAAGATTTGACACAGATGACATCTGTCTGGAAAACCGCTTTGAGAATCAAGTATCGTTTCTTTTGTCAAATCCTGATGTCTCGGTAGTCGGATCCCTCATGAGAGAAACCTATCATTTAGGCAGAAAAAGCATTATCTGTGATAGAAGCGGAGCGCCGGGTGGTGTTAATTTGAGATCGTGGGCGAAACGACGCAACCCGCTTAATCATCCTACTGTAGTTTTTAGAAAAGATGCGATTAGCGCGGTTGGAGGATATGTTGACTGTCCGTTATTCGAGGATTATTTCTTGTGGGCCCGTTTGATATTGGCTAATCACAAAATTGTGAACCTAGATTTTGTTGGAGTTGAAACCGTCGTCGACAACGATTTTTTTTCTCGGCGTGGAGGGCTAGCGTACTTAAAGTGTGAAATTCAATTTTTAAAAGAACTCTACACAATTGGGTTTCTAAATTTATTTGATCTTATAGCTTGGGGAATGATTAGAATGCCGATACGGGTTTTACCGGTTCAATGCAGAAAGTGGTTATATCTCAAATTTCTTCGCTCTTAAATAGGAAAAACTAGATTGCAAACATTATTTCATAAGTTGGCTGGATCTTTTTGGATCAGAACCTCTTACGATATTATTTCCAATCTGTTTGTGTGCTCTATTCTTATCGGGATATCTTTAATTTTATTGTCTGGTAATGCTCCAATCTTGATTTTTATCAAGAATGATCTTTTGGCAACGAGGGAGACGTTGCTGTTCGTTTTCTCGTGGCCTACCGCCTATTTAGTTGCCTGGTCAATTGTTCGACTTCAATTTAGTCAGATTGTTTTTGATTGGCAAGGAAGAGCAGTTCTGGTTTGCGGTTTATCATTTTTAATTATGGCAATCGCGCTTTATCTGTCTCGGGTATTCTTTCTGTCCCGTACGGTGTTCTTAATTGAGTTAATCATAGGGACGATGAGCTTGATTGTTATTCTCAGTTTACGAGCTCGTTTGTTTAAATCAGTCTTTGGAGTTAGTAAAGATGATTCAGATATTTATCTGCCTAAACATTCTGGGGTCCGCTATCAATCAGTCGATTTTGAAGAGTCTTTGCCGCAAGGCCTTTCGGGACTTGTGGTTGACCTTAAAGATAAAAGGTTTGAAGAAGATGCCGCTCGTTTGGTGGGGTGGCGTGAAGCAGGACTCGAGATTCTCGGACGGCGGGATCTGTTTGAAAAGATTGCGGGTCGAGTTCTATTATCTGAAGTGACCTTGCAGGATTTGGAAAAAGTTACGCCTCCAAGGGCTTATATGAAGATCAAACGCATCGCTGATTTTCTAGTTGTTCTAACGCTTGCGCCAGTCTGTCTTGCGTTAGCGATTATTATTGGCTTTGCAGTTAGATTCGAGACCCCAGGGCCGATCTTTTTTACTCAAAGACGCATCGGTCTTCATGGAAAAGAATTTGTCATGTTTAAGTTTAGAAGTATGTTTAGTTCAGATACTGAGAGCATTGAGAGTTTTGCTCTAAAAAGAGATTCTCGCGTGACAAAGGTAGGTCGTTTGATTAGACGGTTTCGTCTTGACGAGATTCCTCAATTGGTAAATGTCCTGAAAGGAGACATGAGTCTGATTGGGCCGAGACCTGAGCAGCAGAGTATTGTTGATAACTATCTCAGGTCAATTCCTTTCTACGGATTTCGTCATATCTTACGGCCGGGGATTTCTGGCTGGGCTCAGGTGTCCTATCCTTATGCAGCGAGCGAAGAGGAAACAAAAGAAAAACTTGAGTACGACTTTTTTTATATCAAAAATATCGATTTTTGGATCGATCTTATAATTTTGGTTCGGACATTTGTGACTGTGCTGTCAGGACGAGGGGCGCGATGATCATTGATTTTTTTAAATAGTTGATTTTTTAGTCTGTTTGTCCTTAAGGGACAAGATGTTTCTCAGAAAGTAGATAATTTGCAATTTCAAAGTCGAATTCTGTATCTATATCTATGGAATCGCGCCTTGGCATGAAAAAGGCATTGAGATTCTCGTTTGGGAAAAATGTTTTTTCTTTTAATAAGGTGCTAGTCGGTGAAATGTAGATCGCGCCATTGATAACATAGCTAACTGGAAGAATATTAGAGGAGATATCGAGACGGGTTATTTGAAGGAAGTTCTGCATCTTCCCATCATCCTCAATTGGTCCTTGCCACTCTTTGGGATGTCCCGATTTAGTTACGCCAACGACAGAGGCGTTGTTATTATTTTTTATTAGATCAAACGCCGAGTAGATATGGGCACTAGTGCGAAGAGGTGACGTAGGCTGCCCAAGAAAGACGAAATCATATGATTCCCCTTTGGCCTTAAGATCGGTAATGATTTGAGTCACGGTGTCCATCACTGGAGATGAGTCCGTTGAGAGTCCAGCAGACCTGTTTAAAACAAGATCAGCCCCGCTATTTGTGGAGATCTGGGCAATATCTGGATCATCTGTTGAGACGACGATACGATCGATGTATTTGCAGTCTCTGCATGCCTGAATTGTCCAGGAGATAAGAGGTGATCCACCGATAAGACGTTTGTTTTTGCCTAAAACGCGTTTGCTTCCCCCACGAGCTGGGACGATAGCCAAAACTGAATAGTTGTTAAACATGGGCAAATGACTCTTTAACTCTTTTAAGGATGAAAACGTAATAAATTATGGATAGACTTTCTTACCCTACCAAACTTCTGATCTCTCGAGTAATCAGTAACTCTAAAAAAGAAATGGACTAAATGCATGATCTCATTAGCTGAAGAAATTAAGGGCGTCACCAATGTAAAAAACATGTTTTTTGGTCAAGGCGCCCTCTGCAAACTCGAGGAAATAATTGAACGGCGTAGGACTCCAAGCCAGGCAGGCGCTATTTTTTTGATCGATGATGAATTAAAGACTCGATCATACCTTGAAGATGCTCTTCCACTCACGCCTGAAGATTTATTAATCTATGTGTCGACCGCCAAAGAGCCAACGACCGCTCAAATTGATAGTTTAAAACAAAAAGTGGTTCAGTCATTGGAATCGAACCCGTGCGCCGTGGTTGGCATAGGGGGAGGTAGCGTACTTGACTGCGCCAAGGCTTTGTCAAATCTTCTTACAAATCCAGGCAAAGCAGCTGACTATCAAGGGTGGGATCTGGTCCAAAATAAAGGGATATACAAGATCGGTGTTCCGACACTTTCCGGGACAGGGGCAGAAGCCACTCGAACATGTGTGATGACTAATCCTGAGTCCGGCGTGAAACTTGGAATGAATAGCGATTTTTCAGTTTTTGATGAAGTGATTCTCGATCCAGTGCTCACCGCAACTGTTCCACGAGAGCAATATTTTTTCAGTGGAATGGATGCGTATGTGCATTGTATTGAATCACTTGCGGGAAGATATCGACACCCCGTTGGAGATACTTATTCGCAGAGCGTAGTCGGTATCTGTAAAGAAGTGTTCACTCATGATGAGATGATGAGTGAAGAGAATCGCAGCAAACTAATGGTTGCCTCTTATCTTGGAGGAAGCGCAATTGGCATGACAATGGTGGGTCTAGTGCATCCTTTTTCGGCAGGTCTCAGTGTAGTTCTTGGGACCCGGCATTGCATATCTAACTGCATAGTCATGCAGGCGATGGAGCATTTTTATCCAGACGCTTTTCAGGGTTTCATGACGATGGTGGAAAAACAGGAAATTGAAATTCCAAATCGAATTTGTAGTGAGCTTAGTGATCAGAAGTACGATGAATTGTATGCAGCAACTATTGTTCATGAGAAGCCGCTCATAAATGCGCTCGGACCTAATTTTCGAGAGACGCTTTCACCATCAGAGGTACGGCGGATTTTTGAGACCCTGTAGCGAATAATATTGGCGTCTGAAGACTCAGAATTTGGTTAGTGGTTAATTGATTAGGGGACACTGCTTTGATTGCGAAATTTGTGTTGAGCTGAAATGAGAAATTCAAACAAAAATTTCTTGTTTTTAATACGTGCATTTAATGATTTGGATCACTTTGCGCCCATAATGCTGAGCGCGTTAAATACAGGGTGCGGCGTAACCTTTATTTTCACTGGAGATTGGGATGGGAATCATTACCTCACGTCTTTTCTGAAAGAAAAGGGGGCGAAGGAGCTTCGTTTAAGATGGTTAGGTCGATATCATTTTCTATTTAGGCCAAAAATAAACGGGAAGATATTGTTAAGGTTGATGGATGTAATCTGGGGATTCATTCCTTTATCATTATTGTTCATCTTTATCCGGCCAAGTTCGGTTGTTGTTGAATGGGGGGGAATTTCCGGCAAAGAAATGGCTCGATACTTCCTGGTTTCGGCAAGAGTTCTTGGAGCCCGTATTGTCAGCTTGCCCCATGGATACCATATTTGGAAAACACGACTCATTAATGAGTTGATGGTCAGCCTTGGCGAGAACCACAGGAAATTTGATTTTACCGAGAGGAACCAGTTCACAGCAGTAGTTGCTCAATCCGAGAATATTAAACAATTTTTTTTGAATCGAAAAATACAAGAAAATAAGCTAAAAGTGTTGGGTAGCGCAAGATTTTGTGAAGACTGGGCTGCGTTTAATCTAAAGCTTGCGTTAGACGCATTTCCTGGCGATGTTATTCCCTCAAGTAAATCATTGATATTAATTTTTCTTGGAAATTGGGAGTATCGAGTAGATAAATTGACTTGTTTTGAGATGATTCAAGAGCTAGCAACAATTCCTGATATCAATATTCTTATAAAAGGTCATTCGCGAGGAGATGAGGTAGGCGGCCTGGTCTCGTCAGAAAGAGAAGAGTGGTTGTCAGAAGTGGTGCACTACGATTCTGATAATATTCCCTCTAACGTCTTAATTCACCATGCCGATGTTGTGATTAACTATGGATCGAGCATAGGGATTGAAGCGGTTGTTCAGCGAAAGCCGCTTTGTAATCCTTCTTTTGTAACTGAAAACCAAACAATATTTGATGGCTCAGGGGTTACTTTTGATGCTCAATCAATCGCGGAATTGGTAGAATTCGTGACAAACATGCTATCCAACTCAAAGATAACCACGATGACTGAAGACTCAAGAGATCTATTTCTAAAAGAGAACGTTTATGCGGGACGAGACGAGATGTCAGTGTCGAAAGCGTATCTCGATTTAATTTCGAGTTAGAGCGCTTCAAGACGGTGCTATAACCAATTACAAAAACTTATCATCACCTATGTCTGAATTTAAAATCCCTTTTGGTGGGCGGGCTCACAATTACACTGAGGAAGAAATTGAATCAGTCGTCTCCGTAATGAGAACCGGAGGCACCCTAACTCAAGGTGCGCACAGGGTTGAATTTGAAGAACGACTAAAGAGCTATTCAGGCGCAGCCAACGCGTTTGTCGTCAATAGCGCGACGAGCGCGTTGGAGCTAGCCGCGACGCTGTGCCAATTGGACTCGAGAGCAGAAATAGTCATTCCGGGGCATACGTTTACATCCAGTGCATACCCTTTTGCAAAACATGGGGTGAAGATTGTTTGGGCTGATATCGATTCAAATACTCATGTGGTGTCTCTGGCGCAAATAGAAAAGCTAGTTTCTGACCAGACCCGCGCAATTTTAGTCCCCC
>Ga0233433_10002857_pt1 | contig 14556 bp, 16 predicted proteins | sample SI_122_August201_5_FD_179868 | JGI IMG/M metagenome (GOLD analysis project Ga0233433, IMG submission 179868) | Seawater microbial communities from Saanich Inlet, British Columbia, Canada - SI_122_August2016_100_MG | ecosystem: Environmental > Aquatic > Marine > Inlet | place: Canada: British...
ATATCGCCCGCTCAATCCTGCGGAAAAACTTGCTCTCCATATGGGTCGGCCCGATTGAGCTTCTCAAAGCGCTCGCCGCAGCAAGGAACGGGCTATTTCCCAAGCCCGGTAAATATTCCATTGCCCAGCGCCTCATGCACAGTTCGGTCACCGTATTTTGTTTGACGGCTCTCGTGACTGGTTTGTTGATGTTGGTGCGGATCGATACCCCGTTTTGGGAGCGTGACCCCTATCTCCTATCGCAAGCTACTTGGGGTTTGATTTATGTCCTGCACGGGTTGGCGGCACTCGTTTTCGTCAGCTTAATCATGCTGCATGTCTATTTCGGCGTTCGTCCCGAAAAGTTGTTTTACCTGCGGTCCATGGTGTTCGGCTGGATCACGCGTGAAGAATTGGAGAAGAACCATGACCCAGAACAATGGTCAGAAGCAGGAGACCGTCAGTCATGAGCGATGACTTGAATTTTTCTGCCTGCGTTGAAGCAATAGAATCGTCCTACGAGTTCATGCTCGCCTACGCCGCTCAAGGCCGGGACAAAGAAGGCGTGAGTGGCGATGGGCCGTCAATCCGCGGTTTCCTGATCTCATTGAGCACAGCTCTCGGCGCCCTAGATGGCGCGCTGAAAGCGGAGATCGCAGTTGGAACGAGAGAGAATATTGCGCAGCTCAACACATTCGCTGCAGTGCTTGGCGATGATGCCGGCCGGGCAAGAGCGGCCATTGATTTGGCGTTGTCTGTGCCGTCGATCTCATCTCAATTGGTCGACAATCTAAACGCATCGATCCATCTGCGAGCCCTACTGACCAGTTTGTTCCTGATGGATGAGGCTGTTCAGGCTCGCTAACGGCCAGCGGTATTTTGGATGGGGAAGAATGGTGCTGCCGGAAGGAATTGAACCTTCGGCCTCTCCCTTACCAAGGGAGTGCTCTACCCCTGAGCTACGGCAGCACAAGCTCGACAACGGACTGGTCCGTGAGCGGCGCGGACCATGCCACAAGGCCCTATGGGGTGCAAGACGGGGATGCGGGAACAATCGCAGAGTCTCTGCGCACTTTGGATAGGGGGAAGCCCCCGGGGGTCGGTCGTTGACCGTCTCGCTGAGCATGCCAAACTGCCCTTCCATTTTCCCTTGCGGCGTCGCTATTCGTTTATGTCCGATAAACCCCGTCAGAAAGCCCCATCACGATCCGAGGCGGCTCGTGCCCGCTCGGCGGCAGCGTTGCGGGAGAACTTAAAGCGCCGCAAAGCCCAGGCCCGTGACCAGGCCGAGGACGAGAAGAAACCGGCCTCGCGGGACGATCAAACGCAATAGCTTGAGACCCACAAGCCCGTGGGCTACAAGATGTGCTGCTTTTCTCTGATGTTTACGGTGAAGGGACGTCATTCATGTCTGTAATGCCCGACAGTTGGATCCGCCAAAAGGCGACCGAAGATGGCATGATCGAACCGTTTACGGACCGGCTCGAGCGTGATGACGTCATTTCCTACGGCGTGTCGTCCTATGGCTACGATGCTCGTGTCTCCGACGAATTTAAAATTTTTACCAACGTCAACAATACGGTTGTCGACCCCAAGAATTTTTCGACCCATGGATTTGTCGATCGAAAAACCGACATCTGTGTCGTCCCGCCAAATAGTTTTGTCCTGGCGAGAACGGTGGAGTTGTTTCGTATCCCTCGCGATGTGCTGGTCATTTGTCTCGGGAAGTCGACCTACGCGCGCTGCGGCATCATCGTCAACGTGACGCCGCTTGAGCCGGAGTGGGAAGGGCATGTGACCCTAGAGTTTTCCAACACCACGCCTTTGCCGGCGCGTATTTATGCCAACGAAGGGGCCTGTCAGTTTATTTTTCTGAAAGGCGATAGCGAGTGCGACATTTCATACGCGGATCGCAAAGGCAAGTATCAGGGACAGCAGGGTGTAACCCTGCCTAAGCTCTAACCGTATGCCCTTTAAACGCCTCGACCGTGCCATCGCTCGATCACATTTCATGAGCATGGTCTAGCGCATGGATGCCATCCGCATACATGGCGGCGTGCCGCTGAACGGTGAGATTGCGATTTCTGGCGCCAAGAACGCGGCCTTGCCTCTTATGGCGGCCTGTCTGCTCAGCGACGAACCGCTCGTACTGTCCAATGTTCCCGTGCTTGCAGACATCAAGACGATGGCGCGCTTGCTCGAACAGCATGGCGCCTCCATTGAGCCAACTGATGACGGCCATACGGTTACGCTTCATGCCAGTTCAATTACCAGCACTGAAGCACCCTACGATCTGGTCCGGAAAATGCGGGCGTCGGTGTTGGTGCTCGGGCCCCTGGTGGCGCGCGAGGGGCAAGCTCGAGTGTCTTTACCCGGTGGCTGCGCCATTGGAACGCGACCTGTTGATCTTCATCTAAAAGCACTCGAAGCCCTCGGTGCGAAAATTGAAATGACGGGTGGCTACGTTGAGGCCCGCCTTCCAGACGGACAGAAACGACTCACCGGCGCACATTTTACGTTCCCTATGGTCACCGTAGGCGGAACCGAGAATATGCTCATGGCGGCCTGCCTCGCTGATGGCGAAACCGTTATTGAGAATGCGGCACGCGAGCCAGAGATTACGGATTTGGCGCAGTGCCTTATCGCCATGGGCGCGAATATCAGCGGCCTAGGGTCTGGGACTCTCACAGTTCAAGGTGTTGATCGTCTCCATGGTGCGTCCCATAGCGTCGTTCCGGATCGGATCGAAACCGGCACTTATGCTCTGGCCGCTGCGATTACGCGCGGCACACTGAAGTTGACCAATACTCGGGCGGATATTTTGGACTCGGTTCTCGATGCCATGCGGCAGACCGGTGTTGATGTGTCCATCGGCGATAATTCGATCACCGTTGCAGCATCCAGCGGCTTAAAAGGTGTCGATGTTATGACGGAGCCCTATCCCGGTTTCCCGACGGATATGCAAGCGCAATGGATGGCGTTGATGACCACCGCTGACGGCGCCGCCATGGTGACGGAAACCATTTTTGAAAATCGATTCATGCACGTGCCCGAACTCGGTCGCTTCGGCGCTGATGTGAACGTTCATGGTGCGTCGGCAATTGTACGTGGCAAGGCGAACCTCTCCGGCGCACCTGTGATGGCGACGGATCTGCGGGCGTCTGTGTCTTTGGTGCTGACCGGACTTGCTGCAAAAGGCGAAACCATCGTCAACCGGGTCTATCACCTCGACCGCGGCTACGAGCGTCTTGAAGAAAAGCTAGCAGCCTGCGGCGCTCGGATCGAACGGATCCAAGGGGTCTAACGACCACCACGGTTAGTAAAGTCCAACCATCCACGAGTTTGTGATCGATTAGGACTTTCGCAACGGCCGGTAACCCGTCACGGTGGGTCGCAGTAATCCAAAACTGTGAGGGCGCCATGCTCAACGACTTGCAACAGAAGTGGTGTGACGAAGCAACCACTGACTATTCCGATCTCAAAGCTCTCTTCTTAAATTGTACGCTTAAGAAATCACCCGACCCATCCCATACGGAAGGGTTGTTCAACATTTCTCGCGCAATTATGGAAGCGAACGGAGTCACTGTCGACGTTGTTCGTCCCGTCGACCACGATATCGCCTTTGGCGTTTACCCCGATATGACAGAGCATGGTTGGGACAAGGATGATTGGCCGGCGATTTATAAAAAGGTCGAGGCGGCGGACATTCTTATTGTTGGGTCTGCCATTTGGCTTGGCGAAAAAACGTCGGTTTGCACACAGGCGATCGAGCGCCTTTACGCCTCGTCCGGAGACCTCAACGACGCTGGCCAATACGCCTATTACGGCAAGGTCGGCGGCTGTTTAATTACCGGAAATGAGGATGGTGCCAAGCACTGCTCCATGAACATTCTCTATTCATTGCAGCATTTGGGGTATTCAATACCGCCCCAGGCGGATGCTGGCTGGCTTGGTGCGGCTGGGCCCGGGCCGTCCTATATGGACGAAGGGTCGGGCGGCCCTGAAAATGATTTCACCAATCGCAACACCACGTTTATGACCTGGAACCTAATGCATCTGGCTCGGATGCTCAAAGATGCGGGTGGTGTCCCGGCCCATGGCAATCAGCGGTCCCTCTGGGACGCAGGATGTCGCTTTGATTCCGACAATCCGGAGCATCGCTAAGCCCGGCTTTAGGGGCAAATACGGCTCAACCCCTAGCCGTGAGAGGCCCTGCGTGCTAAACGCCCGCCGGTGTGACGCTTAACCGGACAGACGGGAAAATGGCCCAGGACCCGCTTATCATCGCCCTCCCAAAGGGCCGTATAATGGAAGAGGCGAGACCGCTCTTGGATGCGGTCGGAATCCAACCGGAATCCGCCTTTGACGATGGAAACTCTCGCCAACTTCAGTTTGCGACGAATCTTGATCATGTCTCGATTATTCGGGTGCGGTCGTTCGATGTTGCGACGTTCGTTGCTTTCGGTGCGGCGCAACTTGGTGTGGCAGGCAACGACGTCCTGATGGAATTTGACTATCCAGAAATATATGCGCCGCTTGATCTTGGTATCGGTGGGTGCAGATTGTGTCTCGCTCAGTCCAAAGAGTTGGGCGACACGTTTGATGTGTCTCGTCTGTCGCACGTGCGTGTCGCAACGAAGTACCCCGAAACCACCAGCCGATATTTTGAGGCTCAAGGCATTCAGGCGGAATGTGTGAAGCTCAACGGGGCTATGGAGCTGGCTCCTAAGCTCGGGCTTACACCGCGTATTGTCGACCTTGTATCGACTGGCCGTACTCTAAAAGAGAATGGTTTGGTAGAAGTGGCTACTATTTCCGATGTTTCTTCCCGTTTGGTGGTCAACCGGACTGCGCTTAAGGTGCGATCCGAAGAGATTGGCGGCTGGATTGAGAAATTCCGGAGAGCGGTTGATGCCCAAGCGGCTTAATATAACTGACGCAGGCTTTGTTGCCGCGTTTGATGCCCTGCTCACCGCTAGCCGAGAAGAGAAGGCAGATGTTGACGGTGTTGTTTCTGACATTCTCGCCGATGTTAAGGCGCGCGGTGACGCTGCTGTTCTTGACTATACCTCCAAGTTTGATCGTCTAGATATTGCCGCTGAAGGCCTGGCTTTTTCGGTCGAAGAAATTGCTGAAGCGCGGTCATCTTGTGACCCAGCGCTCCTCGCCACAATGGAAGATGCGGCGGCACGTATTCGGGACTATCACGAACGGCAACTGCCAAAAGACCTGAGCTACGAAGCCGGCGACGGTGTTTCTCTCGGATACCGCTGGACAGCGGTGAGAGCGGCGGGCCTCTACGTCCCGGCGGGTACGGCGCCTTTGTTCTCGTCTGTCCTGATGAATGCAGTGCCGGCGCGCGTCGCTGGGGTGGAACGGTTGGCCGTGACCCTTCCGACACCTGATGGTGTGACAACACCGTCAATGTTGGCGGCGTGCTCTATTGCGGGCGTTGATGAGGTTTATCGTGTCGGTGGTGCTCAAGCGATCGCCGCGTTGGCCTATGGCACAGATAGTATCGCTGCCGTTGATGTCATCGTCGGTCCAGGCAATGCTTATGTTGCCTCTGCAAAGAAGCAGGTGTTCGGCACGGTCGGTATCGACATGGTCGCTGGCCCGTCCGAAGTCACGGTTGTTGCGGATGGCCAGAATGATCCGGCATGGATCGCGGCTGACCTCTTGGCTCAGGCCGAACATGATGCGTCATCCCAGTCCATTCTGATCACAGATGATGGAGCCTTTGGTGACCGCGTCGCCGAGGCGGTTGAACTGGAGCTCAAGTCGTTGGGCCGTGCCGACATAGCACGCGCAAGTTGGCAGACACATGGCGCTATCATTGTTGTCCGGTCACTCGATGATGTGCCCGCGCTCGTGGATCGTATTGCTCCTGAGCATCTTGAGTTGGCTGTCGACGAGCCCGATGTGCTGTCCGAGAAAATTCGAAATGCCGGCGCAATCTTTCTTGGCCGTCACACGCCTGAAGCTGTTGGCGATTACATTGCTGGCCCGAGTCACGTGCTGCCCACTTCCGGCACAGCGCGATTCTCGTCCGGCCTCAGTGTGATGGATTTTCTCAAGCGGACATCCTTAATCGGGTGCACGGCTGATGGTTTGCGCTCAATCGGCAAGGGTGCCGTTGCAATGGCGGAAGCTGAAGATCTCGGTGGGCACGCTCGTTCCGTGTCTATCCGGCTGAATTAGGGATCGGGGGTCGCCGTGCCGTCCGGTGCAGACCCCAATAATATGTCCGGCGAGGACGAGGCCAAGAACTCAATCCTTAAGATGACGCTGGATGAGGACTCGTTTCTGCGTCGACGCCCGGAGATAGAGCACGAGCGTGCCGTTGCTCTTTTTGACCTACTTGAGAGCAACCACTTCGAGTTGTCGGGTGAGGGCGCTGTCTCTGGCCCATACCACGTAAATTTGGCTCTTAAGGAAGATCGCTTGGTCTTCGCGCTTTCGACGGTCGATGACGATGCCATTCAGGATGTTGCTCTGCCAGTGCGACCATTTCGTTCGATCATCAAAGACTACTTTATGATCTGTGAGTCTTACTTTGACGCCATCAAAACAATGTCCCCAAGACAAATCGAAGCGATTGATATGGGGCGCCGCGGATTGCACAGCGAGGGCGCGCAGATGCTTGAAGAGCGCCTACGCGAACACGTTGAGCTTGATCACGCGACATCGCGGCGACTGTTTACCCTTCTCTGCGTTCTTCACATGAGAGGGTAAGGGGGATGGATTTTTTACCCACCGCTGTTTTATTTTGTTGCACCCACAATGCTGTTCGCTCGCCTATGGCGGAAGGTCTCATGAAGCGGTTCCACGGCAGCCATGTTTTTGTGGACTCAGTGGGTGTCCACCTCGGCGAAACAGATCCCTTTGTGATAGAAGTTATGCATGAGGTTGGGGTGGATATCAGTAAACACAAGTCGAAGACATTCGAAGATTTGGCAGACGATTCTTTCGACTACATCATCTCGTTATCGCCCCATGCCCAGCATAAGGCCGTGGATTTGACCCGCTACATGGCGTGTGAAGTTCTGTTCTGGAACACCTTTGATCCAACGCTGGTTGAAGGGTCGAGAGAAACGCGTCTCACGGCCTACCGCGAGGTCCGGGACCGCTTGCAGCAACGCATTTTGGACATATTTCCGCCTATTGAAGACGGGGCATTTTAGCAACATTTCGCGGGAATGCGGCCTTTTCAAGGGAAAACCCTTGACCCGAGGCCATTCTAAGCTCTTTCTGTGCCCCGCAGCGCAGCCCAAGTAGTGATTTGCGGCACAATGCCACCCAAGTGATGAGGATTGATGGCTAAAGAAGAAATGATGGAATTCTCTGGAACCGTATCGGAAATTCTGCCGAATGCGATGTTCCGGGTAACACTGGAAAACGAGCATGAAATACTTGCTCATACATCCGGTAAAATGCGTAAGAACCGCATTCGCGTCCTGGCAGGAGACAAGGTCAACGTTGAAATGACCCCGTACGACCTGACCAAAGGGCGCATCACTTTTCGATTTAAGTGATGGTCTGGCGCGCGCGCGTCTGACCAGTCTTGGTCCGCCAACCCGTGGCGTTCATCCTCGCATCGGCCTCACCTCGCCGTCTTGATCTTCTTGCTCAAATCGGGCGAGATCCTGATGCCGTTGTCCCGGCGGATATCGATGAGACACCGCTGCGCGATGAAGCGCCAAAGGATTTGGCTGAACGACTTGCATTAGCCAAAGCCCAGGTCATTGCGGCAACTCACCCAAACGATATTGTTCTAGCGGCGGATACGGTCGTTGCGTGCGGTCAACGTGTTCAGCCTAAGCCCGCTAATGCAGAAGACGCTCGTCGCTGTCTCACTTTGCTCTCGGGCCGCCGCCACCGTGTGTATGGTGGCTTGGCCGTGATCAGCCCAAATCGTATAAACGTGCGCACAGTTATGACCCAGGTGACCTTCAAGCGTCTGTCGGACATTGACATAGATGCATATCTTAAGTCGGGCGAGTGGCAAGGAAAGGCTGGTGGATATGCCATACAGGGCCGCGCCGCCGCTTTCGTGAAGCAAATCAACGGCTCATATTCCAACGTCGTCGGGCTTTGTCTCAACGCCACGGAAACGATGATAGGCGGCCTTCTCGGCCCGGTTTTTGGTGACGGTAATTGACACCCTGCTGATTGACCGCGGCCCGGGAGAGACCCGGGTAGCGGTGCTATCAGGCGAGCGCGTTGTCGAAGTTTATCATCACCGACATGGGCTTCCCAGCGCCGGCGCCTTGTACCGCGGCCGTGCTGGCTAGCCTTTACCCAATGCCGCGGCGATTTTTGTGGATATCGGCCTCGAGCAGCCTGCCTTGCTGGCCTGTGGCTCGGACCGGCCGCCAGAGGGTGCGGCAGTGGATGTTCGCGTTGTCCAACCGCCGCGCACCGACAAGGGCGCCAAGGTCGCCTTAGCTGATCCGGCGTTGGCGGCCTCGGCTCTAGAAGCACATTCTGGCGATGTCGTACCCCCGGCATGTCTTAGCGACGCTGAGCACCCAGTCGCGTTTTGTGCCCGGCGCTATAGCGACAGTCTTAAACATATTTTGGTTACGCCTGGTGATGCCGACAAAGCGATCGCGATGCTCATTGGTGACACCTTGCAGCGTTGCCTCACATCCGACGCGGGGGATTTGTTCTCACACTACGGTGTTGATGAAGCCATTGAGTTGGCGCTTGACCCAATGGCTCCATTCGTCGGCGGAGGAAAACTTATTATTGAGCCCACCGCGGCGCTCGTTGCGGTCGATGTCGATGCCGGGCCGATGCATGCGGCCGCCGCTAACGCCGCCGCACTGGACGCCCTTGCCAACGAGCTGCGGCTTCGTGGTCTGTCTGGGCCGATTATTGTTGATCTTATTCCAACCAAAGGACGAACTGCCCTGGTTGAAAGATTTAAACAGGCCGTGGCTGATGACCCGGTGCGCACTCAAGTCTCTGGTTTAACCCCGGAGGGACGTCTCGAGATCAATCGTCGGAGAAGCCGTCCGTCGCTCGCCGACCTGTTGCTCGAGGATGTTCGAACGGGGCAACTTTCAAGCTATGCCGTCGTGTTTGATGCGCTACGCCAATGTGTCCGTACCGGACTCGCAGCCGGTTCGGCCCGGGTCACCCTCAGTGCGAATCAGACCGTTATCGCGGCGCTTCGTGGTCCGTTGCAGTCTGCACTCAACGAGGCTGAGGCTTCACTTAAAGCGCCGATATCGTTGCAAGTCGCCGATGGGGTTCGTATGTCTTACATTGATATTGTGACGTCGTGAGAGCCGATGGCTAAGAAACCGAAATCTAGCGCCGAAAAGAGCCGCCCCGATGGGGTCCGCGTGACCGCGGCCAAGTGCGTCCGATGTAAACAGCCCGTTGTGCCGCGTTTCCGGCCTTTCTGTTCTCAACGGTGCTCGGATTTGGATCTTGCAGGTTGGTTGACCTCAAAATATCGGATTCCAACGGACGACACGCCCGATGGCTCAGAAATCGAACTTCCGACGGATGACGACTAATCAAGCCTATGGCCCAGTTTCCTGCGCTGGACAGGGCCTGGAATCTCTTTTATAAGCCGCCTTTCTATCGCCCTTACAGGGTTTGCCCAGGTAGCTCAGTTGGTAGAGCAGCGGACTGAAAATCCGCGTGTCGGTGGTTCGAATCCGCCCCTGGGCACCATTCTTTCCGGGAGCGGTGATCAAAACTAAACGTGTTCGAACACGGTTCGAACGGGCATTTTAGGAGTCATGATCTTGGAATTAGCCTGCCTTGATCTCGAGGGTGTTCTTGTCCCAGAGGTATGGATCGCGTTTTCTGAGCTGACCGGCATAGACGAGCTGCGCGCGACCACCCGTGATATTCCCGATTACAATGTATTGATGAAGCAGCGGTTGTCTCTCCTTGATCAACATGGCTTGCGCCTTCCCGATATTCAAAAAGTTATATCGACGCTAGAACCCCTCCCGGGAGCTGCCGACTTTCTTGATTGGCTGCGCGAGAGATTCCAGATCATTATTCTGTCCGATACATTTTACGAGTTTTCTGAGCCTCTGATGCGCCAACTCAGTTGGCCCACTCTATTTTGTCATCGCCTGATTACAGATGATGAGGGCAGGGTTGTGGACTATAAATTACGTCAGCCTGATCCTAAGCGCGCCTCAGTAAAGGCGTTTCATTCGCTAAATTATCGCGTGATAGCTGCGGGCGATTCTTATAATGACACGACGATGCTGGGCGAGGCTGATGTCGGGATATTAATTCATGCTCCACAAAACGTGATTGATGAATTTCCGCAGTTTCAGGCTGTGCACGATTTTGCAGCACTAAAGGCGGCTTTCGTCGCGGCCAGTGACCGGCCGCTTAGCCTGTAAGCGTTAGGGCGCCTCTGGCGCTTAGGCGGAAGCTGCGTGTCGATGGTTCGAAACCGCCCATGGACACCATTTCCCCCACGCTTCCTAAATACGACCGCCTCAGAAGACGAATGTCTGCTCTTAGCTATAAGCGGACGTAAGACTTGAGGGGCGAGCAAAAGAAAACTCCGCTCTGGCTTCCCTGAACGTGGTTCTTATTATTAGTCTGTGTTGACCCGCCCCTATGAATGGTCCAGTTGGTTTGAGAGTGTCCGGACGTTTCCAAGGTATTACGATTGTTCGTGAGGCCTTAACGGCATGACGCTTACGCCGCTCGATACCAAAATCAAATCTCCACTGTCATGGCATTGTAAGTGAACTCACGCTTCATCCCATCGGTGGGGTCTTTGGCCCGGTCCGCCGGGTTGGCACTCATATAGGTTTTGCCCCGCTCAAGAGACTTCACGTGGAACTTGTTGGCACGGGCGAGACGGGCTTTTTCATAGCGGGCGAAGGCGGCCTGCCAGTCGCCGGTATCGGCTTCAAAGCAGCGGGCGAGCACAGCGGCGTCTTCAAAGGCCATGCCCGCGCCCATGCCATAAAAGGGTGTCATCGGGTGGGCCGCATCACCGAGCAGAACCACCCGCCCGGCAGTCCAACTGTCCAGTGGCTGACGGCTGTGCAAGGCCCAGCGCAAACACCGGCCCCCCGGCGACGCTTTAATGATGCGTTGGACCTCAGGATGATAATCGCCCATGTGCTCCAGCACTTCACTGACATCGGTCCAGTCGTTCCAGCTTTCCTCACCTGTCGCGTCAGGCTGATAGGCGTTGGCAACCCAATTAATCTGTCGGAAGCGACGCAATGGGTAGCGCGCGAACATGCGACCCTCAGATGGATAGCCGGCGAAGTGTGGCACAACATCAAGCCCCGGCACGTCATCCGCCTCGACCAGACCACGCCAGGTGAGAAAGCCAGTAAAGGTCGGCGGCTGGGTATCAAACAAAGTATCGCGCACCACAGACTTCAACCCATCACAGGCGATAACAACATCACATCGTTCTGTTGCACCGTTGGTGAAGTGGAGACTCACGCCTCCGTCTTCTTGATCGACGGCATCTTGCTCGATGTGTTTCAAGGTGTGGTTCAGCCGCAGCGCATTTCCTTCGGTATTGAAAGCGTTCTCCAGCACTTTGTGCAGGTCGGCGCGGTGCAAGTGGCGCACAACGGCCCCCTGTGTTGCGAGCGCTTGTTCGATGCTGCGCTCGGTAAACAGAATGCGTTCGCCGGTTTGATAGTGATTGGTGCCAAAGGTGGTCGTCGCGCTGGCAAAGGACTCAGCGGCATCTTCCAGACCTAGGCCCGCGAGAATCAACGTAATGTTCGGCCCGACGGTTATACCGGCACCGATCTCTCCCAGCTGGGAGGCCTGCTCAAACACAGTAACGTTGTGAAACCCGCGCTGTTGAAGCGCCACCGCCGCCGTCATGCCGCCCAGGCCCGCGCCAACAATGCCTATGTTGATACCGTAATTCATACTCTTCTATCCAACTCTCTACGCCATAACCGCAACAGTGTGACGGCCTGATGTCGTGATCGCCAGCGGTAATGAGTCTTCCACAGAGGGGCTATGTCCCATGCCGCGTCCGATATTCCATGATCTAATCACCACCACCACGTTTACGTTCTTACACTGGGAGATATTTCATGAACCGACGCGACCTCCTCAGTGGCATCGCTTTAGCTGCCACGGCCCTCAACACAAGCTCTCCGTTACCTAGACAAACCAATCGCTGATGCGCCTATTTGTTCTCCGGCGTTAGTTCTTCAAAAGCGATTCCTGCTGGTAGCATGCGGAAGTTGCTGATGCCGCGGCGTGTGGCGTTTACATAAGCCGAATTGGTGATCCATATGGCTGGCGCGAGGGTATGGAATTTGGCCATGATCGCCTGCATTTTGGTTTCGCGCTCGGCCGGGTCCGCCATGACCTGTACAGCTCTCACGTCGGCTGTGACGTCTTCGTCGCAGAAAAACGGATTAACACGGAAGCAAGAGAAGTACTCATAGGGTCGAATGGCATCTTGAAATGTTGCTGAATTCCAAAACAAGCCAAAGGCATCCACTTCACCCCATTGGTTTGGCACGTACTTTCGCAAATAGTCAGAAAACGGAATTTGCCGGACGGTCGTCCGGACTCCGACCTTGTTTAGGTCCTGGGCGACTTTCTGGAATAGAACCGGGTCAAGTGGCGTCAACGTCGCTACAAACTCAATGTCCATGTCGAACCCGTTTTCGTACCCGGCATCCTCTAACAAAGTTCGAGCCCGTTCGGGGTCGTAGGGATAAGGCTTGAGATTGGGGTTGTAACCGGAAATTCCGGGGACCGCCCCTTGGCTGGCAACATCAACCCAGCCTCCTAAGATGACGTCCGCAATCGCTTGTTTATCGACAGCGTAGTTAAGAGCTTGTCGAACCCGTTGATCTTTCAATGGGTGGCTACCTTCGTGCACATTTGGTAGCGCAATTGATTTTATTTGTGTCGTGGCCGTGACGTAGGGGATGTATCCATTTTCTTTCACATCACCAACGTCGTCTTCGCTGAGTCCCGTCGCAATGTCCACTTGGCCGCTATAAAGAGCTTGAAGGCGTGATGTCTTGTTACCGACAACACGGTACTCAAGGTCCGTATATCCGATGGGCGCGCGCCAACTGCCGTTAAAGGCCGTAAGTCGCGGCGCCGTATTTCCGGGCCCCCAGTCAACTAAACGGTATGGCCCGGTCCCGATCGGCGCGATTGTGAAATCATCAACCCCTCGTTCCATCCACGAGTCTGGCTCGATGATCATCACAAGCGAGAGGCGCTTCGGCAGAATTGCGTCGGGCGCACGTAAATTAAATTGAACAGTGAGAGGGGCGACGGCCACGACGTCCGCAATATTGGTCAGTTCTCTGGCGACTAGAAATGTGGCCGCATCCTTACTCAGTAGAAAGGTGAATACGTTCGCAACGGACTCAGCCGTAACAGGTCGGCCGTTGTGAAACGTTATGCTGTCACGAAGTGTGAAGCGCCATGTGAGTGGAGTTGGGTTCTCCCACGAAACCGCGAGTCCGGGGCGTGGCCCGCCGCGCCAATCGAGGCGCGTCAGACCATCAAACATGGCTAGCCACAATTCAGTCGCCGGTAGGGCGGTCGCCGTGTAGGGATTCCCGAGACTAGGCGGGACGCCACCAGCTGCAATCCGCAAAGTTTCGGCGTGACTTTGGCCGAACAGAAAGCTCACGAAGAATAGAGTTGCCCCTAAAAAGGGACGGCAGTTTTTAGAGAGTAAAAACATAGAACGGGGCCTTATCGAGAACTTTCAACCCCCCTAAAGCCAGGGGTGTCTGGGACACCAACGAGTGTCTCTCTCCTCATTGGTCGATTGTCCTTCAATTTGATATCATATCGTAGGATCGGAGGGCGATATGGTTAGAGCGGCAATCATTGTAGGCGCAATGTTATGGGCGGGGCTGGCAATGGCCCAATCAGACCCGGCATCGAATATTACGTGGTCCTCCTATGGTGGTGTCCCGGGTGGCGGGCGGTATTCGGCTCTAGATCAGATCGATCGCAGCACTGTTTCTGACCTAAAGCAGGTGTGGACACATTCGAGCGGCCACGCTGCTCGCGCGACTGAGCTAGGGCGAGGAGCCTCGTATCAAGTCACACCGCTTCACGTAAACAACACACTTTATATCTGCACACCGTTCAATCGCGTGATCGCGCTCAACCCTGAATCGGGGGCGGAGATATGGTCGTTCGACCCTCATGGCTCGCTCTTTAAAGATGATGCCGTCCCTTCAACCTGTCGCGGCGTATCCTACTGGCAGGCCGAGACGCCCCGGCCCGAGACAGCGTGCGAGAAACGCGTGTTCAAGGGAGACCGAGACGGGCGTATGTTCGCGGTTGATGCGGATACGGGACTAGCTTGCGCGGACTTCGGCATAGATGGCGCTGTCGATTTGAAGGTGCCTGAGAACGGCGGCACCGGCCGCATATTCATGAGCTCTCCGCAGGCAATCCTTGGCGATACGGTGATCATCGGCGGGGCAGTGGGTGACAACGTAAAGGCGGACTCCACCGATGGTGTCATCCGCGCCCTTGACGTGCGAACAGGCGAACTGTTGTGGCGATTGGTGCTGGTGCCGGAACACCTTAGCGACGTAACCGGTGGCA
>Ga0233433_10002860_pt1 | contig 14547 bp, 11 predicted proteins | sample SI_122_August201_5_FD_179868 | JGI IMG/M metagenome (GOLD analysis project Ga0233433, IMG submission 179868) | Seawater microbial communities from Saanich Inlet, British Columbia, Canada - SI_122_August2016_100_MG | ecosystem: Environmental > Aquatic > Marine > Inlet | place: Canada: British...
GCCATCGTTGGCTCATTGTACACCATTTATTCGCTTACTTCAGGAGGTGCATAACATGGTTGGCAAAGTCACTCCAAACACTCAAGAAAGCGCATCAATCATCGCGGCGATAATGGGCCACGATCCCTATAAAACTCCAAACGAATGCTTGCGCAGTTGCATCAATGCAAACGCCGGAATTCCAGCAAAAGATTGGGTGCAGAGCAAGCAAGCGGCCTTTGGCGATCGCATCGAGCCTTTTTTGGCAGAGTCCGCGTGCAAAGCACTGAGCGGCTCGAAGCTAAAAACGGATTACGATGAGGCGTTCCATCATAAAGAACTGCCGCTCGCATGCAGTCTCGATGCAACGTGCTTCGCAGACACGACGATTGAGCATGATCCCGACAACGGCATTTTCGTCATGACCCCAGAGCGCAAAATCAAGCTGTATGGAACTGGCGTGATCGAATGCAAGAACACCAGCGTGCGCCCGTTCTTTTTGTACCTAGCGCACTGGGCGCCGCATACCCCACTACAAGCGACTCGAGAGGACTATGAAGCACTTTCGGATATCGAATTACATCGGGAGCGAGTGTATGCCGCGATGATCAGATCTCTAGACCGCAGTGTGGGTCGAGTCATGGACGCATTGAAATCTAACGGCCTAGACGAAAATACCTTGGTGATATTCACATCAGATAATGGCGGAGCCGGCTACATTGGCCTGCCGGATGTAAATGATCCTTACCGCGGTTGGAAGGGCTCATTTTTTGAAGGGGGCATTCGAGTCCCATTCTTGGCGCGCTGGCCGGCTAGGTTACCGTCAGGTTCAACCTATACTGCACCCGTTCACCACTTCGATATTTACACTACGGCGGCGGCAACGGCGGGTGCCGATCTTCCTACGGACAGACCGATAGACGGTGTGGATCTGATGCCTTACCTGATAAACACTGATCTAACCGATACGCCGCATGAACATCTTTTCTTCCGCAGTGGCGCGGCCCAAGCGGTGCGGGATGAGCGGTGGAAGCTGGTAGTGAGCGCGCCACAAGGCCTGCCTCGCAAAGAATGGCTCTTCGACCTCACCTCAGATGGAGAATGGAACAATCTCCTTGCTGAACAGCCTGAAGTTGCCAATCGATTGCGAGATGCACTTGAGGCGCATAACAGTGAACAGACCGAACCACTCTGGCCCTCGATAGCCACGACCGCCCGCAATATCGACAGAGATCTTTCGCAGCAGGATCAACCGGGCGACGAGTTCGCGTACTGGAGCAATTGAGAAACTCCGCCACCGCAGCCAATTTCCATCCTATTTACCTGGAAATTGGTAACGTCCCTTTATCCAGAAGCTTTAGGCAATCTGCTTGGTGCCAGCCCAGTAACGATCTTTCAACAATCGCTTGTACAACTTACCGGTTGGATGACGTGGTAATTCTTGTTCAAAGTCGATAGACCTGGGGCATTTGATATGTGAGATCTCGCTGCGACAATACTCAATTAGCTGTCGTTCGCAATTATTCGTACCCTATGCTGCCATTGCCTTTCGAGCATTTCCAGTTTAGTGTTTATTGTTGTTGTTTTTGATCCAAATGGTCCTCAGTCAATTCGCCCGAAAGCTCAATGTTATTGCCTATTTGACGGCTGAAAATCTTGCACTTCGTCATCAGCTGATCGTGTTGAAACGAAGCCATAATAGGCCGCAATTGAAAGAACGTGATCGGGTGTTTTGGAAAGTGTTGTCTAATGTTTGGCCCAGTTGGCGAGATTCGTTAGTGATTGTGCAGCCAGCGACAGTGATTCGTTGGCATAGACGGGCGTTCAAATTGTATTGGCGCCAAAAATCCGGAGGGGCCAAGCCCGGGCGACCAAGATTGGATGCGGAAGTAAAGTCTCTAGTACTGAAATTATCTTCATCTAACCCTATGTGGGGTGCCCCTCGAATCCATGGTGAGTTGCTGAAACTTGGTATTGAGATATCAGAGCGGTCAGTGTCAGGGATCATTAAGCGAAACAACCGGAAACCGCCATCGCAAAGTTGGAAGACTTTTATGAGTAATCATATGACAGATATGGCTGCTATCGATTTTTTAGTTGTGCCCTCGATCCGTTTCAAGATGTTGTTTGTGTTTGTTGTACTGAGTCATGATCGGAGAAAAGTGATTCATTTCAATGTTACAGCGAATCCAACAGCGCAATGGACTGCTCAACAAATTGTTGAAGCTTTCCCATGGGATACCGCACCAAAATATTTACTGCGAGATAGGGACAAGTTTTTCGGCAAGCTCTTCCAGAGCCGCGTTAACTCCATGGGAATAGAGGAAGTTTTAACTGCATATCGTAGCCCCTGGCAGAATGCTTATGTTGAACGAGTCGGGTTGACGGGCAAAGAGTAAACGCAGCGGCCATGGAAAGCTGAGAACCCATTGTCGTATCCGTGCTTTCGGGATGACGTGGTCAATCAAGTGAGCCGAGGTTTCAATCATGCGCCGTGCACCGCAGGATGGACAAAAGCCTCTTTGTTTACATGAAAAGGCTACCAGATGTTCGAATCTGCAATCATTGCATTTCACCCGAAGAAAACCGTGTTTCAATAATCCGCATCGAAGGTAACTGCGGAATTCATCGTGAACGAAAGATGGCAACGAAATGTCCGCATTGGAAAGATGGGACTGGAATGAAGGAAGGTTTGCTCAATGATTCTGTAAAGTTCGGTTTCTTCCGGTTTGTGTCGTTGATAAACAAAACCACCGGGAGATTTTGAGAGTGAACCTAAGTGTGCAGATTTTTCCAGCATTGCAGCATCTTGCAAGATCTACAAAGTTGTGGATGTACTACGGTGACGAGACTTACTGCGAGAGATGAATTATTTCGTCTGCGAAATCTTGCTTTAACTATGCCGAGATTACGTACGACGCTTCAATTTTTCGTATTCGCAGGTTACGTGGCCTCGATGGTGGACCATGGGATAATGACGACTTATTGCACCTGGATTTTTAGTGCTGGGAGGTTGTAATACTTGGAGGGGGCTCTCGCAATTTTCCGTTGGAAAATGCTGCCGCCACTATTTCTGCGGGATCCGTTTTGTGTTTTCGCGAAGCGAAAGCCACAAAATTGGTGGCCGGAGGTGGAATCGAACCACCGACACGGGGATTTTCAATACGTTGTCAACAAGTTATGCCCAAGAAAATCAACTGTTTACGTGAGCGACATTCTTGCTATATGCACCACTGAGCATAACAAAGCGTAACCAATCCCCGCAAAACTCCACATTGACGTCGTAATCTTCCCACGGTCTATGGGGCCGCGAATCACGTAGAATCAACCAATTTGAGTCAGAAGCAGAACAGCTCGTCTCATAAAGCTTTACGTGTCTATTGGCGAAAATTTCCGGCAGAATCAAGAGGGCTGACCATATAGGGCTTTATGGTAGTTCTATCAAAGGATGGCGGTTGGAATAGTTGATACTGGTTGCGAATTTAATTTCGAATGGTTTCGATGCGTTTTGCTAAGTTACGCAATAAGGTACTCCGCCAGATTATGTATCGAATTAGAAACCTGCACACGTTTTCTCTATGTTTTTCAAGTTGGGTGAGATAAATGATCGCCTCGTAGCACTTCACTATTGAATACTGATTCTTTTTGTTGATGGCAACCGTGTTGTCAATGGCACTTCAAAACTGACCCCCCTTTGGTCAAAATTGGCACCCCAAAATTGACCCCCTGGTTTTTACTCCTTTGTTGCTTTTTTGATCACGTCGGTTTTTCTCTTGTTCTTGAGTCGATAACTATCACCACGGATCTGAACGACATGAGAGTGATGAAGTAATCGATCCAGCATGACCGATGTTGGTGCGGTGTTATCGGCAAAGACCTTTTCCCATTCACCGAACGATAGATTGGAAGTCAGGAGAATTGACCCGCACTCGTAGCGTTGTGTGACACCCTGGAAGAATAGATTAGCCTGATCACCTGCCAGTGGCAGCTATCCAATCCCATCAATAATTAAAAGAGAGGATAGTGATTTTAAGCCGCATTTACCTCAGATTTCAAAAGTATTCTGATTGGGGTTCTTTGTGAAAAGAAGTCTGTGGGGCTGTTTATCAGTAGAGGATGGTCAAAGTCTCAGTGTCAATATGATCATAGTGATTGTGACTGATCAAAATGACATCTATGGGTGGGAGGTTGTCGATCTGAATGCCTGGTTCGTGGATACGTTATGGGGCGCATAAAGTAAAAGGGGCTGACTCTTTTTGCAAATACAGGTCGGTCAATATGTTAGGGCCGTCTACCTGAATGAGCATTGTTGCATGGTTGACAAATGTCACCGACAACCCAATTTGCATTCTAGCGTGTGGAACCTGTTGGGGGAGAATTTCAATCTGATTAGGCCAGGACTTGGCGTTAGTCATCATGAACTGCCAACCCAGTTTCAGGAAATCATCTAATGTTTTTTTGCGTGGGCTTCGTAAGCGTAAACATCTTTCCAGCGAGATTGGCAGTTCTGGAACCCTGGTAACCGGGCGCGGCAACAGAGCCAACAAGAATCGATCCGAGGAGCAGAATAAGTGGGAGGTGTTTTTTAGTTTGCATTCTCTTTTCTATGATCCTTGCCGGAAGGGATTTGATAATCTCACTTAAAGCAACATCCCATCTCCAGCGCAAAGGTTTGAACGGGGGCGCATTTTATACGTTCCTGACTTCAATATGACGGAGCTTTTCATTTACGACTACGACACGCTCAATACCCTGGCTGGAGACTTGCTTTCCGGGTCTGTCCGTCGCGTGAAGTGTAAAGCTTAATTCGACGATGTTTGGCGTCACTTCTTCTATCGTAATGATTTTCCAGAAAAGGCTGGGGATAGACCAACCCAGTTTTCAGATGTCTGAAGCACCAAAATATAGGGCGGTATTGTCAGAGTCATAGGCTGCATCTTCGGTAAACAGTTTTAAAATGTTATCGAGATCTCTGTTGTTAGATAAATCAAAGTAGCGCTGGGTAACACTGAGAGCACTCATGTCATTATCCTTTTAGACCACGTATATCTGCCTAATCTGGTTCTGGTTACTGGAGAGAGCTTTGCGTTTGTTTTCAGTATACTTTGTAAACCAGAGGGATTCAGCGGGATATCCCGAACTCGTCTGCCTTGGGTGTCAAGAAGCCTTTCGTTGTTTTAACAGGAAAGAAGGTGATGAATATATTTCAACAACCCGAACTCTCAAGCATCGAAGCATTGCTTGGTGTGAATGATTTACCCATTGCTGATTTGGAGGAGTTAAACCTCGAATGTTTCTTTGGTTGTGATCACAAAAATTGCCCAGGTGGAGTTATTGACGTTGAATTCATGGGAGAAGACGGCTTACTTCGTTCTCTTGTGGTATCTAGTGGGGTCAGAGGACAAGGTTGTGGTCAAGCGCTTGTTGATAAGCTGGAGGAATTTACGGCCGGGACGGGTGTACAAAACCTCTATTTACTAACCGAGACCGCAGAAGACCTTTTCTCGAAGTTGGGTTACTTGAGAATTGATCGTGAGAGCGTTTCTGACGCGATCAAGAGCACAACAGGGTTTAGTAGTTTGTGGCCTGATGATGCTGTCGTTATGTGTAAATCTCTTGTAACGAGTTTCTAAAAAACCGCGCTCCGTCCGGAGGGAGTCAATGTGAAAACCTATCGAAAAACAGATTCACACTTAATGTGTGGTCACTGGAATGGATCGCCTGTTGAGATAGGGTTGACAACTATTATTGGAGGTCCCGGCTACAGAGTGCCTCCATTAACACAACTACCACGAGTATTACACGGTGCTTGAGGGCAACCGGGAATTGGAAGGTGACGGATCTGGTATCTAGATGAAAGCGAGTTCAACAACGATGGTAGCGCCGGGCGAAAAGCATCAGGTGGTGCCTGTTAGCTCTAACGGTATTAGATGGGTCATCACCAAGAAACACTCGTTGCGGGATCGCAAGCATCTTAATTAGGTGTACTAGGAGACACCTGATTTAGACCTGAAGCTTGCAGGGCCTCCTGGAACAGCGAGTTTTGCTAAAAACAGCTTGCGAGCTGTAGGCTAAATGATTTTGGTCTGCTTCAGGGTAGCAATCCTTTCGGAGTTGTAGCCTGGCAAACTGGCCAGGATTGTTGCTGAGTGCTCGCCTAAGGTTGGTGCAATTGATTTGATTGATATATCAACATTTTTAAATTTGAAAGGCGCGTTGTTTATACGGAAATCACCGGCTCCATCGTTCAAACTCGAAAAGCTGCCGCGATCCTTTAAGTGTTCATTGTCGAGCACTTGCTCAGGTGTTGGATATGATGCGCAAGGAACTCCCACGGCCATGAACGTATTCTGGCATTCCTCCGAAGTATGAGATTTCGTCCAGTTTTCAATTTCTGTGTGAATTTCCTCTGAACGAGCTGCTCTGCCGGGAATGTTTTGTAATTCCGGATCATCAAGCCAGGTTGGTTTGATGATCCGCGCAAGGCTCTGAAAAGCCTTGTCAGAAATGATCACTGGCATCACATGTCCATCACTCGTTTTCACAGCCTTGTATGTAGTGATTTTTTGTTTTTTTGGAACCTGTGGCACCTGGAAATCGCTGGAAATCAGGGTCATCGCCGATTCGATTAGTGTTGAGTCTATATACTCTCCTTCTCCGGTACGAAGTTGTTTTACCAGTGCCGTTTGAATAGCCCCAAAAGCAAATGCACCCGTGACGACATCCGCAATCTGGATACTCGCAATAGGTGGTTCATCCATTGCTTCCTGGGTTTGCATAAAAACAGAATCGAATCCACTCAACGCGTGGACAATTGGCGCGTAAGCTGGCCAGTCTTTCATGGAGCCAGTTTGTCCGAACCCGGATATGGAGCAATAGATAAGTGACGGGTTCGTTGTGCATAACTTATCATAGCCAAGGCCCAGCCCTGCGAGTACACCCGGCCTGAAGTTCTCGACAATTATATCGCTGTTTTCGGCAAGCTCTGCAGCGATTGCAAGCCCTTCGCTCGACTTCAAATCGAGGGTCAAGCTCTGTTTGCCTGCATTAAAGATTTGAAAATAGCGGCTACCGGATTCGCTTTGGGGCGCTGCATATCGCAGTAAATCTCCTGTACGTGATTCAATCTTGGTCACAGTGGCACCCATATCTGCAAGTAGCCTTGTGCAGTAGGGACCGGAGACCATAGAGGTGAAATCGAGTACTCGAATGCCCTCCAAGGGTAGTGATGAGCTTAGAGTTTTACTCATGCTGCCACCACCTTTTGAATCAGGTTGTCTCGTAGCTGATTTGATGTTGCTATCGATATTGCATTAGCGCGGGCGCGCTTGTAGTAGAGATGAATTGGCATTTCCCAGGTGAAACCAATGGCGCCATGGGTTTGTATCGCTTCAGCCGTGCAGGTTTTGTATGCATCCGTCGTGTAACTTTTTGCCATAGCCGCGGCAATTGACGCTTCGTCGGAGGAATCCAGACCTGCATCGGAGAGTGCCCATGCGGCGTAATAGGTCAATGTCTTCGCAGATTCAACCTGTGTCAGTAGATCGGCACATTTATGTTTTATAGCCTGGTAGGAGGCGATTGTTTTACCAAATTGCACTCGCTCTTTGGTGTAGGCGACTGTTTTTTCCAGAATTGTAGATGCGCCTCCAGCGCTCTCAGAGGCAAGGCTGAGCATGATTCGATCTGATATCCAGCTCCAGCTGTTTGCAAATGAATTAGACATAGGTTCCGCAGTCGCAGCATCAAATGTAATGCGACTAACCCGCCTTGTTACATCCATCCAGGGTAGGTCCTCTATCTTAACTTCTGTTTGATTCGTTGCGACCACATAAAACTGAATTTCATTCTTTGCATTTCGAGCAGTGACGATTAAATGTGTAGCTGTATCGGCATCGACTACATATTGTTTGCTGCCGGTGAGTTTGTTCTCGGTGACACTGGAGTCCACCAGTGTTGGATCTTCTTTTGACTCTTGTTCGTTCCATGCCAAAGCGAGCTGGAGTGTGCCGTCAATTACGCCAGGCAATAAAGTCTGCTTCTGGGAGTCCGTACCTGCAGCTAGCATAGCGAGTGTACCTGAGTAGTTACCGAGGTAGGGGCAGGGGGCTAGAGTCTTACCAAACTCCTCTGTCAGCACAGTCCACTCAATCAGACTGAGTCCCAATCCGCCATAAGCTTCCGGTATGATTAAGCTTGGCCAGCCCATTTCAACCATTGCTTGCCAAAGTGATTTATCGTAGGTCGTGTCAGGTTTATTTCCCTGGCTGGTAAGTTGCTCAAGGTCGACTTTATCCCTCAGTAGGCGTGCAGCTGTATCTCGAAGTAAATCCTGATCGGAATTGAATGCAAAATTCATGAGGTTGCCTCCTTCTTCTTACCCGTGTCTTTCCAGGGGCGCTTGATATCCGGGTCATTTTCTCTCGGCATTCCTAAAAGGCGTTCCGAGATGACATTTTTCATTACTTCTGTTGTGCCGATACCAAGGGTGACCGCGGGACTGAACCAAATACCCCAATTCCATTCGTCTCTATCATCTGGTGATTCAAAAGGTTTTTCTTTTGAAATTAGTCCGCGCGGGCCCATATGCTCGAGGGTCATGGCCATAACACGCTGACCATGTGGCGCCGATAATACTTTCTGAATTGCAGACTCTGGCCCAATTGGGCGGCCTTGTAGTCTGTCACTCAGGTTTCGGTATTTTAATAGTCGAAGAATTTCACTTTCGATATATAGGGATGCAGCCTGCTGTCGAACCAGCGGGTCTTCAAATGCTTCCGTTTGACTCAGACCGCGAACCATATCCCGGGCGCCAGGTCCTGTGCCCCAAATAGCGCCAGGCTTTGCCAGGGCCACCCGTTCGGTCTGAAGTTGTGAAGTACTGATCTTCCAACCATCACCTTCTACGCCAAGAAGGTTTCCAACAGGAACGCGCACATCAGTGAAGAAGCACTGATTATATTCGTTGGGATACCCAGTCATGTCATCGATGGGTTTCACTTCAACTCCTGGTGCGTCCATGTCGATAATAAACGTCGAAAGGCCTCGGTGTTTGGGTGCGCTGGGATCTGTTCTTGCAACCATGATCCCTACTTTTGCCCTATGTGCCAGGGACGTCCAAATCTTTGATCCATTAATCACATAGTGATCACCGTCTTTCACTGCACGGGTTTGCAGACTCGCGAGGTCCGAACCGGAACTTGGCTCGCTAAACAATTGGCACCAGATTTCCTCCCCGGATAAAGCTGGCCAAAGATAGCGATCCTGTTGGGCTTTGGTGCCATGTACTACCAGTGAAATACCACAATTATTGATCGCAACTGAGTTGTTAGGTCTTCTGATGTCAGCACGGTCCAGTTCATCATCCAATATGAGCTGAAGTTCCGGTTCAGCTTCAAGTCCCCAGGGGGCAATCCAATGCGGAACGACATAACCTTGTTTCGCAAGTTCCATCCCGGTTGGTTTGGGGTGCTCTTCACACCACTTGCGTACTTCCAATCTACGGGGGTCGCCTTCAGCCGGGAGTTCGAAATCCATGTGCGTATCTGCCTGTTTTAGTAATGGTTTCAGGGTGGTGGAGTCACCGCTCATAAGAACGATGCGGTGTCAATTTTTCTTGTTCAGCATGTTACAAGGTGCATGTACTGTTTGTAAATGCCGTTAGTGTGAAAAATTTCAATTTGATTTGTGGGCGATGTTCTGGACATAAGTGCTGTATATATAGGGTTTAGGTGCATTGTTGTCCTGGTGTACTTGAATGTTGTCTTTACAGTTTGTAAAACATACGGTATAAACGCCTTGTAAGATTCGCTGTAAGCCATCGAGCGTATACTGGAAATGAATGCATTAGTTATGGAGTCCATGCAGCAATGTCCGCTACACCAAGTAGAAGAACCCAGGAAGAGAGATCGTCCACTACACAACAGAAGCTGGCTGAAGCTGCCTTTAACCAGATTCGCGAAAAAGGCTATGCGAACTTTCGTGTTGCTTCTGTGGCGAAGGCGGCTGGGGTGTCTCAGGGTGGCCAACTACATCACTTTCCGACAAAAGATCTAATGACGATGGCTGCGATCGAGCATGCCATTAGCGCAGCGAAGCTGACGACGACCCAAAATCTGGAACGTTATACGGAGAGTCAGGAAATCATATCGGCGATTACGACCGATTGTCGTGACTACTACTTTTCTGCGAATTTTGATGTTGCGATGGATGTCACGAAAGGTGCTTCGGATAACCCGGAACTAAGGCGTCAAATCGCCAGACAACACAGGATATTCAGAAGTTACGCGGAAGATGGGTGGCACGGCATTCTTGTTGACCAGGGTTGGAGTACCAATGATGCAAGAGACATGATTGCGATGACAGCAAGCCTGGTTCGTGGGTTTGCGATCCGGTCGATGCTAAAAGCGGGAAACAAAGAAATCGATAGGTTGATGGCCCTCTGGCAACAGATGGTTCATGAGTCCTTTGGCTGAGTAAATGTGAGGTTGAAATGGAATTAGGTTTGTCAGGTCGTCGCGCGATAGTTTGTGGGGCAAGTGCAGGGTTGGGCCGAGCCTGTGCGCAGGCGTTATCAAATGAAGGCGTAGAAGTAGTGCTTGCCGCTCGGACTGAAGAAACCCTGAAACGGGCAGCCGGAGAGATTGCTGAATCCAGTGGTTTTTCCGTTGATTACGTCGCCGCTGATGTGACGACGGAACAAGGCAGGCATGCGCTTCTGGGGAAATGCCCCGATCCGGACATACTCATCAACAATGCAGCAGGTCCGCCGGTTGGTGATTATCGTCAGCTCACCCGTGAAGACTGGATTAAGGCACTTGATGGCAACATGTTGTCTGCGATTGAGCTTATCAATACCATTTTGGACCCAATGATCGAGCGGAAGTTTGGTCGGATCATCAACATAACAAGTCATATGGTTAAGTCACCGATGGCAATGTTAAGCCTCTCGAATGGTGCACGAGCAGGACTGACAGGCTACGTTGGTGGCGTCGCCCGCGATGTCGCAAAACACAATGTCACTCTAAATAATTTACTACCTGGTCAATTTGACACGGGCAGGCTTGCTGCTAATCACCAGAACTTTGCAACGAAACAGGGACTAGAGCTCGAGCAGGTTCGCAACACATTTGAAGGCCAGATTCCGGCGAAAAGATTTGGTCAGCCCGAGGAGTTTGGAGCTGCAGCTGCTTTTCTGTGTAGCGCAGGTTCCGGTTTTATTACAGGGCAGAATCTAATGTTGGATGGCGGTCAATATCCAGGGCTGATCTAGTTCAATAAAAATTAAGAGAGGATTTATGACATTTCTTCCTGAATTGTACGAACCCATGACTGTGGGTTCTATGAATGTAAAGAATCGATTGATGATGGCAGGTATGTCTGCCGGTGCGGTAGCCGACAAGAATGGTGAAGTTGCACCGGAGATGATTGCCTATTATCTAGAGCGGGCCCGGGGAGAGCCTGGCATGATGGCGATCGGCGCGACAACCGTTGTGCCTCCTGTGCCGGGGCAACCTAACATTCTCAGTTTTCATAATGACAATGTGATTCCGTCCATGACCAAATTAGTTGATGCGGTGCATGAGTACGACACGAAATTTGGCGTTCAATTGTGGAATGGTGGTGGCACAGAGATGGGTCGTCATCAGCTGATATCCCCATCTGGTTTGTCCTCTAATGTTCGTAATGCGAGGGCTGACGATGGCAAGGGTCGTAAAACCGGTCAACCAAATCGTGCGCTTGGCCTCGATGAAATTCCCGAAATCATTCAATATTTTGCGGAAGGTGCACTTAGGGTTGCCGAGTGTGGGTTCGATTTTGTGGAAATTCATGGCGGGCATGGGTATCTAATTAGTAATTTCATGACACCTTTATTTAATCGGCGCACAGATAAATATGGTGGTTCCTTTGAGAATAGAACTCGATTTATCCTTGAAATTGTCGCAGCTGTTAAGGCGGCCGTAGGAGATCGAATTGGCGTAGGCCTCAAATTTAATGGAGATGATTTTCTTGGGGATGATGGTTGGACACTCGAGGAAAGCTGTCGATTAGCGCCGCTAGCTGAAGCCGTTGGAGCTGATTATATTACTGTGACGGCGGGGCTTGTTGGTTCTCCCAAGCTAACGATTCCACCAATGTACGAACCACAGGGTTGTTATACGTCCCTCGCGGAAGCTGTGAAGCCAACTGTCTCAATTCCCGTTGGCACAATCGGCCGGATCAAAGATCCAGTGATGGCGAGGGACCTGGTTGTCGAAGGCAAGGCAGATTTTGTGTGTCTTGGTAGACCCACAATTGCCGATTCCGATATCTTTGGCAAGACGAGGCGAGGTGAATTGAGCGATATCAGACCATGCCTTGCGGATTGTCGTGGCTGTATTGATGAACATTTGATTCGAGGGGGCGCTGCAAGTTGCGTGGTTAATCCGAGAATGTCAAGAGAGCTGACCTGTATTGATGTTCAAGGTGCTTCTAAAGATAACCCGAGAAATATTCTGGTGATTGGCGGTGGTCTTTCCGGTATGGAAGCTGCGCGCTGCACGGCGTTTTCGGGACATAACGTGACTCTGTGTGAGTCCCGAGTGCAGCTTGGCGGGCAGATCAGGCTGGCCGGGATGATACCAGGAAGGCGGGAAATTGCAGACATATTGCCCTGGTATGAGCGTCAATTGAAGAAATACGGCGTTGATGTGCGCCTGAACACGCTGGTAGACGAATCGTTAATTAAAGCATTGCAACCAGAAGTAGTATTTGTTGCAGCTGGTAGCGAACCAGAAGTTCCCCAGGACTTGATGGGCATTGTAATGAACGCCGCCAATATTGAAATTATGATGATGGATGATTTGCTCGAACAAAACCTGGTCCCGGGAAAAAAAGTATTGGTCATTGGAGGTGATCAGAATGGAATGCTGGTTGCGGATTATCTTGCTGATGGAAACCGTGAAGTGATTGTTGTCGAGGGCACTACGCATTTCGCTCAAAAACTGGCCGCACACGATCGTTGGTATCTGCTTAACAGGCATAAAACGAAAAACATCCGTAGAGTAAAAGAAGTCAACGACATTGAGGTTGGGGGAAATGATGATGTCTGGCTGGTGACCGGAGAGACAAGGGAAATGCTCGCTGGCGTTGATACGATTGTTTTCGCAAGCGATAGAAAGTCGAACCGATCAGTTGGAGATCTAGTGAAATCCGTTGGCGCAGAAACGATATTTGTGGGTGATGCAAAAGATGTGAAGTCAGAAAACAGCGGGACAATATTCGCAAATATAGCTCAGGCATATGATGCGGCAAGAACTATATGAGGATCGATCATACGGGAGCGTAGCATGTCAGGGAAACTAACGGGTAAGGTGGTATTGATCACAGGTTCCAGTCCAAATATCGGTGGTGGTATCGCTGAGGGCATGGCCGACGAAGGCGCGGCGATCGTTTGTGTTGATGTGATGCCTGAAAATGCGTACCAGTGCGCAGAATACTTAAAGGGTCGAGGCGCCGATGCACTCGGTGTGGTCTGTGATGTAACCGATGAGACGCAGGTGAAATCGACACTGGAACAGGCGCAGCAGAAATTTGGTTTTGTGGATGTGCTAGTCAATAACGCTGTGATGTTTAAACAGAAAGGGGTGCTTGATATGACCCTGGAGGAGTGGGAGCGCCAAACTGGCATCATACTATCCGGTTCATTTCTGTTTACAAAGTATGTTGCAAGTGCCTTGATTGATCAGAAACGACGAGGTTCCATAATTAACATCATCTCGACAGCGGGCCATCAGGGCCAACCGGGAAATGTGGGATATTGTACAGGGAAATCCGGTTTATTGAATTTTACCCGGTCAGTGGCAATGGAACTGGCAGAGTATGGTATTCGAGTGAATAGTTTAACACCTACTGCGACCGCGCTGGAAGAAGGTTTTGATCGAGCAGCGAAGTGGGGAAGACCGAAAGTCGATAGCGTAAAATTTGAATCCGTGATGGATGGCTTTAGAAAATCTATCCCCATGCAACAACTTCCTAGACCAGCTGACTATGCGAAGACGGCTGTGTTTCTCGCCTCGGAAGATGCGGCTATGTTGACAGGCACAGATATTAAGGTTGATGCCGGGGCTCTCGCGCGATACTGGGCCTGGGATCCGGCAGTGGCCTGATAGATGAAGTGACTAACAATAATTATTAGTACCAAGAATCCATTTGCGAGAAAAAGGAATAACGATGGCAGAAATATTAGGTGTCGGCATTACTCACTACCCACCGCTTCTTGGAGAACCAGATCACTATGCTGATCTGCTTCGGATGGTGATGAATAGCCACCTGGTTCCGGGGGAAATGAAAGACCCAGCGTCGTGGCCCGAGGGTATGCGCAAAGACTGGGACAATGAGCATGCGGTAGCCTTGGAACACCAGGAAAGACACAAAGCCGCACTCGCTGAGGTTCGCCGCGAGATTGACGATTTTAAACCTGATGCCGTCATCGTATTTGGTGATGATCAGTACGAAAATTTTAAGGAAGACGTTATTCCGCCTTTCAACATGTATTGCATGGACAGTTTTCCATCTTCGCCATTTTCA
>Ga0233433_10002861_pt1 | contig 14546 bp, 14 predicted proteins | sample SI_122_August201_5_FD_179868 | JGI IMG/M metagenome (GOLD analysis project Ga0233433, IMG submission 179868) | Seawater microbial communities from Saanich Inlet, British Columbia, Canada - SI_122_August2016_100_MG | ecosystem: Environmental > Aquatic > Marine > Inlet | place: Canada: British...
GGAATGGAGTTCACCATCAAGATTTTGTTCCCAAAATTGCAAAATTTCCTTAAGCACCGGAAAGCGTGGTGCCATGTCGTGATCCTGCCAAATGTAATTTTGCAGGAAGTCCGGAAAATCCGGACGACGGTAAGTAATTTCGGCGGTCGTCAAGCAGTAGCCTTGGAGTTGTATGGCGAGCGACATGATTCGGTTCTCCATTCTTGTTTAGGTTTTGCCGAAACGTTATCGGCGACGTATCCTCCCCGTCGCGCTTTTTCAAATTGTCACCCATCATGGCGCGAGTCGTCAATAATAATCGTTTTATTACAACACATTAGCAGCCTATCGGTGAGAGTGCTGCTAATGTGTTGAGCGCGCCGTGGGATTAGTTCACGGCCTCACGATAGCGTGGGTTGGCGCCCACGTCGCTGGCGGGCTACCCTCAGGTTGACGGTTTGATGTGTGAAAGGACGGTCCGCTGATCCACAGACTTTCAGTTTTCTGGCTTGTGGCATTCTTGGCGGCGGGCGGGCCGGTGACGGCGGCCGAGACCAAATCCGATCCCAAATCCAAGGCCGCAATTAAGCCCTGGCTCGAACTGATATCGGGCACAGACGCTCATTGGCTCCGCAATGCCTTCAAGGCGGCCGACCTTAGGCGATGGAAGACGGTCACCTCATACGGGCAGAAAATCAAAGACCCGTTGGCTAGAAAGTTGGTCACCTGGCGCCGGCTGACGGTCCAGGGAACTGGCTCCAACTTTGCTGAAATCGACCAGTTCTTGGCGGAAAATCCGGAATGGCCAAGGCGCCGGCGGTTGCTACGCCGAGCCGAGGAACTGATCCCGCCTGGCATGCCGGCGGAAGACGCCATGGTTTGGTTCGGTGGGCGCGAACCGGAAAGCGCCACAGGATTGACGCGCCTTGGCGAAGCGCATTTGGCGTTGGGTGAAGGTGATATGGGCCGCGAGATTATTCGCAAAGCCTGGATCGAAGGAAATTTTCCACGCGCCCAGGCCCGCCGATTCTATAATAAACACCGCAAAATTCTGTCCATGACCGACAATATCAAACGCCTCGACCGATTGTTGTGGCAAGGCCGCTACGGCCCTGCCCGGCGGATGACGTATTTGGCGCCAGCCGATTGGCAACGTTTGGCGCAGGCGCGTTATTCCCTGCGTCGGCGGACAGGCAATGTGGATTACTTGATCAGCAAAGTCCCGCCGCATCTGACTAATCACCCAGGCCTTGTGTTTGAGCGGTTGCGATGGCGCCGGCGAAAGAACAAGGACAACGCCGTGGACCTGGCGCAAAGTCTGCCAGCTGCATTGCCGCACGCCGAAATATGGTGGGATGAGCGCTCTACACTGGCCCGGCGCGCCATCACCAAGGGCCGGATCACCGATGCCTACAGGATCGCCAGCCGCAACGGCCTGAAGCCAGGCACAGCGGCATTCGCCGAGGCCGAATGGTTATCGGGATGGATATCACTGAGGTTTTTGAAGGAACCGGCCAAGGCCTTCGAACATTTTAACCGGATGTATGAGGCGGTGAAATTCCCGGTCAGCATCTCGCGTGGCGCGTATTGGGCCGGTCGCGCTGCCGAAGCGCAAGGCAAGGACGAATTGGCTGTTGGCTGGTACCGCAAGGCGGCCGCCCACCCACTGAGTTATTACGGACAATTGGCCTTCGCACGCCTGCGCCCCGGCACCAGCCTGAAATTACCCGGCGTTGTCAATTTACCCACCGATCCCAATACAGAGTTCGATACCCACGAACTGGTCCGTGCGATTTTGATCTTGGGCGACATCGCGGCCCACGACCAGGTTGGCTATTTCGTCCGCCAGCTCATGGAGATTTCCGAAAAACCCCAGTGGTGGGCCCGGGTTGCCCGACTAGCGCGGCTGACGGGCCGGCCTGATTTATCTATCCGCATCGCCAAGAAAGCGGCCCGAAATGGCACACCCCTGCCCCGTGAAGCCTTTCCGGTGCTGAAACCGCCGGCTTTGCCGGCGCATGCCGACGGGATCCCGCCCGAGGTGCCGCTGGTCCTGGCGGTGATCCGCCAAGAAAGCGCTTTTCGGGTGAGCGCGAAAAGCCATGCTGGCGCGCGGGGGTTGATGCAGTTGATGCCGGCGACGGCAAAAAGTGTGGCGAAACGGTTGAAACAACGATTTTCGCGCGTCCGGTTATCGTCCAGCCCAAAATACAACATGACCCTCGGGCAGGCCTATCTGGCAAGCGTGTTAAAGGAATTCAAGGGATCCTATGTCTTGGCGTTGGCGTCCTACAATGCCGGCCCGCACCGGGCCCGGAAATGGATCAAGCGCAACGGCGACCCACGCGACAAAGATGTCGATTCCATCGATTGGGTTGAACTGATCCCGTTTGATGAGACCCGCAATTACGTGCAGCGGGTGCTGGAAAATTTACAGATTTACCGGCTCGGCTTATCAAAGACTGAAATTGCCTTGGGCCTCGAAGACGACTTGCACGTTTCGGGCAATTAAGTTGTGCCGCAAAAGCGCGCGGGATCGCGCCCGCATTGGTTGACCGCGCAAACGCCGCATGCCAGAAATCGGGCCAACCTGGCCGGGAGGACAACCACATGGCGACCATGAATGATATCGACGCCTGCGTTTTTGACGCCTATGGCACGCTTTTCGATTTTGCCGCCGCCGCCGCGCGCTACAAGGATGAGTTGGGCGACAAGGAAAAGCCGCTGTCCGATATGTGGCGGGTTCGCCAGTTGGAATACACCTGGCTGCGCAGCTTGATGGGCGAATACGTCGAGTTTTGGCAGGTTACCCAGGATGCGCTGGATTATTCGATGTCGGCGCTGGATATTGAGGACGTGGGGCTGCGTGAGAAACTGTTGGATATGTATTGGGAGCTGGACGCCTTCCCGGAAGTCCCTGATATGCTGAAGACCTTGAAGGCCGGCGGCATGAAAACGGCGGTTTTGACCAATGGCTCGCCGGATATGGTGCAAGGCGCCATCGACAGCGCCGGTATCGGTGATGTGCTGGACGCGTCGTTTTCCGTTGATAGCGTGAAAATCTTCAAGCCGCACCCGAGCGTATATCAGATGGTCCCCGATACTTTCGACGTCGGGTCGCGGCGCGTTTGTTTTATGTCATCGAATGCCTGGGACGCGGCGGCGGCGGCGAATTTTGGTTTCCGTGTCGTCTGGATTAACCGCTACGGCCAGCCGCCGGAAAACATTCCGGGCAACCATGAGCACGAATTAAAATCCCTTGAGGGCCTACCGGCACTTTTGGGTCTGTGACGGTAACTTCCTTGGATTACGCTGAAAAACGCTACACGTCGCAAGACGGGTTAAGCCTTTATTACCGGGACTACGGGCCGTCGGCGGACGGCTTGACCCCGGTGCTGTGCCTGCCCGGCCTGACGCGGAATTCCCGCGATTTCAGTGCTATTTCCAAGCGGTTGATGAGGGAGCGCCGTGTCATTTGCCCGGATTTCAGGGGGCGTGGTTTATCGGATCATGATCCAAATTGGCAGAACTATGAACCAACCACTTATATCGGTGATATCCGCCATTTGTTGTGTGCGTTGAATATACACCGTGTCTTTGTGATCGGTACGTCGATGGGCGGGTTGCTGACCATGGGCATGGGCGCCGCCATGCCGACGGTGTTGGCCGGCGCGCTGATCAACGATGTCGGCCCGGACATCGGTGAAAGCGGCGTTGAGAAAATTATTGCGTATATGCGCGACGGCGCGGCCGGGTTTGCCGATTGGCCAGACGCGGTGGCATTTTTGCGCGCGCGCTTTCCCGAAATCCCCGCGAACACCGATGAGGAATGGCTATGGATCGCCAAAGGCACGTTCCAGAAATCAGAGAACGGCCGCATTGAGCACAACTGGGACCGGGCAATTATCAAGCCTTTGTTGGCGCCAAGCGCCGAGCTTGATCTTTGGCCCATGTTCAAATCTCTGCGCGGCCGGCCGCTTGTTGTTACCCATGGCGCCCTGTCCGATATTTTAAGCGCTGAAACTTTGGCAAAAATGCAGGGAGCCATACCCGAACTCACCGCCGTTACCGTCCAAGGCATCGGTCACATGCCAAGTTTATCCGAACCTGAATGCCAGGAGGCCTTGAATAATGCCCTCGCCATCGCCGACCACGCCCAACATCGACGATATCCGCGCGGCCGCTGCGCGCATTGAGCCCTACGCGGTCCGCACGCCGCTGTTGGAATCACCGCATCTAAACGACGCCGTCGGTGGTCGAGTGCTGATCAAGGCTGAACCCTTGCAGCGCACGGGCTCATTTAAGTTTCGCGGCGCCTTCAACGCCGTCTCGCAAATACCTGAAGATAAAAGAAAAAATGGTGTCGTCGCATTCTCTTCCGGCAACCATGCGCAAGGCGTTGCTGCGGCGGCTGGGCTGCTCGGGATGCCGGCGGTGATTGTCATGCCGGAAGATGCGCCGGCCTTGAAAATCGAGAATACCCGCGGCTTCGGCGCCGAGGTCATAAATTATGACCGCTACACCGACGACCGAGAGGCTATCGGGGCGAAAATCAGCGCCGAGCGCGGCGCGACGTTGATAAAGCCCTATGACGATCCCAAGATCATCGCGGGGCAAGGCACGCTCGGCTTGGAAATCGTCGAACAAATCGATACCGCGCCGGATTTGGTGCTGGGCCCCTGCGGCGGCGGCGGCTTGATTTCCGGCACCGCCATTGCCGTCACCGAGGCGTTTCCCAACGCCCAGGTCTTTGCCGTCGAGCCCGAAGATTTTGACGACACGGCGCGGTCCCTAAAACAAGGCACACGTCAGGAAATCGACCCCGATGCCAGGTCCATTTGCGACGCTCTGTTGCCGACAACGCCCGGTGAGCTGACCTTTGCCATTAATCTGGCGCTGTTGGCCGGCGGCTTGGTGGTCAGCGATGCACAGGTCAAGGAAGCCATGCGTCAGGCGTTTTTGCGGCTGAAATTGGTGGTTGAGCCCGGCGGCGTTGTCGCACTGGCGGCGGCATTATCAGGTGCCGTTGATTGCCGCGATAAGGTCACGGTCTGCATTTGCTCGGGCGGCAATGTGGATCCGAATTTTTTCGCGGACGTTTTGCGGGGCGAGTAAAGAACGCCTTAAGCGCTGGCTTTTGCCGGCGCGGGTTCGCTTTTGGTGTTTGTGGCATCCCCAGCAGCGGGCTTTTCCGCCGGCTTCTTTTCCTGGATACGCTTGCAATGGCCTTCCAGGAAGGCCCCTGTCTCAATCGCCAAGTCTTCGTGCAAGATATCGCCGACCATATGCGCAGTGCGGGCCAGCTTGACCGAGCGCGCCTTGATCTGGCCGTTGAAGGTGCCATGAATAATCACTGAGTCCGCAGCAATTTCGCCCTTGATGTGGGCGGTCTCACCAATCAGCAGGGTTTTAGTACGGATATCGCCTTCGATCGAGCCATCGACTTGAAGTTCGCCGTCGCTGCGCAAATCGCCAATAATCCGCAAATCCTTGCTGATTAGGGACGGCGGAGACGGTTTGACCGGCGGCTGCGGCTGCGGCTGCGGCTGCGGCTGCGGCTGCGGCGTCTCCGCAGGTGCGTCCGTTGATCCTTTAGTTGTCTTGGAAAACATGTCGGCCCGCTTTGATGAATTTCATCGGATTGATCGATTTCCCGTTGAAAACCGTCTCGTAATGCAAATGGGCGCCGGTAGAACGACCAGAATTCCCCAATAGGCCAATCTTATCGCGAAACTTCACCGTCTGGCCACGTTTCACGTAAATTTTGTGCAAATGGCCATAGCGTGTGCGGACACCGGCGCCGTGATCAATTTCCACGTAGCGGCCGTATTTGCCCTTCCACCCGGCATAAGTCACGCGGCCGGGTGCCGGCGCGCGGACTTTCGTTTTCAACACGCCACCGAAATCAACACCGTAATGCGCGCTCCAGCGTTTGTTCAGCGGGTCGCGGCGCTTGCCATATCTTGACGTGATGGAATAGACGTCCAGCGGTGGCGCCAGCGGCAGCCGTTCCATGACCTGCTGCAGATCGCCCAGACGTGCCAAATGGACGTCTAGTTTCTGAAGCGAGGTCTTCAGTTTGCCGGCCGGGATTAAATCACTGCTGTCGGCGGGAATGAAGGGGCCACCTTGACCTTTCGGGCGTCCGGCGTCGGTGATCGCAACTTTGTTCGCGTCCAGGCCAACCGTGGTGATCACCTTCTCAAGCGTCGAAATATGCGAAACCGTCCGCGCGGTCAGTCTTTGTACAGAGGTTTCATGACTGGTCTGCAACCCGGTCAGGCGACCTTCCAGGTCCTTGACATAGCGGCGCATGCGCGAGCCGTCGAACAAGGCTTGATTGCGTTCCGATAGCGCGATCTGCAAATCGCTTTCGATTGAGTTGAGATTATCCTTGAGAACGTAGTTGCGCCCAGTCATCGACCGCATTTGATTTTCAAGATCAACAAGTTTGCCGCGCAGGCTTTCGCGCGCCGATGCGATCAATTGGCGATCATCCTCGGTCGATTCCAATTCCTTCGAGACCGTGCGTAAGTTTTTCTGCAATGACGCATTGCGTTCAACAAGACCGAGCATCAACGCTTGATCGTGCTCAAGGTCAATGGTGATTGAATTAAATTTGTTTTGATATTCGGCAACTTCGCCCAACAAACTCTCATAGGCCAACCGTGCGGTGGCGATACGGCCATCCTTGGCGGCGATGACTTTTTCGTGCTGAACGAAACTGTAAGTGGCAAAACTGAACCAGCCGCTGGTTCCGACAACCATAGCCAACAGTAAAACCTGGGCAAAGGTCGTGATCCGGAAAAAAGCAATCCGGCCATCCGTCCGCAAGTGAATCTGGCGTTCTGGAAAACAGCGCTTGATTCGGCTCGTGGTGGCTTTTCGCCAGGACGGCGAATTTTGCTGCAACGTCATTCAGTTTCCCTCAACGCAACCCAATATGGGCATCCCTATTTTGGTCTCGCCGCCTAGAGCATTTAATCCACCGGTTGATCCGGTTTGAATTTGGCGATGATCCCGGTTTCAAGTCCCCTCGGAAACCGTGAAAAAAGTATCGGCATGGTGTGATCCATGCAAGTCAATATTGCTTGCAAGGCAACGTGCGGCGGGGGAAAACCTTGGATTGCTCCGATTCGCAGGCCATTCCGGCGGGTCGGCGTAAAAAATCGACCCCGATTCGGTGATCCCTATGACCCAACCCAACGCGAATCCAAGCTTGTCTGATCCGTCGATTCTCTTGGCGACATGGTTTGGCGCCGGCTATTTGCCGAAGGCGCCGGGCACCTGGGGGTCGCTGGCTGCGTTGCCGTTCGCCTGGGTCATCGCTGAATGGAGTGGCGGCGTCGGATTGGCGGTGGCGGTGCTGATTGTCTTCGGCGTCGGTCTTTGGGCTTCGGTCGGGTATCTGCGGCTGGGCGGCGGTGAGGACCCGGGCCCTGTCGTCATTGATGAAGTTGCCGGGCAATGGCTGACCCTTGTTCCCTTCGCGCCCGACCCCCTACTCTATGGGCTTGGGTTCGTTTTCTTCCGCATCGCCGATATCATCAAGCCGTGGCCGGTCAGCTGGGCCGATGGCCATGTGAAGGGCCCCATGGGGATCATGCTTGATGATGTGCTCGCCGGCATCTACGCGGGCGCAGCATTGTACGCAGTCAATGTTTATCTGCTGGCGGGAGGCCAATGATGTTCGATGCGGAAACCGTGGCGCGGGCCGAAGCCGTATTGGCGGCATGCCGCGTGCGCGGGCTGATGTTGGCAACGGCGGAATCGTGCACGGGCGGGCTGATCGCTGGCGCCTTGACGGCCATTGCCGGGTCATCGGATGTGGTTGAGCGTGGTTTTGTCACCTACACGAACGAAGCCAAACAGGACATGTTGGGCGTTGCGCCGGGACTATTCGGCGCCGGTGCGCCGGGCGCGGTCAGCGAAGACGTCGCACGCGCCATGGCGGAAGGTGCGGTGGCATGCTCGCCGGCTGATATATCCGTCTCTGTGACCGGAATAGCCGGTCCCGGCGGCGGTACCGATGAAAAACCCGTCGGGCTGGTGCATATGGCGGTGGCATTGGATGGCCACCAGACCCTGCATGAACGCCACGTCTTTCCGGGTGATCGCAACGCGGTCCGTGACCATACGATCATTGCTGCGCTGGCATTGCTGGAACGCGCCCTCGCCTGACATCGTTTCTCCGTTTCATGTCTATCGCGCATATGCCTTGCCGAGACGGCATTGGATTGTACGCCCCTGTTGCGCCTAAGATGCCGGCTATCACCCCAATTTCAGGCAGGAGTTCGGCACATGAGCGACGGGCAAACGGCACGGGACGGCCGGAAAGCATCCCTTGATCCTAAAGATTGGGCGGCATTTCGCACGCGTGCCCACGCCATGTTGGATGAAGCGCTGAACCATGCCGAAGGCGTCAACGAGGGCCCCGTATGGACCCCGATGCCCGATGACGTGAAAGCCGAATTGGCAGAGCCTGTCCCGATGACGGCCCAGGGCACCGACAAGGTCTGCGAAGATTTGCTCTCGCAAGTCTTACCCTACACAACCGGCAACACCCATCCGCGCTTTTTGGGATGGGTGCACGGCGCCGGGGCGCCAGGCGGAATCATTGCGGATACAATGGCGGCGGCGATGAATTCAAACCTTGGCGGCCGTGATCATGGTGCCATCTATGTCGAGCGGCAGGTCATCGACTGGGTCAAGAAATTGTTCGATTTCCCGCATACATCCAGCGGCCTGGTCGTCAGCGGCACGTCGATGGCTACCATTATATCGCGTTGACGGCGGCGCGCTACGCGAAAGCCGGTTATGACGTTCGGCGCCAGGGCGTGCGCCCGGAAAAAGGCCGGCTTGTCGGCTATACCTCGGCCGAAGCGCACAGTTGCATCGCCCGGACCTTCGACATGCTGGGCCTTGGCCTTGATGGGTTGCGTTCAATCCCCGTTGATGACGGCTACCGGATGGACATCGAGGCGCTGCGCCAGGCTATCACTGACGACATTGCCGCCGGCCACCGGCCGTTCTGCGTCGTCGGCTCGCCGGCCACCGTGAACACCGGCGCCATCGATGATATGGAGGCGATCTCGCGGATCGCCCAGGAATTTGACCTGTGGTTCCATGTCGACGGTGCGTTCGGCGCGAAGCGTCAAAAGAGTCCGGTGCAAGAGCCGCCATGCCGGTCGTCTTTGCGTCATACGCCCCCCAGTACACAACCAATTGGTCTGCACATTACGGAACCGATGAACATAAATTTCCAATGGCGGCGAGCCGCCTCAGTATCCTGAACAAATCAGGTCAGCCGCTCACAATTTGAGGACTGGTAACCGTGTCGCCACACGACGCGTGATATTTTGTTCAATCGGTTCGTGATGAGTCCCCCTTAAAGACCCACTGGTCAGATCAGACCGATATTCAGATCAAATCATTCCAATCGAATGAATATATTACTGTGCTACATCAAGAATTAGCAAATTTTCAATGGAGCTCCTGACATCGGCGAGCCGCTCACTAGCCTCATTCCACGCCATAAAGCTCCCGCGCCCGGACCTCAAATGCATTGACCATTTTCTGTACGGCCTCGTTGAACACCAGGCCGATGGCTTTTTGCAGGATGATCGAGCGAAACTCGAAATCGACGTAAAAATCGATTTCGCATTGCCCGCCCGGACGGGCCTCGAAAACCCAGTGGTTGTTGAGATATTTGAACGGGCCGTCCGTATAGGTGACATCGATACGGTTGGGTTGTTTGGCCACGACCTTTGACGTGAAGCGTTCACGGAAGACCTTAAATCCGATGACCATGTCGGCCAGGACCATGTCGCCTTCGCCGTCGACGAACTCGCGCTTGCGCACCCGCACACCTAAGCACCAGGGCAGGAATTCCGGATAGCGCTCAACGTCAGCGACGAGTTGATAGAGTTGTTCGGGTGTGTGCGGCGACAACCGCTTTTCCGCGTGGGTCGGCATCCAGCCTTATGGACTTGGGGTGCCCATGCCGTCAACTCTGGTGGTTATTGCGTGACGCTCAGAAATTGTAATTGTCGATCAGAACGATTTGCCTGCGGTCCATCAAATACGTCAGTAGCGGCCGCATGGCGTCGGCGATCGGCAGGTCGTCAATTTGCATACTGCCGCCGGAGTCCGGGCTGGGGCCCGAAGGATAGACATAGAGAACTGTTTGCCTAGTGAAAAGTTGCCCAAGAGATTCAAGTATGCCGCCACTTAAGCCCCCGTAATAATCTTCACGAAAAATATCGCCCAGGCCTTCCAAATCGGTGACGATGGCGGCGGGTTCGCGCGAGTAGCGCGAAAAATACTGCGAGACCCGGAAGTATCGAAAAAATTCGGAAATCAGAACGTAATAACCAGCTTCGGACAGGCGATTAACGCGGGCCAGGAAATCGCCGGTGTCAATATTCTGGTCGTTGGCTAACTGCGCCATTGTCATTTCCGCTAGACACAGGATGTCACTGTCCGCATCGGTATGTTGCGCGCTGAACTGCATCTTCGCATGGGTGAACATGTCAATATCGGTGGGCTCGACCGTGTAATAGGTGCCGCGCATGGCCAGCACCCGGTGTTTGTACAAGGCGTCCGCTGGGATGACGACTTTGCCATCGGGATCAAACAACACTGCGCGCGCCAAGCTGGCTTTGACCAATTCCAACGCCAACAACCGGTTGTCGAAGGCATCCAGCTTCGGGCCGCGCATCTCAACCAGGTCAATTTCGACACGGCCCCATTTCATGCCATCGACCAGACTGCGCAACAGCTCTGCTGGATTGTCGCGGTGAAAGAACGCGCCGTGAATCAAGTTCACGCCGACGATGCCCAGCGCTTCTTGTTGTTCCAAATTGGTGTCGTCCAGCATCCGTACGTGAATGAGGATTTCGTCCGGCGTTGCGCGGGGCTCGCATTGAAAACGCACCCCCAGCCATCCATGACACTCGGCGCGCGTCTTGAAACCTTGGGCGGCGACCGTGTCGGCGAAGGCGAAAAAGGTGGAGTCGTCCGGCCGATGGTCCTGAATGCGTGAAACCACCAAGTCGAACTCTTGCTCCAGCATGCGTTCAAGCCGGCCGCGCGAAACGTAGCGCTGGTCCGACGCCGTGCCGTAAATCTCATCGCTGAATTTCATGTCATAAGCCGACATGGTTTTAGCCACCGTGCCGGCCGCCGCACCAGCCTGGAAAAACCAACGCGCAACTTCTTGCCCGGCGCCGATTTCGACAATGGTGCCGTACTTCAATGGATCGAGATTCAGCGCCAAGGCCTTTTCGATGGTGCTGGTGGCGGTTTCAGCCATGTCGTCGACCCCTTGCAAATTCATGATAGCGCCTGCATTAAACAATCTCGGCGGGGAATGCGCAAAGCCGATCAAGTCCCCGCCGATCTGTTATCCGCCGATCTATTGTTCATACCGAATGCTGGCCAAAGGAAAACTCGTGCCCCCATCGCGCCGTCATCGATCATCAAAAAAGGCCTCATCCAAAAAACCGGCTGTCGTTCGGACACTGACGGTTTCGGAACTGGGGCATCGGGGCGACGGCATTGCCATTGATGATGACGGCAACCGCATCTTCGTGCCGTTCACCTTGGCCGGTGAGACCGTGACGGCGCGCGTCGCCGGCAACCGCGCCGAACTCATGGAAATTATCGAGCCGGCGCCCAACCGCGCTGCCCCACCCTGCCCGCACTTTGGCGTCTGCGGCGGTTGCGCCGTGCAGCATCTGGGGGATGACGATTATCGGAACTGGAAGCGCGGCATCGTCGAAACCGCGCTGGATCGTCAGGGATTAACGGTGGCGGTTGACCCGATGGTCGATGCGCATGGAAACGGCCGTCGCCGGGTTACCTTGCATGCGGTTCGTGCCGGCGCTGAGTTTCGCGTTGGCTTCATGCGCGCACGCTCTCATGAAATCCTGGGCTTTGGTGAGTGCCTCATTCTTGACCCTGCCCTGGCACCGGCCCGTGCTATCACGGCCGAATTGGCGGATGCGCTACCGGAGGCCGGCAAACGCTTGGACGCCCACCTGATTGCCACCGAAACCGGCTTGGACGCTGATGTGCGCGGCATCGGTGAATTGGATTACGCCGCCCATGTGGCGTTGGCCGATGCGGCAGTGGCACTGGATCTGGCCCGCATTGCAGCCGACGGCGAGATTATCGCCGAGCGCCGCAAGCCTATCCTCACCATGGGCGCGGCGAAGCTGACGCCGGCGCCGAGTAGTTTCCTGCAGGCGACGACGGCGGGCGAAGAGGTGTTGGCCGGCCTGGTCGGCGAACACACCCGCGATGCCCGACAAATCGCCGATCTCTATTGCGGCGTCGGCCCTTTTACCCTGCGCTTGGCCGAACGTGCAGCTGTACAGGCGTTCGACAACGACGCATCGGCAATCAGCGCCCTCGACCAGGCGGTGCGTTATACGCAGAACCTGAAACCCATCGCGATGAACGTCCGTGACCTCAATGATGATCCTTTGTTGGTCAGCGAATTGACGCCCTTCGATGCGGTGGTAATTGATCCGCCCCGCGCCGGCGCGCAGGCCCAGGCCCGCGAATTGGCGGCTTCGAACGTCCCCGTTGTCGTCAGTGTTTCGTGTGATCCCGCAAGCTTCGCCCGCGACGCGGCGATATTGACCGCCGGCGGCTACAGTTTGGAACGGGTTACGCCGGTCGACCAATTCAAGTACGCCGCTCATGTGGAGGTTGTCGCGCGTTTCGCGCGTTAGAGATCGGGGCGTTTCCCCGCGTCGGTGTTACGCGAGTTGAAACACGGGTTCCACGCTGGTCGATGTGGGCGCCGCAGAGGTGTAACTTTCCGCATCGCTGTGCGGATGCCATGCCGGGCGCAGTGGAACGGGCACGAGGAACGGGTTTTCGGCATTATCTAACGAAACCTCTTCTTGTGTCGAAATTGATTGCCGCTCTAGAGGATGTTTTGGGAGAGACGGTATGAATGGACAATATCAATTGCATCGGCAGTTCCTGAACTTTAGCGCCGGGGATAAATGGCTCAGTTGGGCCATAAGCAGACCAAACGCCCAGGGTTTTCTTGTGTCCGGTTCGTGAATGATGGCAGACGCGAAAAACCTGCCGGAAATGAAATTGGATGAGCCGGCGCTTCAGCCGCCGGCCAGCTTTGCTTCCCTCGCCTCACGCAACGCCTGGAAATCATCGTCGGCGTGATAGCTCGACCGTGTTAGCGGCGTCGAGGCGACGTGCAGGAAGCCCTTGGCGAGGCCGATGCGTTTGTACTCATTGAACTCGTCGGGTGTGACGAAGCGGTCGATGGGGGCGTGTCGTGGTGTCGGTGCCAGGTATTGGCCGATGGTCAGGAAATCGACGTCGGCGGACCTCAGGTCATCCATGACCTGCAAGACTTCGTCGCGTTCTTCGCCGAGGCCCACCATGATGCCGGATTTGGTGAAGACGCGGGGGTCGAGTTCCTTGGCGCGGCTGAGGATTTTCAGGGAATGAAAATAGCGCGCGCCGGGGCGGATTTTCGGATACAGGCGCGGCACGGTCTCCAAGTTATGATTAAAGACGTCCGGCCGGGCCGCGATGACGGCTTCCAAGGCGCTGTCTGGCTTGTCGCGGAAATCGGGGGTCAGGACTTCGACCGTGGTATCGGGCGAGGTCTCATGAATGCGGGTGATGGATTGGACGAATTGATCGGCGCCACCGTCGGCTAAATCATCGCGGTCGACCGACGTGATCACCACGTGGCGCATCGCCATCTTAGAGACTGAGATGGCCAGGTTTTCGGGCTCCATGGGATCGACCAAATTGGGCTTGCCGGTAGCGACGTTGCAGAACGCGCAGGCCCGCGTGCAGATATCGCCCAGGATCATCACGGTCGCATGCCGGGCCGACCAGCATTCGCCGATGTTCGGGCACGCGGCTTCCTCGCAGACCGTGTGTAGATTGCTTTCGCGCATCAGCTTGCGGGTTTCCGCATACTCTTTGGAATTCGGCGCCTTGACGCGGATCCAGTCGGGCTTGCGCTGGATCGGATTAACCGGGTTCTTCGCCTTCTCAGGATGACGAAGGCGGCCGGATTTCCGGGGCAGGTTTTCGACGTTGCTCATGGGCTTAACCTAAGCACTTCGGCGGCGTTTGTCATATATGTTGGGCCAATGGGTGCTATTGGTGATCTCACATATGAATGACGCGATCGTAGGCGTCCAGTACCGACTCGTGCATCATTTCCGACAGTGTCGGGTGCGGGAAGACCGTATGCATGAGATCTTCTTCCGTGGTTTCCAGGCCCATGGCGACGACGTAGCCCTGGATCAGCTCGGTCACCTCGGCGCCAACCATGTGGGCGCCCAGCAATTCGCCGGTTTTCTTGTCGAAAACAGTTTTGACCATGCCGTCGGGCTCACCCAAGGCAATGGCTTTGCCGTTGCCGATGAACGGAAATTTGCCGACTTTGATCTCATAACCGGCAGCCTTGGCCTTGGCTTCCGTCAGGCCGACACTGGCGACTTGTGGATGGCAGTAGGTGCAGCCCGGGATGTGTTTTTTTTTCATCGGGTGGGCATCCAGGCCGGCGA
>Ga0233433_10002865_pt1 | contig 14535 bp, 11 predicted proteins | sample SI_122_August201_5_FD_179868 | JGI IMG/M metagenome (GOLD analysis project Ga0233433, IMG submission 179868) | Seawater microbial communities from Saanich Inlet, British Columbia, Canada - SI_122_August2016_100_MG | ecosystem: Environmental > Aquatic > Marine > Inlet | place: Canada: British...
TTTCAGATTTCTAAAAACGCTGTAACCCTTTGTGGAAGTGGTGCCGGCTGCAGGAGTCGAACCCGCGACCCCCTGATTACAAATCAGGTGCTCTACCAACTGAGCTAAGCCGGCTATATTGAGTGCGTCATATACGCCCGATGCCGCCTCCGCGCCAGAGGGAATTTTCCGCTTACAAATTTTGGCGCAAGCGGTCGATGAGAAGCTGGATGATACCCTGCATGATCGGGTTCATTTCCTCATACAGGCGGTCAAACTCGTCCTGCGCCATCGTGCTCAACTCGGTGTCCTCAAGAGCGATCACCGAGGCGGCGTGGGGCTCGTGATCGAGCAGGGACATTTCGCCGAAGATGGCGCCAGGGCCGATTTTGGCCAGGGTTCTCGCCTTGTCGGATTTGTAATCCCGAACTACGGCGGCTGAGCCTTCGACGATCAGATAGAGCGCGCCGCCTTCGCGGCCCTGCTTGATGATGCGCGCACCTTTTTTGTACTGCACCCTGGTGAATGATGATTGTTCGGACATGCAAGGTGATCCCTTTATTTATCGACCTCCTAAAATAGCTTCCTCGCCGCGAAAATCAATTGCTTCCGTTATGGCCTTTGGGATGGCTTGCTTCGGGGGCCGGGCTGGCTCTAAAATTCCTCCCACCGATAACTTTGGCCAATGACATTATATATAAGAGGGGAGGAGTATTCGCATGCCCATGGATATCCGCCGGGTTGTTACCGGCCATGACGAGACCGGAAAAGCCATCGTAACCTTGGACGGCGCGCCGCCGCGTCTGACCACCAGCCGCGCCGGCTCGGAACTGGCGCTATTTTGGGTTGAGGCCAATACCCCCGCCGACAATTCCGGCGAGGCGGACAAGGGCGATCTGGATGTGGGTATCCCGCCGCCCGCCGGCGGCTCAATCTTCCGGGTGGTAGAGTTTCAGCCCGAAGGCTCGATGGAGGCGGCGGACAACACCGAATCCGAGGGCCTCATAAATATGGGCGCGACCACCCCAGACGGCGCCCGCCATCCCGGCATGCACCGCACCGAATCCATCGATTACGCGATCATCATGACCGGCGAGATCGATATGCTGCTGGATGATTCGGAAGTGCATTTGAGCGCTGGTGATGTGGTTGTCCAGCGCGGCACCTACCATGCCTGGGCTAACAGGGGCACGGAACCTTGCCGGGTTGCCTTTGTGTTGATCGACGCGGATCCCGCGCGGTAGAAGTTTGTTTTTCGCTCACGGTACGAGCCCCTTGCGGGGCCCGCACCTGCGCGGGCGCGCCGGACGACCGGCGAGCCGCGTTGCGGCTAGTTCGATGGGATTTGGGTCGGGAGAATATGCGGCAGAAAGAACGAATCTGCGTCCGCCGGCCTCGATTATTGATATAAGCTATTATTATATAACGATAATACGAATTGGGTTCGTTTCGTAATCCCGCCGATGTGACGATTGGGACTCCAATTCTCGACCAGCGTTTAATTCGTGACAGTATACTAATTAAACGCGAATTAAACCCAGCCGGCGAGCCGCGTTGCGGCTAGTTGTTGAAGTGTGGCTAGTGGTTATCGGTGCGCCGCAGCTCGTACAGGGCGATGGCCGCCGCCGCCGAGAGATTGAGGCTGCCGGCGCTGGGGAGCATGGGGATTGACGCCAGGGCATCGCATTTTTCCGCTGTCAGGCGGCGAAGGCCGCGCCCTTCGGAGCCGATGATCAGGGCAACCCGGCCGGCCCGCGCGGCGCTTGATAACGCCGCATCGGCATCGCCGTCCAAACCAATGCACCAGAAATCGGCGTCTTTCAATTGCGCCAGGGTGCGCGCAACGTTGGTCACCCGCACCAGCGGCAATTTTTCGAGGGCGCCAGAGGCCGCCTTGGCCAGCACGCCGGTTACCTCCGGGGCGTGGCGGTCGGGCAAAATGATGGCCGATGCGCCAAACGCTGCCGCCGAGCGCATAACGGCGCCGATATTGCGGGGATCGCTGGCCTGATCGAGGAGTATTACCAGAGCGTCATCGGCCGCCTCTTCGGTAATGTCGCCAATATCCATACCCGCCAGGGGCGCCACTTCCAAGGCGATGCCCTGATGCACGGCGCCGGGCGGTAATATTTCGTCCATATCACGCCGCGCCATGGTCTCGGAGATGGCCTTGCCATCTTCGTCCAGTTGGATTTTGTCGTCGTCGGTGGTCAAAAGACGGTATTTGCGGCGCGCCGGGTTGGCCATGGCCGCTTCGACCGCATGCGCCCCGTAAAGCCACATTTTGTGGGACGGATTTTGCTCTCTGGCTGGGCTCGCACCCCCGGATCGGGTGGCGTCGCGGCGGCGGTGGCCGGATTTGTGGGATGGCTTGCGTTTTGGCATGATTTTTTGTACATTACATAAAGTGAAACGCTCGCGACAGGGCTTAATTCCGATATTCTTGAAAAAAGGATAATCGGACGCGGTTTGTCGCGCGCTTTTGTGTTGAGTGCTTTTATGTTGACAAGGCATTGATAATTCTCGATAGAACGCCAATCCGGTTCATGAACAATAATTCAGTGAGGAGGAGTGCCCGAGTGGCTAAAGGGGACGGGCTGTAAACCCGTTGGCGTACGCCTACGTTGGTTCGAATCCAACCTCCTCCACCATTGGAACCGAAGGAGCGTTGGATAATATTAAGACGATCCGGAGGTTCGATAAGTTAGACCAGGATGTTCAGAACAAGGCGGGTGTAGCTCAATGGTAGAGCAGAAGCCTTCCAAGCTTACGACGAGGGTTCGATTCCCTTCACCCGCTCCAATTTCGATGGCCGCGGTATTTGATTTAGAGATTGAGAAACAAGCCGCGCCGGGCGCGGGAAAGAGATTGAGGAACAAGCCGCGCCGGGCGCGGCTAGAAGCCGATAACATTCACGCTTAGCGGAAAGATAGATAAGATGGCAAAAGAGAAATTTGAGCGCACCAAACCGCACTGCAACGTAGGCACGATTGGCCATGTTGATCACGGCAAGACGACGTTGACGGCGGCGATCACCAAGGTATTGGCGGAAGCTGGCGGCGCGGAGTTCACGGCCTATGACGAGATCGACAAGGCCCCTGAAGAGCGCGAGCGCGGCATCACGATCTCGACGGCGCATGTTGAGTATGAGACCGAGAACCGCCACTACGCGCATGTGGATTGCCCTGGCCATGCGGATTATGTGAAGAACATGATCACCGGCGCGGCGCAAATGGATGGCGCGATTTTGGTTGTGTCGGCTGCTGATGGCCCGATGCCGCAGACCCGGGAGCATATCCTGCTTGCCCGCCAGGTCGGCGTTCCGGCGATTGTTGTTTATATGAACAAGGTCGATCAGGTGGACGACGAGGAATTGCTGGAGCTGGTCGAATTGGAAGTGCGCGAGCTTCTTTCGAGCTATGATTTTCCGGGCGACGATATCCCGATTGTGATGGGTTCTGCCCTTGCGGCGCTGGAAGACAGTGATGAGGCGACGGGCAAGGAATCCATTGCCAAATTGATGGAAGCGGTGGACAGCTACATTCCGCAGCCCGAACGGGCGGTGGATCAGCCGTTCCTGATGCCGATCGAAGACGTGTTCTCAATTTCCGGTCGTGGCACGGTGGTTACGGGGCGTGTCGAGAGCGGCATCCTGAACACCGGCGACAATGTTGAGATTGTCGGTATTCGCGACACCCAGACCACGGTCTGCACGGGCGTTGAGATGTTCCGCAAGATTTTGGATCAGGGCGAGGCGGGCGACAATATCGGTTGTCTGCTGCGCGGCACCAAACGCGAAGAGGTTGAGCGCGGCCAGGTTGTTGCGGCGCCGGGTTCGATCACGCCGCACCGCAAGTTTTCTTGCGAGGCTTATATCCTGACCAAGGAAGAGGGCGGCCGGCACACGCCGTTTTTTGGCAACTACCGCCCGCAGTTTTATTTTCGGACCACGGATGTGACTGGCACGGTTGAGTTGCCGTCGGGCACGGAGATGGTAATGCCGGGCGATAATATCTCGATGAATGTTGAATTGATCACGCCGATCGCCATGGACCAAGGCCTGCGCTTCGCTATTCGCGAAGGCGGCCGGACCGTTGGCGCCGGTGTCGTCGCTGACATATTAGAAGATTAAACCAAGGCTACGGAATAGGGGTATAGCTCAGCTGGTAGAGCGGCGGTCTCCAAAACCGCAGGTCGAGGGTTCGAATCCTTCTGCCCCTGCCAGGTTTGAGATGATTTTTAAGACCTGAGACGAAGGTATTTTGTAGCGTGCCGCAAGCGGCGAACCAGTAAAGTGATTTAACGGATGGCCAAAGCTAACCCATTTCAATTTCTCCAGCAGGTGCGCCAGGAAGCGTCGAAAGTCGTATGGCCGTCGCGGCGGGAAACATTGATTTCGACCGGCATGGTGTTCGTGATGGTTATTTTGGCGGCGTTGTTCTTTTTCCTGGTCGATCAGGTGCTTTCGTCCGGCGTCAAATTGATATTCGGGCTGGGGGCCTGATTTATGGCAATGCGTTGGTACGTCATTCACGTATATTCGGGCTTTGAGAAAAAGGTCGCCGAATCGATCGAAGAACAGGCGGTGCAATCGCACCTCTCGGATATGATCGAACAGGTTCTGGTGCCTCTCGAAGAGGTGGTGGAAATGCGGCGCGGCACCAAGGTGGCTGCCGAACGCAAGTTTTTCCCAGGCTATGTGCTGATCAAGATGGAGATGTCCGACGAGACTTGGCATCTGGTCAAAAATACAGCGAAAGTGACGGATTTTCTTGGCGGGCGCGGTCGCCCAATCCCGATTTCCGACGCCGAGGCCATGCAAATTCTCAACCAGGTCGAAGAAGGCGTCGAGAGGCCGAGGCCATCGATCACGTTCGATATTGGTGAGCAGGTTCGGGTTTGCGACGGGCCGTTCAATTCCTTCAACGGTTTGGTTGAGGAAGTCGATGAAGAGAAAGCGCGGGTTAAGGTTTCGGTTTCCATCTTCGGGCGCTCGACGCCGGTGGAACTGGAATATTCGCAAGTAGAAAAATTATAGGTTTTGAGACCCACGTTTAAGACCCAAGTTTAGACCCAAGTGCGGGAGGCCGGCCATGGCCGTACCGCGCACCCAGTGAAATAGGAACTGAGGAAAGACAATGGCAAAGAAGATTGAAGGTTATATTCGCCTGCAGATACCGGCAGGACAGGCCAATCCGGCGCCGCCGGTTGGCCCCGCGCTCGGCCAGGCCGGGCTCTCCATTCCCGATTTCTGCAAATCGTTCAATGCGACCACGCAGAATCTCGAACCGGGCATGCCGATTCCGGTGCGCATCACGGTCTATCAGGACAAGACCTACTCGTTCGAGACCAAGTCGCCGCCGGCGAGCTATTATATAAAGAAGGCGGCGCGCGTCGAAAAAGGCTCGCAAACGCCGGGCATCGAGGTCATCGCATCGATCTCCTTGAACCAGGTGCGCGAGATTGCGGAAATCAAGATGGTCGATTTGAATGCCAATGATATCGATGCCGCCTGCAAGATCATTGCCGGCTCGGCGCGTTCCATGGGCATCAACGTGGAGGGGATGTAAAATGTCTCAAAAAGGCAAGCGCATGAAGAGTGCATATGAAAGCTTCGACCGGCTAGCCGAGCATGGCGTCGCCGACGCAGTCAAACTGTTGCTCGACAGCAAAAAGACAAAGTTCGACGAAACCGTCGAGGTGGCGCTCAATCTTGGTGTCGATCCGCGCCATGCGGACCAGATGGTGCGCGGCGTGGTGTCGTTGCCCAACGGTACCGGCAAGGATGTCCGCGTTGCCGTGTTCGCCAAGGGCGACAAGGCCGAGGAGGCTACTGCCGCCGGTGCCGATATTGTCGGCGCTGAGGATCTGGCGGAAAAAATTGAAAAAGGCGAGGTCGAGTTTGACCGCTGCATCGCGACGCCCGATATGATGGCGGTGGTCGGCAAGCTCGGTAAAATCCTGGGCCCCAAGGGGCTGATGCCGAACCCGAAGCTGGGCACGGTCACGCCGAACGTCGCCGAGGCGATTAAATCGTCAAAGGGCGGCGAAATTGAATTCCGTGTTGAGAAGGCCGGCATTGTTCATGCCGGCGTCGGCAAAACGAGTTTTACGCAAGACGCATTGGTGGAAAACGTGAACGCGTTCATGGACGCGATCAAGAAGGCGAAGCCGAGCGGTGTTAAGGGAATCTATATGAAGCGCGCCAGCCTGTCGTCCACCATGGGGCCGGGCGTGCGCATGAATATTTCGGGCTAGGTCTGTTCGATCTAGTCTGAAATTGCTGGAACGGCCCCGGTGAATTGAATATGGGGCCGGACCGGCAGCGGGGGATGTTCCCCCGACCTGTCCGAGACTGTAGGCGCTGCAAAGGCTTCGGCCCTAGCGGCTTAATAAGAAGAAGCCTGCACAGACAGTGCAAAACCGTTTTTGGAATTGGCCTTTGGCCGGTTCTTAAAGGCGGCTTGAACTGAATGCTTGGACGGGGCGAGTTGGTTTCGCCGCTGTTGGCGGGGCCGAATGCAACCGTTCCGGTTTACCGAAATTCACGGTGCCGGAACTTATTTGGAGACGATTCGTGGATCGAAGCCAAAAGGAAGAGATGGTTGCCCAGTTGAAGCAACTTTTCACCGAACAGACCCTGGTGGTGGTTACCCACTATTCTGGTCTGACGGTCGCCAATTTGACCGAACTTCGGGGAAAAATGCGTGAAGCTGGTGCCAGCTATAAGGTTACGAAGAATCGCCTCTCCCGTCTCGCCCTGGACGACATGGATTTCAAGGAACTTGGAGAATTATTCAGCGGGCCTATCGGATTAGCTTTTTCCGAAGACCCGGTGGCGGCCGCCAAAGTTACGGTCGAATTCGCCAAGGAAAATGAAAGCCTTATTGTCCTAGGGGGTGTCTTTAACGGGCAAATTCTGGATATTGCCGCCATCAACAGCCTAGCCAAATTGCCGTCGCTCGACGCGCTTAGGGCCGGACTTGTCGGCATGATCCAGACGCCAGGAACCCGCATTGCCGGCGTATTAGCGGCACCAGCGGGGCAGGTGGCCCGTGTTATTGGCGCCTATAGCGAAAAGGAAGAGGCGGCCTAAGTGCCGAATGTCCGGCCGGTCTGATGACCGGTCATCAATCAGTTTAAGCCTATGGAGTGAATATCATGGCAGCAGACCTAGAGAAAATTGCCGAAGATCTATCAAGCCTGACGGTCATTGAGGCCGCCGATTTGTCGAAACTGCTCGAAGAGAAGTGGGGCGTTTCGGCTGCCGCGCCGGTCGCCGCTGCGGCCGCCGCACCGGGTGCTGGCGAGGATGCGGCGGAGGAAAAAACTTCCTTCAATGTCATTCTTTCCGCTTTCGGCGAGAAGAAGATCAACGTCATCAAGGAAGTCCGCGCGATCACCGGTCTTGGCCTGAAAGAAGCCAAGGACTTGGTCGAAGCGGCGCCCGCACCGGTCAAGGAAGACGTGACCCAGGACGAGGCGGACGCGATCAAGGCCAAGCTCGAAGAGGCAGGAGCCACCGTCGAGCTGCAATAGCAGTCTTAGAAAGCGCCGGGCGGTTTTTGTCCGGTGTCTGAATACTACCCGGCCCCGGCGGCATCGATTGCCGCCGGGAGGCGGAGTTTGAGAATAGAAACGCATCTTACACGGATTGGCCACGCCGAGGCCGGGAACGTGGATGTGCAGTTCCGGAAGCGCTGTTTGCGGCGTTTCCTCATGTCTGGATACGCCAATCCGGGCGGATACAGTTCAGACTTTTGGGGCAGGTCGGCGCCTGTTTCGAAGCCTGGAACTTAATTTCGGACCCATATGTTTGAGGTCCAAGAGGAGCTGCAATGGCAAATCGATCTTTCACTGGACGCAAGCGTATTCGTAAAGACTTTGGACGAATTCCCACAATTGCGCCCATGCCGAACCTGATCGAGGTTCAAAAAAATTCCTATGACACGTTCCTTCAGCAAGGTGTGTTGAAGCCTGATCGTGCCGATTCGGGCCTCCAGGAAGTCTTCAAATCGGTTTTCCCGATTCAAGATTTTTCCGAGCGCGGCACCTTGGAATTCGTCGATTATGAGTTCGAAGAGCCGAAATACGATGTCGAGGAATGCCAGCAGCGCGGTATGACATACGCGGCTCCGCTGAAAGTTACTTTACGCCTCGTGGTTTGGGATATCGACGAAGAAACCGGATCCAGGAGCGTGCGCGATATCAAAGAGCAGGTCGTCTATATGGGCGAATTGCCGCTGATGACTGACAACGGCACCTTCGTTGTCAACGGCACCGAGCGGGTGATTGTCTCGCAGATGCACCGCTCGCCTGGCGTATTCTTCGACCATGACAAGGGCAAGACCCATTCGTCGGGCAAGTTCTTGTTTGCGGCGCGGGTTATTCCGTACCGCGGCTCATGGTTGGATTTTGAATTTGACGCCAAAGATTTGGTCTATGTGCGCATCGACCGGCGCCGCAAATTGCCGGTAACGACGCTGCTGCTGGGCCTTGATTCCGACGATACGCAAAAATTGCGCGCCCGCCGGGCTGCCCAGGGCAAGAAGGTCGACCCGATCGAGGCAACCGGCATGACGTCGGAAGAATTGCTCGGCTATTTCTATGACCGGGTTAACTATACGCGCACCAAAAAAGGCTGGCGCGCCCCGGTTGATTTCGAAAGCTTGCGCGGCATCAAGATGGAATATGATTTCGTCAACGCCAAATCAGGCCGCGTCGTTCACAAGGCCGGTACCAAGTTGACGCCGCGCATGTTGCGCGAAATGGAAAGCAAGGGCATCGACGAATATGTGGTGCAGTCCGAGGAAATCATCGGTCGCTTTGCCGCCGCCGATATCGTCAACGAGAAAACCGGATTGGTTTATCTCGAAGCCGGTGACGAGATTACCGAGGAATTGTACGTCCAGCTTGAAGAAGACAATATCGAGGAAATCACCACACTGGCGATCGATCATGTCAATGTCGGGCCCTATATCCGCAACACCCTCGCCGCGGACAAAAACTCGAACCGGGAAGAGGCGCTGATCGACATATACCGGGTCATGCGCCCGGGTGAGCCACCGATTCTGGATACCGCCGATGCGTTGTTCGATGGCTTGTTCTTTGATTCCGACCGTTATGATCTGTCTTCGGTAGGCCGCGTGAAAATGAATTCCCGGCTTGGCTTCGAAACCGAAGATACGGTGCGCACGTTGCGCCGCGAAGACATCATGGAAGTGGTGAAGATCCTGGTTGAGCTGAAGGACGGCAAGGGCGATATCGACGATATCGATCATCTTGGCAACCGCCGCGTCCGTTCGGTCGGCGAACTGATGGAAAATCAGTATCGCATTGGTCTTCTGCGCATGGAGCGCGCCATCCGCGAACGCATGAGTTCGGTCGATATCGACACTGTCATGCCGCACGATCTTATCAACGCCAAGCCGGCAGTGGCTGCGGTCCGCGAGTTTTTTGGCTCGTCGCAATTGAGCCAGTTCATGGATCAGACCAATCCGTTGTCGGAGATCACCCACAAGCGCCGCCTGTCGGCGTTGGGACCGGGCGGTCTCACTCGGGAGCGGGCTGGCTTCGAGGTGCGCGATGTGCACCCCACCCACTATGGCCGCATCTGCCCGATCGAAACCCCGGAAGGGCCGAACATCGGTTTGATCAACAGCCTCGCGACCTATGCGCGGGTTAACAAATATGGCTTCATCGAAAGCCCTTACCGGCGGGTCAAGGATGCCAAGGTGTCCGAAGAGGTGGTCTATCTTTCGGCCATGGACGAGAGCCGCTATACCATTGCCCAGGCCAATTCGGAGCTGGATAAATCGGGCAAGTTTGTGCAGGAACTTAACAGTTGCCGCCAGGCTGGCGAGTTTGTCATGGCCATGCGCGACGAGATAGATATGATCGACGTCTCGCCCAAGCAATTGGTCTCGGTCGCTGCCGCGTTGATACCGTTCCTGGAAAACGATGACGCCAACCGGGCTCTCATGGGCTCGAACATGCAACGCCAAGCGGTGCCGTTGATCCGCTCCGAGGCGCCGCTGGTCGGCACCGGCATGGAAGAAGTCGTGGCCCGGGATTCTGGTGCTACGATCATTGCCCGGCGCGCCGGCGTTGTCGATCAGATCGACGGCACCCGCATCGTCATCCACTCCGACGAAAATCAGGACGACGATCAGGGCCCCGGCGTCGATATCTATACGCTGCAAAAGTTCCAGCGTTCCAATCAGAACACCTGCATCAACCAGCGTCCGCTGGCCAAGGTCGGCGATGTCGTTGCTAAGGGCGATATCATCGCGGACGGGCCGTCGACCAATCTCGGCGAACTGGCTTTGGGGCGCAATGTGCTGGTGGCCTTCATGCCATGGAACGGCTACAACTTCGAAGATTCGATCCTGATATCGGAGCGTATCGTGCGCGACGATGTGTTTACCTCAATCCATATCGAAGAGTTCGAAGTGATGGCCCGCGACACCAAGCTGGGCCAGGAAGAAGTCACCCGCGATATTCCCAATGTTGGCGAAGAGGCCTTAAAAAACCTCGACGAAGCGGGCATTGTCTATATCGGCGCTGAGATTGAGCCGGGCGATATTTTGGTCGGCAAAGTGACGCCGAAGGGCGAATCGCCAATGACGCCGGAAGAGAAATTGCTGCGCGCCATCTTTGGCGAAAAAGCCTCCGACGTGCGCGATACCTCCTTGCGTCTGCCGCCCGGCGTCGCCGGCACGGTGGTCGAGGTGCGTGTCTTCTCCAGACGCGGCATCGATAAGGACGAACGCGCTCTGGCCATCGACCGGGCCGAGATAGAGCGTCTGGCAAAAGACAGAGACGACGAGATTGCGATCTTGGAGCGCAGCTTCCACGGACGCATCCGCGAACGGCTGGTCAATCGCAAGCTTGTCTCAGGCCCTAAGGGTCTGACCGCCGGCACCAAGATCGTGCCCGAGATGCTGGAGAAACTGACCGCCGGTCAGATGATGCAGATCACCGTCGCAAACGACAAGGTGATGTCCGAGATCGAAACCCTCAAGAAGCAATTGGAAGAGGGCGCCGGCGAATTCCAGAGCCGTTTCGACGACAAGGTCGAAAAGCTGGAGCGCGGCGACGAATTGGCGCCGGGTGTGATGAAGCTGGTGAAGGTGTTTGTTGCAGTGAAGCGCAAATTGCAGCCCGGCGACAAGATGGCCGGTCGCCACGGCAACAAGGGCGTGATATCCAAAATCGTTCCGATCGAGGATATGCCGTCCCTGGAAGATGGAACGCCGGTGGATATCGTGCTCAACCCCTTGGGCGTGCCATCCCGAATGAATGTGGGCCAGATTCTCGAGACCCATCTCGGTTGGGCCTGCGCCGGTCTTGGCCTGCAAATCGGCGAAGCCCTGGATGCCATGCGCCAGAACGGCCAGGAATCCAAGGACCTCCGCGAGAAGCTAAAATTCTCCTACGGCGATGATATCTATAAGCGGGATATCCAATCCATGGACGATAAAGCGGTGGTCGAACTGGCCGGTAACCTGCGCGGCGGTATACCGATATCGACGCCGGTGTTCGACGGCGCCCACGAGGTGGATATTGTCGAGATGCTCGAAAAGGCCGGGTTCGATACCTCGGGTCAGGTGCGTCTGTTCGATGGCCGCACCGGTGAGCATTTCGACCGTATGGTCACTGTCGGCTACATCTACATGCTGAAATTGCATCACTTGGTCGATGATAAAATCCATGCCCGTTCGATCGGTCCCTACAGCCTTGTGACCCAGCAGCCGCTTGGCGGCAAGGCGCAGTTCGGCGGCCAGCGCTTCGGCGAGATGGAGGTCTGGGCACTCGAAGCCTATGGCGCCGCGTATTCGCTGCAGGAAATGTTGACCGTCAAATCCGATGATGTTTCCGGGCGCACCAAGGTCTATGAGGCCGTGGTCCGCGGTGACGATTCGTTCGAAGCCGGTATCCCCGAAAGTTTCAACGTGCTGGTCAAAGAATTGCATTCACTTGGGCTCAACGTCGAGCTCAAACAGCGCAGCACCTGATCGTCGCTGTATGAAACCGGTATTTAGGAGAATATAGATGAATGAACTAACACGGATTTTTGAGCCCCAAGCCGGCAATCAGCAGTTCGATCAGATACAGATCAGCATTGCCAGCCCGGAGCGCATCCGCTCCTGGTCCTTCGGCGAGATCAAGAAGCCCGAAACCATCAATTACCGGACCTTCAAGCCGGAACGGGACGGCCTTTTCTGCGCCCGCATCTTTGGCCCGATCAAGGATTACGAATGTTTGTGCGGCAAATATAAGCGCATGAAATACAAAGGTATCGTCTGCGAGAAATGCGGTGTCGAAGTAACCCTTTCCAAAGTCCGCCGCGACCGCATGGGCCATATCGAACTGGCCGCGCCGGTGGCTCATATCTGGTTCATGAAATCGTTGCCGTCGCGCATCGGGTTGATGGTCGATATGACGCTTAAAGATCTGGAGCGTGTGCTCTATTTCGAAAACTACGTGGTGACCGAACCCGGCCTGACGCCGCTGGCCGAGAATCAGTTGCTGTCCGAAGATGAATTCCAGGACGCCGTCGACGAGTATGGCGAGGATGCGTTTCAGGCCGGCATCGGCGCCGAGGCTTTACGCGATATGCTCAAGACCATCGACCTGGAAGAAGAGGCCGAGACCCTGCGTGTCGATCTCAAGGAAACCAATTCGGAAGCCAAGCGCAAAAAATTCATCAAGCGCTTGAAGCTGGTCGAAGCGTTCATCGCGTCGGGCGCTCGCCCCGAATGGATGATCCTGGAAGTGGTCCCGGTTATTCCGCCTGAGTTGCGCCCCCTGGTGCCCCTCGACGGCGGCCGCTTCGCCACATCTGATCTCAACGATCTCTACCGGCGCGTCATCAACCGCAACAACCGTCTGCGCCGGCTGATCGAATTGCGGGCGCCGGAGATTATTGTCCGCAACGAAAAGCGCATGCTGCAGGAATCGGTCGACGCCTTGTTCGATAACGGTCGCCGCGGCCGCGCCATCACCGGCGCCAACAAGCGCCCGCTCAAGTCTTTGTCCGATATGCTCAAGGGCAAGCAAGGCCGTTTCCGCCAGAACCTCTTGGGTAAGCGCGTCGATTATTCCGGACGTTCGGTGATCGTCGTCGGCCCGGAACTGCTTTTGCATCAATGCGGTTTGCCAAAGAAAATGGCGTTGGAATTGTTCAAGCCGTTTGTCTATTCGCGCCTCGAAAAATACGGCATGGCGACCACCATCAAGGCCGCCAAGCGTATGGTCGAAAAAGAACGGCCCGAAGTTTGGGATATTCTGGAAGAGGTGATCCGCGAACATCCGGTGCTGCTCGACCGCGCGCCGACCTTGCACCGTCTCGGCATCCAGGCGTTCGAGCCGGTGCTGATCGAAGGCAAGGCGATTCAGCTGCATCCGCTGGTCTGCGCCGCCTTCAACGCCGATTTCGATGGCGATCAGATGGCGGTTCACGTGCCGCTGTCGCTGGAAGCGCAATTGGAAGCCCGGGTTCTGATGATGTCCACCAACAACATTCTGAGCCCGGCCAACGGCAAGCCAATTATCGTCCCCTCGCAAGATATCGTTCTCGGCCTCTATTATATGACGCTGATGCGCGACGGCGAACCGGGCGAGGGTATGGCCTTCGCCGATATCGACGAGATCGAGCAGGCGCTGGGTAGTGGCGCGGTTACCGTTCACACCAAGATCATTTCCCGCGTCCCGAAATTGGAAGAAGACGGCACCCAAACCACGGAGCGAGTGGAAACCACGCCGGGCCGCATGTTGCTTGGCGAATTGCTGCCTGCTCATTCTTCCCTAGGGTTCGGGCTGATCAACAAGCTGGTGACCAAAAAAGAAATCTCAGGCGTCCTCGATGAGGTTTACCGCCATTGCGGCCAAAAAGAGACGGTGATCTTCGCCGATCATATCATGAGCCTCGGCTTTAAACATGCGTGCCGGGCAGGTATTTCCTTCGGCAAGGACGATCTCGTAGTGCCCAAGGAAAAGCAAAAGCTGGTCGATGACACCGAAACCATGGTCGAAAGCTTTGAGCGTCAATATCAAGATGGCCTGATCACCCTCGGCGAGAAATACAACAAAGCCATTGATGCGTGGTCGACTTGCACTGATCAGGTTGCCGACGCCATGATGGCCGAGATTTCCAAGATTGAACCTGGCAAGCCCGTCAATTCGGTCTTCATGATGTCCGATTCCGGCGCCCGTGGCTCGGCGGCGCAAATGAAGCAGCTTGCTGGCATGCGCGGTCTGATGGCCAAGCCGTCCGGTGAGATTATCGAGACGCCGATCATTTCCAATTTTAAGGAAGGCCTGTCGGTGCTCGAATATTTCAATTCGACCCACGGTGCCCGCAAGGGTTTGGCCGATACCGCCTTGAAGACGGCGAACTCCGGGTACCTGACCCGCAGGCTGGTCGATGTCGCGCAAGATTGTATCATCACTATCGAAGACTGCGGCACCGACGACTTCATCCATTGCAATGCGGTTATCGAAGGCGGCGAGACCATCTTGTCGTTGCCCAACCGGGTTCTTGGCCGCACGCTT
>Ga0233433_10002873_pt1 | contig 14511 bp, 1 predicted proteins | sample SI_122_August201_5_FD_179868 | JGI IMG/M metagenome (GOLD analysis project Ga0233433, IMG submission 179868) | Seawater microbial communities from Saanich Inlet, British Columbia, Canada - SI_122_August2016_100_MG | ecosystem: Environmental > Aquatic > Marine > Inlet | place: Canada: British...
TAACATCAAAGTCATAGTTTTCATTAATGCGCAATTCGCCATTATCAATAATTAAATTTTGATCTGTGTCTATATTGTCTTTATACAAATCAAAACTAATATTGTTAGTTAATTTTGAGGTGTGGTTGGCAGCCTGTTCAAGGTCATACAGGTCTGATACCGACTTTACAAGCACCTTATGCTTATATAGATCAGCTGCACTTAAGTCGGTTAAATCTAAAGATTTATTACCGTTTAGGCTACCTGCAGTATAACTAAACGCAGTAAGATTACCGTCCGACCCTACTGTTGTCATAAAGATAGGGTTTGTTCTTGCTTCACCGTTAAATAAGCCATCAAATGTAACAGTGGTAGTGCTTGTGCTGTCATCCCAATTAACAATAAGATTGGTTAAATCACTCCATCCTGTGTACTCTAGGCTAATAGCTATAGCATCGTTCATAGTTGTTGCACTTTGAACATTTGCAACCATATTCTCTATTGTACTAATTTCAGTATAGACATCCTCAATAAAACCAACTCCGTCTGAATCAAGATCAGCAATAGTGCCAACAATAGTACCAACATCAGAGTGATCTATTGATGCGTCATAGCTCTTAATACTACCATCATCATTAAATACAATGGTTGTACTGCCGTTGGTGAAGTTGTGGTTTGAGGTTATTCTATCAATTTCAGTAAGAATCTCATGGCCTGATTCAATTACAATCAGCTCTACATCACTTAAACTGTACTTATTAAAAGTTTGCAAGGAGCCATTAATTTCACTCATGGCGTAGTTACCTGCTTGAACAACAAACTTTTCAGCATCATTAAGATTGTATTGATTATAAGAGACACTGTATGTGTAGCCAGATTGACTGGTTACAGCGCCTGTACTACTGTAATCATCAATATATCCACTTGAGTTCGTTGAGGCAATAATTTTAGCATTAGTGATTACATCACCATCTAATACCGCACTATTTACTTCAATGGTTGAAGTTAAATTCTCCCTATCCCAGCTAGTGGTTAATCCTGATATTTGTTCATAACCCAATACTTTAAGCGCAATCAATGCCACATCGTTACTGGTACTTTGACTGCCAATAGTTTCTAAAGCGTCAATTGCAAGATAAGTTTGCTTAATAGCTGCAAGCTCCAGGGTGGTTAAATCGGACTTTGTTAAATAGCCCCACTGACCATAATATGGGCTGTATGCTTGACCACTATAGCTACTCACATCGCCACTTGTGTTAAGGTCCAAAACCATTGAGACGTTGGTGATACTACCCATACCTGATAAATAAGCGCCGTCCATATTTATAGTTAATACATCATTAGAAGTTGCCCAGTTGGATGTAAAGCCACTAATGGATGAATAGCCAAGCTTGCCTAGTACAAACAGTACTACATCTGATATTTCAGCTTGTGACAGAGTGGGGTCGGCGCCATATACAATTGCCTGGGAATTGTATGATGTAATATCACCATTAGCATTGCTAACTGATACTATCTTGGCATCATTAATAATACGGTCATCATATTTAGCACTATCAATATTAATGGTAAATGTGTTAGCGCCTGAATCCCAGGCTGATGATAGCCCCTGTATGTCACTATAGCCTACTGAAATCAGTCCAAATAAAGCGATAGCATCTGTACTGGTCAAATCAACTGTAGCAATTGCATCGAGCATTGTTAGCAAAACTGTGAAAGACCCCACCTCGTCACTACTTAAATCTGAGTTAGATACAACTATATTGCCAGCGCTACTACTGTGTGCCGATCCACTTATTTCAATGAGTTTGGTTGATGGGTTAATCTCGGCATGAAGGGTGTAATTGCTTATTGTAATTCCATTTCCCGTTGCACTGTCAAACCTAATCTCCATGTAGTGCTGATCCTCATCATAAACAAATGAAAATCCTTGAATATTATTAATTCCTGCTTGTTGTAGCAACTCCGCTTCAAACACATTGTCAATATCATCTAAAGATATGGTTGGCATATTCTCAATTAGTGAAAGAGAATCATTAATTGCACTATCGAATGACAGTGTTAAAGTATTTGTATTTGTATTCCAGGCGCTTGTTAAGCCTACACTAGATGTATAGCCAGACTTAATCATTGCATCTTCTACAATCTCATCACTATCAAGCGTTAAGTCTATATTCGGGTTGTTGGCATCGATTGTTTGCGGGGATAAAGTGCCGATCTTAAAGATGGCATCCTTGCCTTGTACTGTAATATCAATATTCTTGCTGATGGTTTCAATACCATCTGAAACTGACAATACAAACGCATCCGTTAGTGTTTCATTAGTGGCAAGTTTTATAACCTCAGAATTACCATTATTTAATGCATAAGACCACTCAAAATCACTACTGAATGATACTGACCCATAGTTACCAATCAAAGTATCAAGACTAATATCTAATACATCGCCAATATCAATATCATCTATAACAACTGTATTGACCAAGTTATTTGTATCACCCTCTACAATACTTCCTGCAAAAACTCCAGATAATATTGGCGCATCATTCGTATTGTCAACCGTTAAGGTATAAGTATCAAAGATTGAAGTATTGCTTGTATCCGTAGCCGTCACAGTAACATCAGTCGTTCCAACATCATTATTCCCTGGGGTGCCACTGAGTAGGCCTGTTGAGCTGTTGATCGTAATCCAGCTTGGTAATGCAGAACCACCTGAAAGTGTTGCTGAATACGTTAGAGTGTCGCCTATATCAACATCAGTAAAGTGAGCTGAAGCATCATAGCTATATGCTGCATCTTCATTGATTGAAGTGTCGTTTATTTGACCTAATGATGTTTGCTGAAAAGAGCTAATAACAACATCTGTTAATGGTACGTTCTGGTACCCTCCAACTGTAGTCGTAGAGACTTGTGCAATGCTATCAATTACCGACAACCCTGAAACAACCTCACCAAAGACTGCGTAACCAGGATTGCTCACACTTTGATAATCTAAAAAACTATTATCAACCAAGTTGATAAAAAACTGTGACGTGGCAGAATCTGGCGTAGAGGTTCGAGCCATGGCAATTGCCCCTCTAAGGTTCGATAGGCCGTTATCTGACTCTAGTATTATTGGATCATTGGTTGGGGAGTTAACCATTCCTGTAGTAAAGCCACCGCCTTGAACCATGAAGTCAGGAATTACCCTATGAAACAAGGTGTCGTCATAAAAATCTGAATTCACATAATCGAGTATATTTTCTACTGTAATTGGCGCCAACTCAGCATTCAATTCAAAGACTATCGTCCCTAAACTGGTATTCATGGTTATTTGCGGAGAGGTTGCTGCCACTGGTGCATCGTTAGTATTGACAACTGTTAGCACAAAGGTATCAGTTGCACTCTCACCAGCAGTATCAGTGCGGGTTACCTTAATATCAATTAAACCCACATCAGCGTTTAATGGTGTACCTGATAAAACACCAGCACTGGTAATTGACAACCAGCTTGGTAGTGCTGAATCACCAGCAAGTGTTGCTATGTAAGTAGCACCATCACCAGTATCTACATCAGTAAAGTTAGCCGAAGTATCATAGCTATATGCTGTATCTTCATCGGTTGAAGCATCTGCAATGGCTGTTGATACTGTTGGGGTGTCATTAGTATTAGCAACTGTTACAGTAAACTCCTGGGCCAAGCTCACATCGTCAGCCACCTGCTGAACAATTGCTGAATTTAATATAATGTTATGAACGCCCACATCATCATTTTCTGGCGTTCCACTCAACACTCCTGTTGATGCATCAAAACTTAGCCAACTTGGAATGCTATCAGCCGATAAAGATACAGTGTCCAATACATCTAGATCATCAACTGTAAATTGATAAGAGTATTCACTATCTTCGTCAACTGTGGCGATTGCTATTGAAGTGATTTCTGGAATTGCATTAAGAGCAACCTCCCCCAAAGCGCTTCCATCACTATCATAGCGCTGCGCATATAAATCATAGTCTGAATTATCTTTATTTTCAGATTTCCACGTTACAATAAACCCACCATTTCCCAACCCAACAACCTTTGCACTACCTTGATCACCATTAATATAGCTGTTCACATGGAATTCATCTCCGTTTAGTGTGCTGTCAGAGTTAAACCTTTGCGCATAGACTCCAGTTCCCTTATCTCTGCCACCTTCTTGCATCTCAGAATTCCACACAATAACAAAGCCGCCATCGGCTAATCCAGTAACACTTGAGCCAGATTGATGTGCATACGTTCTTGTATTTACTTGAAATTCATTGCCCGCTAAAGATCCATCGTTGTTGTATAGTTGTGCATAAATCCCATAATCTGACCCGTCTTGATTGTAAGAACTCCAAGTAATAACAAACCCATCATCTTTAAGAGTAGCAATACTAGGGTTAGTTTGATTATTTTGAGTATATGTGTTTACACGAAATTCACTTCCAACCTTGCCGGCACCTGTATTGTATATTTGAGAAAATATTCCAATTCCAGACCCATCTTGATTATCAGATTGCCAAGCAACTACAAAATGTCCGTTATTTAAAGTTGTTATATCTGGATAAATACCGGTTTTTTCAATCTGAAATTCATCACCAATCTTATTTAAATTTACATCAAATCGTTGTGCATAGATTCCATCACCATAATCATCCTGCCCTCTTGAGGTGTATGTAATTATTAATCCACCATCGTGCAATGCTGAAATACTCGGATAATTATGGCCAAGCTGCCTTGCTGAATCATAAGTATTAACCTTGGTTTCATCACCTATGAAATCACCATTTTGATCTATTTTTTGAGCATAAATACCGTAATAAGTTCCATCATTATGGTACGCCATCCAAGTGGCTACATAATTACCATCTCGTAAAATTGCTATATCCGGACTTCCTTCCTCAGTATAACTATTGCTATCAACCTGTGTCTCATCAATGACTACATTTCCAAGCTCATTAAACCCTTTAATATATATCCCTTCATTGTCAAACTCAGAAAACCAAACTACCGAGAACTCATTAACTGAAGATAAATATTTAGAAGACACTCCATCATTTCCTGGTGATGTAATTTTTACATCTGAATATTTCCACGGAGATGCATTATTATCTAATTTAAAACTACCATTATCTTTATCTACAAACTCGATCAAGCCATTATCAAATTGTAGATATTCAACACCAAACAAGCTCACCACTTGTCCAGTTGTATTGTGCGTCATTAAAGATACATAACTATCAGATTGACTGAAAGTGTAATCAGCATAGTTTCCAGAAAATACGGCCGTATCAACGCCTGAGTTTGCGCTTATAGAGGTAGTATCCGACTGAACGTCCAAACTGTCATTATTAATTGTGCCTTGAATTATAGTCATCTGTGTTTTTTTTAAATATGATTAGCTTGGTTGATTCTATATAGAATAGGCTTATTATGCGGAGCAATTAGAGCTGAATTTCACTTGATATGTAAAGAGTTTTTAATATCTTAATATTTTTTTTCAATTCACCATCTGGTATTTACCAAAACAGGGCAGTTAAACAATATCCATCGCAACCACATAATCGCCATCAAACCCGCTACCACTCATATCCACATTACCATTGGCAACAAGCGTCCAAGTTGGCGCATCACCTGATGCGTTAGCATCAAGCTCAGAGACTCTATTGCCGCTACTGTCAATGAGATCAAAAGTATCAATAGTCTCTAGGTTAACAATATGTCTTAGAACATCAATGGCATCAGAGATATTAACACTACCGTTGTTATCCGTATCGGCTGCGTGAAAAGCGTTGCCTGTTAGGGTTTCTAAGTTAACAATATGACGTAAGACGTCAATAGCATCAGAGATGTTGATGTCAAAATCATACGCACTAGGTACCGATAGTTTGACTTCGTCAAATGACACAGTGTTTTCAATGATAATCTCACCAGCATCAATTGCGATTGATGTCGTTGCAGAAGTCGCGCTAGCATCCCATAGGTCAACGGTTACATCACCAGTAAGCTTGGTAATTGTTGCAGCGGTATCAGCCGTTGCAATGGTGGTGTCTGTTGATATGGTTGCACTTCTAGCATCTATATTGGTTATCAAAATTCCTGGAGCATCAGCAAGTAAATTTGTTGCCTCTGTTTGGTAGGCATAATTACTGCCAACACTATCCATAACACCCAATAAGCTTGCATCGTTACCACTATCACCACCTGGTGTTTGGGACAGTATTTCAATACTACTATCATTGGTATTCATTAAATAAACTTGATATAAATCTGGAGATTTTTCAAGTGTTTCATAATTACTTGAAAACATAAGCTTGCTAACATCGTCACTTAGCCCTAACAATTCATATTCTACCAATCCATACGCATCACCAAGAATGCTATCTAGATTACTGGTTAATCTAAGCCTTGTATCAGTTTGAATATTATGAATAAAAATATCGTTTGATTGATTTGAATCCCCACTGACCAAATCATCTGAATTACTAACGTAAACAATGCTATTTCCGGCAATAATAGCCTGTTCGTCAGCCACCGATCCTGCGTCATTGGCGATTGTTTGCGTAATAAGATCAATGGTATTTTCTGAAGCGTCCAGCGTCACTAAATACAGATCATTTATCTCGTTCGAATCTATTGTGGAGAATTCTGGCGCTGTTGTTTCAATTAGTACTTTAGTGTCGCCATTGATCTGCGTAAATCCTAGTGCACTGCTTGGATTGCTACCCTCATCATCATTAGTAATTTGAGAAACTCTTGCTAACGTGGCATTTACAATATCCAATAGAAAAACATCGGGCGCTTCATTGATATCTGAATAACTAACTAAATTATTGGCTGCCGAAGTAAAAACAACTTGAGTAGCTGATGAATTAATATAAACATTGTTAATGTCATTATTGGCTACCTCACCACTTTGGGTTTCGATAATATCATCATCAATCAATACGCCGTTTTCAACAATCGCTATACGATTTCCTATGGTAGTTGACAAATAAGAGGGGTCATCTTTATCAATATAAACAATTGCAAAAGTTACACCAGAAGTGGCGCGCCATGCCACATCAATAGACGTGATTTCTGTAGCAATGTTACCACCAATATAATCACTTATATTTACTGTGTAGGCTTGGCTATCTGTATTGTAAATACAGTAAGCCTTGTTTAATTGCCCGTTGTCTGCATAAATAATCTCTACCAGTAGCTGTTGCGCATAGGGTGACATTGACACAGGTGTCGCTGATAAGACGAGACTAGCAGACTCGCTCAAAAAGGATATATCTGGATCTACAATCGGTTCAAAATTCATACCAAATTATAATAGAATGTACAAATCAGTCGCGATCAAGTCGTCACTATGATGAACATCAAAAGTTGCAATTTGAACTGCTGAAATCAAACCAGAACCATCAACATCAACTGAAAGCGATCCATCGTTTTTATCAAAAATAAAGTTTGCATCTGAACCGGTTGCCAAACTTTGACCTCTCTCAATGGATATAAACTCACTTACATTGATAATGCCCTCTATATCTCCTGCTTTATAACCCTGGAAAGTACTTGTATCAAACAGGCCATGCTCAATTGCATCGATAAAGACCATGTCCACGCCAGATTCAAAATCAATAATTGTATCAATGTCAATATTTGAAGAAAGAATAAACCCGTCGCCACCCAATCCACCTATTAGCATATCAGCACCAGCACCACCATCGAGTAAATTATCACCCCTGTTGCCTGTCAGTATATTGTCCAGGCTGTTGCCTGTGCCCTGAATATCTAACAATCCTAGCATTTTCAAATTCTCAATACCATCACCCAGCGTGTAGTTTATTTTACTTTTAACAGTGTCGCTGCCTGCGCTATCGTCGACAATATCGTTTACATTGTCCACAATATAAACATCATTGCCAGAGCCACCAATCATAGTGTCAGCACCCAATCCGCCGTTTAACGTATTATTGCCATTATTACCTGTTAGTACATTATCTAGAGAATTGCCGCCGGCAAATACTGCTGCCACACCCACCAATTCTAGTGACTCAATATGAGAGCTTAAAGTATATGACTTGGTAGCAATTACATGATCGTTACCTTGGTTGAGTGATTCGGTGATTACATCTGAGCGTGAATCCACGTAATAAGTGTCATCACCCTCTCCGCCCATCAATTTATCACGGCCAAATCCACCATCTAGTGTGTCACTACCCGCATTACCCACCAAAATATCAATACCACTTTGACCCTTGATAATATTAATACCATCATTACCCACTAATAAATTATTCAAACTATTACCAGTCAGATTGATATCACTATTGCCAAGCGCTTCTAATGCTTCAATGTTATCTGATGCTGTTAATGAAAGCTCTGTTTCTACGGTATCGTAACCACCTGCACCTCTTGAAATGGTTTCAACTACAAGATCACTAGCATTATCAACAATATAACGGTCATTGCCTGGGCCACCCATCATAATATCGGCACCCAAACCTCCATCAATATAATCATCTCCGCCGCCGCCATAGATTTGATCATCACCCAAACCTGCGTAAACAATATCATTACCACTACCAGCATAAATAACATCATCACCTGCATTGGACAAGATTTGATCATCTCCGCCTAGTGCGAATATTTTATCAGTAGCAACACTACCAAACAACTGGTCTGCACCACTGGTGCCAGAGCTTAATGACGCCTCACCACTTATATTAATCATTAATTTCCATTGACCTGCTAAACCTTGTGTGTCGACCGCCTCTAGAATCAATTCACCAACTGGACCATTAATATTAGTACTTAGCGAATATTGAATGCCTGATAAATCAGCTACATTCAGCACATCTCCAACAGTAATAAGTTTATTCTGAGCGTTTAAAATAGAGCCATAGGCAGGCAATGCAATTACAGTCACTGTACTGATTGTTTCTTCTGCGTCACTTGGCGTGGCAATTGATAAATCAACCTTTACCAAATCCCCAGAAAACACAACCTCTTGTTGTGAATCAGGGCCAAAAGTTGGCGTATCGTTCACTGCTTCAATTAAGAAGCCAACTGATGAAGCGCTTTGAACACCACCATCATCAGTAATAACATATTCAAATTTACCTGCATCACCCACAAAGTTTGCTGATGCTTTGAATACAAGGTCAGTTAACTGATTGACAGCCAATACACTGTTAATACTAAGCGCATTGCCAGATGATCCGTTTAACACCTGACCCTGTCCAGGAATACCCGTTACTGTAACGGTCATTACGCCACTTTCAGGATCACTTGGAAGGGTGATATTAAGAGAGACATTGTCCGCATCTTCTTGAAGTTGAATGGTTTTTGGCGAATCAACAATCGGCGCCCTATTATCTCCAACTTCAACACTGACAAGTTGTGTTGCACTCTGCCCAAAACCATCTTCAGCGCTAATTTCTACCGAATAACGACCAGTAACACCTTCAGGTGGCGATCCAACTAATCGGCCCGTAATAGGATCAAAACTCATCCAATCTGGTAAGTCTAAACCGCCTTCAATGGTAGCACTAAGCTTAAGGTCAGTAGCGTCCTCTGCATCGGTAAATGCATCTTCTGGCACAATAATCTCAAAGTCGGTATTATCGCTAACTTGTAATGGCGTTGCAAGAATTGTCTTTGAAACGGTTGGTGCAGTATTGCCCAGCTCAGTAGCAAGATTTAACGCTTGATTATCAGCAAATTCCAAGATTTCAATAGAAGACAAGGCATCCGTATAAGTTTCGCTAACACCATTTACAATGGCATTGCTAGAAACGGTTAAGGTTTGATCAGTGTTATTAAATACTAAAGTATAGTTGGCATAATCTTGATCATAAATAACCGTATCAGCACCTTTTCCGCCAATAATTGTATCACTACCCAAGCTGGCAATAAAGATGTCATCTCCCCTGCCACCCATTAGCGTGTTAACTAAGTCATTACCCACTATTCGATCACTACCATCACCAGTAGCTACGTTTTCAATCTCTACCCAACTCTCAATGGTTGCTTCTCGACTGGCAATATTAAGCACGCCTGTTGCTAAATTAATATCAACATTGGTTGTTACTGCAGCGGTGTTAATCCAGTCTATTCCGGTATCATCTCGCAAGCTAATTAACTCTGACTGGTTAGCAAATTCATCAGTAAATATGTATTGGTCGTCATCCTGAGAAGAAGATCCATACACCCTTAAAGACAAGCCATACACTTTACCCACTTCTTCAGCGCGTACATCACGAACAATCACTTGCCATTCACCTTTGCCATCTTCACCATAAAATTGAACACTGGACAAGTCAAACATTAAATGATTTGGCAGACCGCTATACTCACCAAACAAGCCAAATGGTCTACCCTCAGTTGCTGATGGCCTATCCAACAATGTAGAAATAGTACCATTAGGTGAAATAATTTCAATTTGAAGATCACCTAACCGCTCATGACGTATATCAATACCCAACTCGATGTGTTCAACATCAATATCACTATTAATAACAAAGTTAGCAATATAGCCACCCTGTTGGTCGCCATCTGGAATTATCTCAGAGATATCTAGTAATCGTGCACCAGCAAATGCCTCGTTGTGCGCCGTATTGGTCACGCTCCAAGTTTCTGCTAATCGCACAGCGCTATGTGCATTAACAATACCAAAGCCCATATCATCATTAAAAGACAGGCCGCTCAAGTTGTGTGAATCACCAGCATTAACCTTCCAGCTAGCGCTATCAGGGTGGCGGGTAGAATGAGCTAAAATTGCTTGCACATCACGATAACCCAAACTAGGATTAGCCTCAAGCATCAACGCTATAATCGCTGAAACCTCAGGCGCTGCTGCAGATGTACCGCCAAATGAGGTGTAATCACCTGCGTCTCCTGACGCTTTATTATAGCCATCAGATCCCAATCTATCAGTGGTAAAGATACTTTCACCATAGGCGGCGACTAATATTGCCGCGCCCGGTGTTGAAAAGCTACTGATAGTGTCATCTTGTGCAACCGATGCTACGGTAATGGTTTCACGGGCATTTTGGAAATTATGGTGGTTAACATTATCACCACTGCTTCTAGAATTACCTGCTGAGAATACAAAAATTGTACCATGTCCTTCTCGCCCAGTTTCTACAGCATAACGAATATTGGCATAATCAGCCATATAAGTTGCCGAATTAAAGTCATCACCAAAGAAGTCAATCGTACCCCAGGAATTATTAGAAATATCAACCTGGTTTTGTTTTGACAAGGCGCCAGCCATGTGCTGATTGGCCCATTTAACTCTGAAAGAAGCTACATCGGCATCTGGCGATAAACCAACAATACCCGTTTCATTATTGGCCTCTGCTACCATAATTCCTGTCACTGGCGTACCATGAGAATCTGGCGGAAAATAAGGTTGTGGTGGCCACTTGTGCTCTCCAGTATCAGAGCGATATTGAACATCGTAATCAATGGCTAAATCAAGTTGATTGACTAAATCAGGGTGTGCATAATCCACACCATCATCAATCACACCAATAGTAATGCCAGCGCCAGTGTACTCACCACCTAAGTCAGACACATGAAGCGCTTCACGATACCATTGTTCTGAGGCTAATGGATCAAATTCACCGGTGTAATTTTCACGCAATCTTAATTGGTATGTGCCGGTTACACCCGCATTACCTGAGACTGATAAATAAACCGTTTGACCATTCTCGCCGCCATTAAGTTTAATGCGAGAATCTAGCCCTGCACCTGAATCATCATTGCTATTTAATAATACGCCTTGCCCATCAAATACTTGCAAAAAGCTATCTGTTAAGGCGCCTAATTCTGCACCAGCTGCTAAAACATCAACCACATAATTAGTATTCGCATTAAGTACAGCTTTAGCCCAGTCTACATCACCTTCAAACGAAATGCTTGTTTGCAAAGGCTGCCCTGGACTAACGCTTTCTAGCGTTAGATAATTACCTGGAATATCATCCTGATTAGCAATACCATCCAATGATAAGGTTTCAACCAAATAAGTTCCAGAATTACTTTCAATGCCTGCACCATCAACTTTAATATAATATCTGCCTGTTTCAACCACACTAACATCAATCTTGGCAGTACCTTCAGAATTTGACGAAGCTCTTGCCACAACCAAACCGGTAGAGTTTAACAAAGCAACATTGGTTACAGCCAACGTACCTTCGCCAGCATCATAACCCTTAACAGTAACATTAATACGTTGTGCCGCATTAAGACTAACTGCAAACAAATCTGTATCTTGATCAGATTGCAATGCGCCGGTCTGGCTGTCACCAATCACTAATGACGAGGTTGTAGAGGAATCATAATCAGTTACCCGGTCTACCGCTTCGTCACCGCCATTAATGCCCAGATTCAGTACTCGGATAGCATATTGACCAGTATCCTGATTGCTGCTTGGGCTCACTTTAATAGCAAGTACTCCATTTTCTTCAGCATCAAAAGCAGCACTTGCCATGCGTGATGGCGAGCTTGCACTAATCTGATTAGCGTTAACATTAATAGCAACACCGTCTTGAGGCGTCCATACTAAGGTCAAATCGGAATCTTCAATCGGTGCTACAACACCATCACGCACACTTACGATTTCAACACGATACGAATTACCCTCACTAAGCGATACTTGGTAATCATCTTCATCACCAGCAACGCCAATTTTTCCAACCTTGAACGCCTCAATATTGGCATCAAAATTCAGTGCAATTGCACCAGCTGAGTCTTCATCAGAAGCATCACCCGGCGTTACCGACAATTGGTAAGCGCCCGTTGTACCTGCACCATCTACCACGCGTACACTATACGTGCCAGCGCTTGTTGCTTTGATTGCAACAGATGCAGAGCCGTCATCTAGCTCCTTACCATCACCGCGTCCAATTGGCAGACCAAATGGATTTAACACCTCAATTAACGCCCTAGCTAAGCCGTTAGTTTCAGTTGGTGTTGCACTAAACGTTACCACTTGATCTTCGGTTAAATCAATACTAAACCAGTCTTCATCCCGATCAACCACTGTGTTGTGGAATTTATCAGCCTTGCCACCAAAACGGCCATCAGACCATTGAATGGCGCCATCAACGATTTCATTCAGACTAACTTCGGTTGCCTGAGCAATGGTTGAACCGTGATCATCTGGTGCACGGGTGCTAATCTTGTAAGTACCCGTTTCCTGACTGTCTAATGTTTTAGCCACAAGGTAATGCTTGCCCGTCGTTTGCACTTGGTAGCTAATTACCGAATCATTCTGCCATGAGCCATCATCATCAGCATCTACTAGTGCGCCTGAAGCATCACGCAATTCTAAATACGGATCTTCCAAGGTTCCGCCACCCGTGGCAGATCCTTGTAATTTAAAGACATAGCGATCACCGGCACTTAGCTCAACTTCAAACCAATCTTCATCGCCACGCTTAAGTAAATTACCCTTAAAGTCATCGCCAATATTAAGTGCTGTTGCAGTACCTACGCTATCACCTACATCATCGGTAGGCAATGCAGTTCTCATAGCACTGAGTGTGTAATCACCTAATGACTTACCATCATCAGAAGACACTTCAACATAATATCTTCCTGAGGCTAGCGGCGTAAAATAACTCAATGAATTTGAGCCTAACCCGCCATCATCTGCATATTCAATAAACTTACCCTGAGCATCAAACAGCCTCATTGCTGGGTCTAGTAGTGAGCCGCCCGCATTGCTAATACCATTGATTAATAACTTATAAGTAATGCTCGCATCTAGATCCAATGCAAACCAATCTGTATCACCCGGTATTTGAATTTCACCCACCTGTGGGGTGTCAATAGACAAAACACCAACAGCAGTGTCAGCATCATTTATGCCATTAGCAAAATCATCCGCCGGTGCAAGGTTAACACTAATCTGATAAGCACCGGTATCGTATTTAAAGGCACTCTTGCTCTCTACAAAATACACACCTGTCTCTGGTGCGGTAAAGAATAGCTTAGCATTAAAGCTGCCGCTTGAATCATCATTAAAGGTGATGATCTTGCCGTTAACATCGCGCACTGATAAATACGGATCTTGCAGAGGATCTAGCTGTGCGGTGATGGATTTATCCGCAATATTCTCAATAATATAGGTCTGACCTTCAGATAAACCGACCTTGAACCAGTCAGAGTCATTACCAACGTGAATCAAACCCTGTAATGGTTCACCAATAACAAGCACCTGTGTGGTGGATCGTCCACCTTCAAAATCATCTTGAATGCCAGAAACTCTAAGTGAATAGGTACCCTTGCCGGCGTTACCGGTTGAGGCGGTTGCAATATAATATGAGCCGTCTTCTGGCGCTTGGAAATAAACCTGAGCATTGGTACCACTGCCACCCGTTGAGGCTGAACTCAGTAAAATACCCGTTGCTGAACGCACTTCCACATAAGGATCAGTCAGCGTTCCTTCACTGGTAGATGCGCCTAATGCCTCAATCTTATAGGCAAATCCTTTTTCAAGCTGCACCTTAAACCAGTCACGGTCGGCAAATT
>Ga0233433_10002878_pt1 | contig 14497 bp, 15 predicted proteins | sample SI_122_August201_5_FD_179868 | JGI IMG/M metagenome (GOLD analysis project Ga0233433, IMG submission 179868) | Seawater microbial communities from Saanich Inlet, British Columbia, Canada - SI_122_August2016_100_MG | ecosystem: Environmental > Aquatic > Marine > Inlet | place: Canada: British...
CTCTTTTACTTCATCTAATAATTGATTGTATGGTTTATGATTCCAATTAGTTGTGTTACAGAAATATCCAAAATTCATTCAAACCTCCTAAATAATTAAATTTAAGACGATCGATCCCACTTTCGTAACTACCTTAGTACCTTTTAAACCCAAGTAAAACGACGAGTTATGTATCTATCTTTTCTTAATCTTAAACAATCCTACCCCAAATCCGGAAATGTTGATAGTTTGTTGATAGTTTAAGGATCGCATATTTAAACGAATAATTAAGTAGGACCCTAAACAGATTGGGTTTTTGATTGTTTTTTAGACCCCCTATACCCCTTATCTCAAAAGGGACTCCTAATAGTTTACTCTATATAGCTTGTTTCAGACAGTTGAAGGGGGTGAAATTGTTTTCTAAATAATAAAAATTTCTGAAAAAATTATAACAAAAAATTTCTATAATTCTTTTGGGATGATATTTTTTTTGTTCAATTTTCTTTCTCTTATGAAAATGATTACTGTGCTAACAATAATGAATACTGAACCAATTAATGTTGAGTATTCTGGCACCTCATTAAATAAAAAATAACCAAAAACTATAGCGAATATTAGATTTAAATATTTAATTGGTGTAATTAATGAAATTTCAGATTTTCTGTATGCTTCGGTAATAATAATATTACCCAATGAACCTATTATACCAATTGATATAAGCAATAAACAATCTTTAAAAAGTGGAATTTTCCAACTTAAAGGATCTAAGAACAAGCTAACTAATGTTAATCCAGCTGTATAATAAAAAGAAATTAAATAATTCTTATCAGTCTTTGAAAGAATTCTTATAAGAGATGCACTAGCAGCAAAGCCTACACAAAATAAAATTGGAAAAATTGAATAAATTGAAAAAAGACTGGTTCCTGGTTTCAGAATAATAAGTATTCCTAGAAAACCAATTAAAACAGCAAACCATCTTTTTTTACCAACAATTTCTTTCAAAAAAAAAATCGAAAATATAGTAGCAAAAATTGGTGCAGCAAAAGTTATAGAGATAGCATCTGCTAAAGGTAAATATTTCAAACCAAAAAAAATTGATATCAGTGCAAAACATCCAGTTATAGTTCTGAAAATGTGTAATTTTATTTTTTTTGTTTTAAAATTTTGAAAAAATTTTTTTTTAGGCATAATAAAAATAATTGGTAGTAAACCAAAAAATCCTCTAAAAAAAACCAATTCTCCTATTGGATAGCTCGATGATAAAAATTTTACTAAAATTTCCATTACCGAAAAAAAAATAACACTTATTAAAAAATAAAAAGGTCCAGATTTTGTATTTAATATCATTAATAATATTATTTAGTTTGTTGTGATGTTATAAAAATTATTGATAAGAACATCAGTTTCATTATTTCTAATTAATATCTCAATATCTGATGTTAATATATTTTCATTAAATTTTTTATAAATAATATTTTTTAAAAATAATACTTGTGAACTTTCTGGAACTATGGCAACACCCATTCCATTTGAAACAAGACCAAGCATAACCTCAAGTTCAAAAACCTCTTGAACTACATTTGGCTCAAACCCGGCATCTTTGCAATATTCTATTACTTTATCATAAAGTCCCAATGCTCCATTACTCTTTGGAAATAATATAAATTTTTCATTTTTTAAATCTTCGATATTTATTTTCTTTTTTTTTGACAATTTATTATCTTTACAGACTGCTAATAAAATATTCTGTCTGTGAATTAGTTTTGATTTTATGTTTGTATTTATAATTTTTTTACCAGCAAAACCTACGTCAATTCTTTTATTTAAAATTTCCTTCACAATTTTTTCTGATCTCATTTCTTTTAATTGAATTTCTGTATCTTTAAAACGACTGTGAAATTTAGAAACTATATCTGGTAAAATACCAAAACTTGATAATGTAGAAAACCCTATCCTTAGTATTCCTGTTTCACCACTGTCAATTTTTTTTGCATTATTTATTGACCTATTAATTTTTAAAGTAATGTCGTAGCAATCTTCAAGAAATCTGGATCCAGCTTTTGTTAGTCCCACAAAACTTTTGTTTCTATTTAAAAGCTTAAAACCAATTTTATTCTCTAGTATCATTATTTGTTGACTAAGTGGTGGTTGAGAAATGTTTAGCTTCTTAGCTGCTTTTCTAAAATTTAACTCTTCACTAACAGCAATAAAGTACTTTATCTCTTTAAATGTTATCATATTAAATTCTTCTGATACATTTTTAGTATCAATTATCACTTATTAACATATTTTACATTATTTTAAAAGTTCTGTAACATTTATTTATGAGTATTAACTCTAAAATTTTATCTTTTATGGCATGCGGAAGTGCTATGTACACGCGCAAGGTTTCCAATTCAAAAGATCCTGATTTTTTAAAAGTTGTCCAAAAATTAAAAGCTGCAGATGTATCCTTTATGAATTTTGAAGGTCAGATTGGGCATCCAGATGCATATCCTATTAAACCTTATTCTTTTGCCTCATATTTTTTTGGTGAAAAATGGATTGCAAAAGAATATGCATGGACTGGATTTAATCTAACATCGCTTGCTAACAATCATATGAATGATTGGTCTCATGAAGCCATTTATGAGTCCATGAAGCAGCTTGATAAAGCTGGGATTGTTTATGCTGGAGCCGGTATGAATTTGACGGCTGCTAGAGAACCTGGATATCTTGATACACCCAATGGTAGAGTCGCTTTAATTTCAATTGATTCATCTCATGAACAAGGAGAATTTGTACAGCCACCTATGGCAAGTGACCCAAAAGGCAAGTTTAAAGGAAGACCAGGTAATAACACAATTCGATATGATGTAATCTTAGATGCTAAAAAAGAAACTATAGAACATCTAAGAAAAATAAGGAAAGAATTAAATTTAGAAAAATTTAGAGGCAGAGAAGGTGACAAGGATAAACATTTATTTTTCCCAAATGGTGGTAATCCTGGAATTACATTTAGAGAGAGTAATGAACCAGGATTTACTACTATATCTTATCAAAAAGATGTTGATGCTAACCTTAAATGGATTAAAAATGCAAAAGAAATGGCTGACTATGTGATTGTAAGTCATCACACACATGCAAATGGAAACAAAAAAACAGGACCGTATGCTGAAGTCCCAGCAGATTTTGTAACAAAGTTTGCACATGATGCAATAGATGCTGGAGCTGATATTTGTTTATTTCACGGTATGCATGGTAAGGGTATAGAAATTTACAAGGGCAAACCTATTTTTTATGATTTAGGTTGGTTTTCTTGGATGGTAGAAACTTTACCTAGATTTCCGTACGACCTTTATGATAATTGGGAACTAGACCCTTATAACTCTTTACCTATAGATATTACGAATGCAAGACCAGCAGGTCAATTTGGAGTTTCGCCTTTATGGAATCAAGGTTTCATGTTTGATTTTAAAATGCAAAATGGAAAAGTAATAGAAATTAAATTGCATCCGATGCATATGGGCAGACATTTACCATTATGGGAGAGAGGATTACCCAGAATCGCTGAGGGAAAAGTTGCAAAAGAAATATTAAGTCGTCAAATTGGAATGTCAAAGGAACTAGGAACTGAAATTATAATAGAAAACGATATTGGTGTAGTAAAATTATGATCAAGAGAATGGTTGATTTAAAAAATTTCAAAATGAATAACATAATGTTTATTTTGGGATGACATAAATAAAAAAAAAGGAGGAAAAATGAGAAATATAATAGGAAATAATTCAAAAAAGTTAATTTTATCAGTATTATTAACATTTTTTGTTGTTTTTATCTTCACAATTGAAAAAGTAAAAGCAGCTGCCAAACACGGTGGTGCTTTGATCATAGGGGTGCCAGGAAGTCAAAAAAATTTAAATTCTGCGATATACCCAAAAACTTTTTCAGGACAATTAATATCAATAAACCTTTTCGATGGTTTATTAAGAGTTAGTAAATTTGGTGATGGAAAATTAACACCAATGCTTGCTAAATCATGGAATGTTAGTTCGGATGGAAAAACCATAACATTAAATTTAAGAGACGATGTTAAATGGCATGATGGAAAAAAGTTTACATCAGAAGATGTTAAGTTTGGAATATTAAATATTTGCAAACCATACCATCCACAAGGAAAAAATAATTATGGTATTATAGAGAGTATTTCTACTCCTGATCCATATAAAGCAATAATAAAGTTAAGCAAAAGTGATGCAACTTTTTTAACTAAGCTTGACTCTAAGTGGTGCTCCATGGCTCCAAAGCATATATTAGAAAATCAAGATATTCCTAATAGCGCTTATAACAATGCACCTATTGGAACAGGACCATTTAAATTTGTTGAATGGAAAAAAGGTAGCCATATAATTTTTGAAAGAAATAAAGATTATTGGGCAAAAGCAGCAAATGGAGATCAATTACCCTATTTGGATAAATTATATTTTAAAATTTTACCGAATAAAACTTCTTTAATTTCATCATTAGAAGCAGGAGAAATTGATTTTATTCATTCTTATCCAGGCTATTTAGCTGGTAAGGAAATTGAACGTGTTAATAATGCAGATAATGGAATTAAAGTTCATTCATTTGCATATGCGAATATGGCGTTTGATTTCATTTATATGAATACAAATGGTGCTCATACTGGAAATAAGAAAGTAAGACAAGCGCTTGCACATCTAATTAATACCAATGAAATCATAGATAAAGTTTTTGCTGGTGTAGCAGATAATGTTAGAAATGATAAGCAAGGGTTTATATCTTGGTATACTGGAGAAGTTCCCACGCAATATTATCCTTACAATCTTGCCAAAGCAGAGTCACTTTTAGATTCAGCTGGATTTAAAAAAGATGGAAATGGTAATAGGTTTAAAATATCAATAATTCATGAACAGAAAAACTCTAATCATCCTAAAGTTTTAGATATTATGAGGTCTAATCTTAAAGCTGCTGGTATAGAGTTAAATGTTATGAAAATGGATGCTGCGGCGATCACTGAAAAAGTTCATAAAAAAATGGATTATGATATGTATATAACTACCATTGCTACTGGTCCAGATCCTGATTTATTAACTAAAAGTTGGCATTCAAAAAATATTGGAAAAGGATGGAATGCAAACTCTTCAGGATATAGCAATAAAAAGATTGATGCTTTACTTGATAATGGAAGGGGAGAGCTAGATCCTAACAAAAGAAAAAAAATGTATATTGAAGCTCATCAAATCCTAGCTGAAGATATACCTATGTTGCCACTTTATGGAACTAAATGGCTGTGGACTTATAATGAAAACTTAGATGGTTTTCCAATTGGGTACACGTTCAGAGATGGTTTAGAAACTGTTAATTGGGATGGAAAAGTGCCTAATAATAGAAAATAAATACAACTAATAGGGAAAAACCCATCAATCAATATTTGTTTGGTGGGTTTTTTTTAGAATATAGTACTTATTATGAATTACTCATATCTTGTTAAAAGAGGTATTCAAATTATTCCTGTTGTCTTCGGTATTCTAATAATTAGTTTTTTGATGATTCACTTGGCACCAGGTGATGCTGTATTTATGTTTATTGGTGAGAGTGGTGCTGATCCTGAGTTTGAAGCTGCTATTAGAACAAGATTAGGATTAGATAAATCACTTTTTGAACAATTCATATTATATATAAAAGGTATTTTTTCAGGTGACCTTGGAAGATCATTTGTCTTAAACGAAGATGTGTCTAAAATAATTTTTGATAGAGCCATTCCAACAATTATATTAATGCTTTCCAGTATAAGTTTTGGCGCAATATTTGGAATACTTATTGGTGTTTATGCTGCCTCAAAACCATATTCAATGAGAGATAATATCTCAATGGTAATAGCATTATTTTTATATTCTTTACCTAATTTTTGGTTGGGACAAATGCTTATAATAGTTTTTTCAGTTAATTGGGGTTTGTTACCAGTATCAGGAATGGAGTCGATGATATTGGGAGATAAAAGTTTTTTATTTGATAGATTTACACACCTCGTACTTCCAACAATTACACTTGGATCCACATTAGCAGCTTTTGTAATGAGATTTGTTCGCTCAAGCATGATCGATGTCTTAGGACAAGATTATATTTTGACAGCAAAATCAAAAGGATTATCAGAAAGGAAAATTTTTTTTAAGCATGCTTTAAAAAATGCGCTTCTACCAGTTATTACTTATATTGGTTTAAGGCTTGGTTACATGTTATCAGGAGCAGTTGTTATTGAGTCAGTTTTTGGATGGCCAGGTTTAGGCCTGTTAATGTTGGACGCACTTTTTGAAAGAGATTACCCACTTATAATGGGATTATTTATAGTGATCTCTTTGTCAGTTACTATAATAACGTTTATCGTAGATATTTTATATACCTACCTAGATCCAAGAATAAGGTTGAAATAATGGATGTCTTAAAAATAAAAAATTTTTGGAAAATATTTAAACAAAATAAACTTGGAGTTGTTGGTTTAATTATTTTATTAATATTTGTATTTTTAGCAATTTTTGCTCCTCTTTTGGCTAGATTTCCATCTTTAACAACTGGAGCAGGTGAGGCTTTTTTAAATCCTAGTTTTAAACATTTACTAGGTACGGATAATTTAGGACGAGATTTGTATAGTGAGCTATTATTTGGCGCTAGAATAACTTTAGTTGTTTCCTTTATAGCAGTAATAACTTCTACAGTTGTAGGAGTTTTGTTTGGCTCAATTGCAGGATATTATGGAGGTATTATCGATTCAATACTAATGAGAATTACTGAGATTTTTCTTGTAATACCGCCAATTTTTTTAGCATTAGTTTTGGTAGCGATATTTGGTGCAAATATTACCAATATGATAATTGTAATTTCAGTTCTTTCATGGCCACAAACTGCAAGACTTGTTAGAGCTGAAATTTTATCTTTAAAAGAAAGACCTTATTGTAAAGCAGCTATCGCAACAGGAGAATCTGATTTTAAAATAATTTTTTCTGAATTAGTACCAAATACAATGACAACAATAATTGTTAATTTGTCTTTAACGCAAGCTACAGCAATTTTAATTGAGTCTGCACTTAGTTTTTTGGGTTTTGGAGATTCATCAATGGTTAGTTGGGGGTTAATGCTAAATAATGCTCAAGAGTTTTTTAGACAGTCTTGGTTTATGGTTTTTTTTCCAGGTATGTCAATTTTTTTGGTTGTTTTATCTTTAAATCTTGTAGGTGAAGGATTGAATGACGTTTTTAACCCCAGAAGAAAAAAATAATTATGAATTTAAGGAATCCTTTATTAAAAATTGAAAATCTCAAAATGCACATAAATACCTATGAAGGAAAAATAAAAGCTGTTGATGGTGTTAATTTAGAACTATTTGCAGGTGAGATAATAGGAATAGTTGGTGAGTCTGGCTCTGGAAAATCGATGACGTCAAGAACAATTTTGAAACTATTACCTGAAGGTGGAGAGGTGATTAGTGGAAAAATTACTTTTAAAGGTAGAGATATTTTACAATCATCAGAAGAAGAAATTAGAACAATCAGAGGATCTAAAATTTCTTTTATTTTTCAAAATCCAGCAACATTTTTAAATCCAGTTTTAAAGATAGGAGACCAAATAATAGAAAATATTATTCTACATCAGAAAATAAAAAAAAAAAAAGCCAATGAAAGCGCAATACGATTGCTTACGGATGTTGGATTAAGAAATGTAGATAAAATAATTGATTGTTATCCGCATCAATTAAGTGGAGGGATGCAACAAAGAGCCATGATAGCAATGGCAATATCTTGCAACCCAGATCTTATAATAGCTGATGAGTGTACGACAGCCTTGGATGTTACAACTCAGCTGCAAATATTGAACCTGTTAAAAGATATTTCAAAAAAAATAAATATATCAATAATTATAATAACTCATAACTTAGCTGTAGTAGCATATTTGTGTACAAGAACTTATGTAATGCATGAAGGTAAAACAATTGAAGAGGCTAAAACTAATGATCTCTTTTTTGATCCAAAGCACGATTATACAAAAAAACTATTAAAGTCTTCAAGAATTATTAATGAAGAGAAATTTTATTCAACGGAAGGAGAAAGTGAAATTTTGAAAGTAGATGGAATTAAAAAGATTTTTAGATTACCAAGAACTAAAGACCCACTAAATGCAGTTGATAATGTTAGCTTTAAATTAAAAGAAGGAGAAATTTTTGGAATAGCGGGTGAAAGTGGATCTGGAAAAACAACTATAGCTAACCTTTTAATGGGTTTATTAAATGTTACTTCTGGAGAGATTACTTTTTTAAATAAAGAAATTAATGAATTTGTAAAAAAAGATCGAAAAAAATTTCGTAAAAATATTCAAATGATTTTTCAAAGCCCTTTTGGTTCCTTAAACCCTAGAAAAACGATAGGGTCTATACTTTCTTTACCAATTAATATTCACTTTAAAAACACTAAAGACAAAACGAAAGAAAAAGTACTTGAATTACTAACCATGGTTGAACTAGTGCCTCCAGAAATATTTTTTGATAGACATCCACATGAACTTAGTGGAGGAGAGCAACAAAGAGTTGCTATTGCAAGAGCAATTTCAACGGAACCTAAGTTAATTATTTCAGATGAAGCGGTTGCTTCATTAGATACGTCAATTAGAGTAGATATATTAAATTTATTAAAAAGAATTAATAAAAAAACAAAAGTAAGTCTAATCATGATTTCTCATGATTTATCAGTGCTAAAAAATATGTGCACCCGTATAGCAATAATGCACTTAGGAAAAATTGTTGAAATAGGAAAAAAAGAAGAAATATTTCTCAATCCAAAGCACGAATATACAAAATCTTTATTAACCGCGACTCTACAAATCCCAAACAAAGAAAGGCAAACACATGACAAATAAACTTTTTAATGAAAAAGAATCTTTAGATGATCTTTTTAAATTTTTATCTATACCTGGAATTACAGGAGAGGAGGAAAAAATTGCATTAGCAGTTAAAGAAGACTTAATAAAATCTGGTGTACCTGAAAAATATATTATATTTGACAATGTTCACAAAGAAATACCTCTTCCAACTCAAGTTGGAAATTTAATAGTAAAACTTCCAGGCACAATTAAAGCCGAAAGAATTATGTTTAGCTGTCATTTAGATACTGTACCTTTGTGTAAAGGTGCAATACCTTTATTACAAGGTGATAAGATTGTTCCAAAAGACAACACAGCATTAGGTGGTGATAATAGAACTGGAGTTTCAGCATTAGTTACAATGATTAAATCTTTAATAAAAAATAAAATTCCACATGGACCAATAACTGTATTATTTACAGTTAGAGAGGAAAGTGGCTTATGGGGAGCTAGAAAAGTAAATATTGAAGACTTGGGAAGTCCCGTTCGAGGTTACAATATAGATGGTGGACCAGTAGAAGAAATTGTAACAGGTGCCGTTGGATGCGATAGATGGGAGGCTGAAATTTTTGGAAAAGCTGAACATGCAGGCTTAGCACCAGAAAAAGGACTTTCTTCTACCATGATTGCATCTTTAGCATTATCTGATGCTGAAAATAAAGGATGGTATGGTAAGGTAGTAAAAGGTGAAAAATTTGGCACTTCAAACATTGGTATTTTTGGTGGCTTAAATGGGCTTAGTTCTGGACAATCACCTAATACTGTAGCTGACTATACTTATATAAAAGGTGAATCGAGAAGTTATAATCAAAGTTTTGTTACAGATATAACAGATGCTTTTGAACAATCTTTTAAAAAGGTATGTAATTCTTATCAAAATTCTGAGGGTGAGAACGCAAAACTTAAATTTAAAAGACATACTGACTACTATTCATTTGAACTAAAAGAAAAAGAAAAAGTAGTAACAATTGCTAAAGAAAAAATAAATAATATGGGACTTAAATCCAAACTTGTTAGCATCTCAGGAGGATTTGATGCTAATTGGTTAACTAAAAAAAATATCCCTACTATTACTTATGGTGCTGGGCATAATGGTTGTCACACAACAGGTGAATTTGTAATTATTAAAGATTATTATAATGCTTGCAATTTATCATTACTATTAGCACAGGATGGTTAAGTTCTTATCTATATAAGATGTTAATTAATAAGTAGTGTCAGGGAATCTTAAAGTTAGATGGGGTTTGCTATTCAGGGGTAACTGATCCCACTTTCGTAAACCCTAAGTACCTTTTAAACCCAAGTAAAACGACGAGTTATGTATCTATCTTTTATTATTCTTAATCAAGATTAGCCAAAACCCAGAAATATAGCAAGTATTTGTATAAGTCTTATAACCCCCACAATGCAACAGGCAACTGAAATTATAGACGATTGACTCATAAAAACTAACCCTAATACACCCAGGACTCTGTATCAGATATCAGGTATCATGAAGCATGAAGAAAGTGACTAAAGTTAAAAATAATCGAAAACCTTATATATATACAGCGATCAATATATCAGTAGTAATCATTATTTTTGCGATATTGAATCTTTGGTCTGTTGGAGATTTTGAAAATTATAAAAAGATTTCAGAATTTAGGAATGGCTTATTATCAAAAGATTTCAAATTTAAACAATTTCCACTTAATGAATTACTAGGCGTAAAATTATATGATAATTTTGAAAAATATTTATTAGTTAATAAAAGTGAAATTAAAATAAAAGAAATAAATAATAACAATTATTATATTTTTTATGCAAAAGAAATAAAGTCTATTAGTCCTTTTCCAGGATACTTTAAAAAAAAAAATTCAGAAATTTATGCAAAAGAAAATGGTGAAATCGTAGGTATAAGTATTGGCTATGAAATGCATATTAAAAATAATAATAATTTCTTAAATTTTTGTTCAAAAACTAGAAGTTCATTTTTAAGACAACATAATCTTTCAAAATTGAATTTTAAGAATGAATACTATTGGGGAGATGACTATAGCTTCTATGATTTTAAAAATTTTGATTTCCAAATAAATAACAATAATACAAAATTCTCAATTGCCTGTTATTACCGAATTAACAGAAGCTCAATGAATTATGGAATTTGGTTCATTCTATCCGACGTGGGTTTTTGGAAAGACGTAATGATCGAAGATGATTTAAAGATTACTTTTAAAAAACTTAGTAATAACGACATAAGAAAATATCGCGATAAAAGGAAAAAAAATAAATGAAAAAATTCTAGCTCCAGGTCAATAATTATATGAACCGTAAAGCCTTCACCCTAATAGAACTCCTAGTCGTTGTCGCCATCATCGGTATTCTAGCTGCTGTAGGTGTGGTGGCTTATAATGGGTATACAAGTGCTGCAAAAGCTTCATCAGCTAAAGCAAATCATATTTCAATAATAAAATATATTACTGCAGAAGTAACTAAATGCGATTTAGGTGAGACAAGTGTTATGGAAGGTAATTTAAATTGTTCAGGCATAACAGGAGATAAAATAGCTAAAGCAGCAGTTGCAGCTTTTACAGAATTTAAAAATCCATACAAACCAAATGAAAAATCTGTTGTTAATTATTCAGTTGGAACTGGAGCCGACGATAATGCTGGATTAATTGGCATAGTAGGAAGAAACACAACTAGTGGCACAATGAAAGTTAATGTTAATAGTTGCGTAAAGATACCTTGTAACCCAGGAGAAAACAGAATTCATAGCACATTCATTTTTTGATAAAGTATTATTATGAACCGTAAAGCCTTCACCCTAATAGAACTCCTAGTCGTTGTAGCCATCATTGGAATTTTAGCTGCAGTAGGAGTGGTTGCTTATAATGGGTATACGGGTGCTGCTAAAAAATCTGTTGTTAAACAAAATTTTAGTACGGTAGTTAAATGGATACAAGCTGATGCAATGAAATGTATGATTAATGGCGGAACTGTCTTTAGACAAACTAACAGTAGTGGAGGTGGTATAAATAGAAATTGTTCTGATACTGCAGACAATGTAAGTCCATTTTATGAAAGTAGTTTACAAACACATATTGGAGAAAAAAATTGGACAGGAAATCCATATGGAAATATTGGTGAAGATAGAGCTTGTGATATGGCAAAAAGCTGGGGAACAAAAAGCATTCAATCTGCAGCTCTTGGTAAAAAAATGTGCAATGGAGCTATAGGGCTTTATACATTATCTAAAAATACAAATGGCTGTGATAGAGAGATGGTTGTTCAAGCAGGAATAAATCCTGGATACTGGACATTTTCTACGAAGGAGTCAGCTGGCGTTTTAAGCTCAATAGTTTGTATCACTCATAAATGAAAACTAAAGCTTTCACACTAATAGAACTCCTAGTCGTTGTAGCCATCATCGGTATCTTAGCTGCAGTAGGGGTTGTTGCTTATAATGGGTATACTAAGGCTGCAAAAATTAATGCAGTAAAACATAATTTCAAAGAAATAGTTAACTTCATAAATTTAAATTATACTAAATGTGATTTAGGTGAACCTGTGATGATGAATAATCAATCAGGAAATTCTAAAGATGTTACTAATTCTTATTGCAATGATAGCCCCTTAGGAGCTTGTCATATTTTGATTGCACATTTCAAATCATTAAAATGGAAAAATCCATACACAGATCACTATATTCAAAATAGTATTGATAGTGAGTATGTTTTGCATTGTAGTAACTCGGGATATCCGTCATCTAAATTAAATAATAGCCAAGCTGCTGGATATATATTTATAACAAATGTTTCTGGATCACCTAAAACTATGCGTCTTGCAATGAGGTGGGATAATGATTATAGCGGAAATTGGTCTCAAAGATATTCAAGAAATGATATAACTACACCATAAGTTTATGAAACAAAAAGCCTTCACCCTAATAGAACTCCTAGTCGTAGTAGCCATCATCGGTATTCTCGCTGCAGTAGGAGTGGTTGCTTATAATGGGTATACAAGTAGTGCAAAAAAAGGTGCTGCTAAAACTCAACACAAAACAATAGTTAAATTTATTCAGTCAGAGATTATGAAATGTTCAATTGATCAACCAATAATTCTTAAAAAAATATCTTCAGGCAACATCATAGATCAATCAAATTTATGTCCAAAAGTTTTAAGTATAACATCTGGAAATAATAGTTATGACGTTGTTTCAGCTTTTGATTATCATTTTAAAGCCATAGGGTACAAAAATGTTTATAATCAACAATGGTTTGCAACAAGTGTTTGTTCAGTAAGTGGTACAACAGTTTATAATAATCACGGTGATGGTGGAGGAACTTGTATTACTAGACAACTAAATGATGAGATAATTGTAGGAACTAATATAGCACCTTATGACTCAATGATTACAAAATTTAAAGTAGAATGAACTGCAAAGCCTTCACCCTAATAGAACTCTTAGTTGTTGTAGCTATCATCGGCATTCTAGCTGCAGTAGGTGTGGTTGCTTATAATGGGTATACTAAAAGTGCTAAAGAAAATGCAGCGAAAAGTAACCATAAACTAGTAGTTAAATTTGTAACTGCAACCATGTTAAAGTCTACTTTAAATGATGGTTATTTTGATGGGATGTATGAAAACAGCGGCTGTCAAAATACAATTAACAAAAAAATGACACCTAGTTCATTAAACGGAGTTTCAAATAAATTTATGACACATTTGCGTTGCTTAATTAAGACTCATCCATTTAATGATCCTACATATCCAGCAGTTAATTGGGGTCCAAGAGGAATATTAGGATCAGTTGAGTTTCAAAATGAATGCATAAGTTCAAAACCAGTACTCCAAATAGACACTGTATGGAACGACAAAAATGAAAAATTAACAAACCAGATTGCTATGTCAGATTATAATGTTACATGTTAATAGAAATTTTAAAGCCTTCACCCTAATAGAAGTTTCAACTGAATTACGATCATATCACGATCAGATTATTTGTGTTAAGCTTAATTCATGAAAAGAAACGGTTTCACCCTAATAGAACTTTTAGTCGTAGTAGCCATCATCGGTATTCTCGCTGCAGTAGGAGTGGTTGCTTATAACGGGTATACGAGTAGTGCAAAGAGAGCAACGTCAATAGCAAATTGGAAAAGTGTCTCAAAATATATTTCTAATCAAGTAATGAAATGTTCAATTGGTGAGAGCAAAGCCATGGATGGTAATTTAGATTGCTCAAAACAAGGGGCAAATAATTGGGATGATGTAGTAATAGATGCAACATTACTTTCTTTAACAAATTTTAAAAATCCCTGGAATTCAAATGGCGCACCAATAACAAAAGGCGGTCAGTATTGGTATGACAAAGATGTTGGTTACATAAGAATGATGTCACACTCTAAAACACAAGTTGAAATCTGGGTATGTGCAATAACTCCTTGTGGAAGCAAGCCTAATCCAAACGTTTATGATATTTTGGTTAACATAGATGGAGTATAAGTAATGAAAAAACTTTTAGGGATCGTGGTTCTGGGTTTAAAGTTATGCAAAATATTTGCAAAAAATAAGATTTGACATATAGAGTTAAATTTGGTTTAATACCATCAGCGCTGATTTAATTCTA
>Ga0233433_10002882_pt1 | contig 14479 bp, 15 predicted proteins | sample SI_122_August201_5_FD_179868 | JGI IMG/M metagenome (GOLD analysis project Ga0233433, IMG submission 179868) | Seawater microbial communities from Saanich Inlet, British Columbia, Canada - SI_122_August2016_100_MG | ecosystem: Environmental > Aquatic > Marine > Inlet | place: Canada: British...
TACTTATGATTAATACTGGAGCCATACTGACTCTCTCAATAATGACAAATGTTAATCTGTTAATAATGCTATTAGTTTTAATAGCGTCATTATATGGAGCGGTTATTGCAATATATCCAACACTTGTCAGTCACATTGTAGGAAGTAATCTTTCAGCTGCGGCGTATGGAAAAGTATTTACAGCGTGGGGCTCAGCTGGCCTTATCTCCCCTTCTATTGCCGGATGGCTTTATGAGAAAAATAACAGCTATGATGGACCAATCTTATTAACCTTGGTTCTTTCAATTGTTGCTGTACTTATTATTTGGACGATGAAATACAGTATTAAAGAATAATTAAATGCATTGAAAGAGTTCACCAAAAAATTATCATCCAGAATATAATTAAACTTAATTATTTCACTAAATTATTACCATGAACAAACATATTATCTCAACTGAAAAAGCACCTGCAGCTGTAGGTACTTATTCGCAAGCAGTGGCTGTTACAGGCGGCACAACAATTTATCTTTCTGGACAAATTCCACTAGTTCCTAAAACAATGGAAGTAGTTGAGGGTGGAATTGAAGAGCAAATCCATCAAGTTTTTAAGAATCTTATAGCTGTCTGCGAAGCTTCAAAAGGAAGCTTAAGTGATATTGTTAAGCTCAACATTTTTTTAACTGACTTAAATAATTTTGCAACCTTGAATGAAATAATGTCGTCCTACTTTAACGAGCCTTACCCTGCCAGAGCTGCCATTGGAGTTAACGAGCTACCCAAAGGTGTAAGTGTTGAAATGGACGGCGTTATGGTGACTAGTTCAGAATCTTACAGCTTCTAAATTTGTGTCTGAACTCTCCGATCCAATCATTTCGATTAGTGGATTAGGGAAGAAGACTTCGGATAGGTTAAACCAATTAGGAATTCATACCTTAGAGCATTTAGTTTTCCACCTTCCTAAAAGGTATCAAGACAAGACAACAATTACGCCTCTTTCAGAAGTAAGTGTTAATGATGAAGTTTTGATTGAATGCAGTATTGATCAAATAGAAGTCGTTCCCTCAAGACAAAAGCAGCTTCTTTGTTACCTATCTGATGATCAAAACCAAAGAATTCTGTTAAGGTTTTTTCATTTTTCTCAATACCAAAAACAGGCCCTTATTCGAGGGGAAACTATCCAGTGTTTTGGAGAGATCAAAATAGGTCGTCAAGGTCTTGAAATGCATCACCCAGAATACCGTAATATCTCAAAAAACCAAACTCCCCTCCTAGAGTCAACATTAACTCCCATCTACCCCCTCTGTTCAGGAATTAGCCAAAACAAAATGAAGAAGTGGGTCAACCAATCTCTTGAGGTCCTTAAAATGAGCCTGCTTGATGATCACTTTGAAAAGTTAACTTACAACTCAATGCCCAGCCTTAAAGAATCCCTTTTCTTACTTCACCATCCCAATAAAAATGAAAACCTGAATCAGATTGAAGCCTTTAAACACATCTCTCAGCAACGCTTGATAATTGAGGAACTTGCGACCCATCAACTCAGTCTTTTAAAAACGAAGAAAGCTAGAAAAAATAAAATTACAAATAAATTTCAAATCAAAAATACACTCCAGAAAACTCTTTTACACTCTCTAGACTTTGATTTAACTGAGGCCCAATCTCGCTGTGTCAGAGAAATTTATGAAGATCTATCAAACACAGAGCCTATGCTAAGACTCCTTCAGGGTGATGTAGGCTCAGGAAAGACTATTGTTGCAATTTTTACCTTAATTCAAGCCGTTGAAAACAGTTTTCAGACTGCAGTCATGGCTCCAACTGAAATTCTAGCTCGTCAACACCTTCAAAATTTTACTGATTACTTGGATCCATTAAATATTCAAATTGCTTATCTTTCTGGCTCTCAAAATACTCAAGAGAGAAGAGAGCAACTAGAACTGATTGAGAGTGGTAATGCAAAAGTCATTATTGGTACGCACGCATTATTTCAAGAAAGCGTCAATTTCAAAAATTTAGCCTTAGTCGTGATTGATGAGCAACATAAGTTTGGTGTTCATCAAAGACTTTCGCTCTCACAAAAAGCTAAAAAAATCCCGCATCAACTTGTTATGACTGCTACCCCTATTCCAAGATCACTCACAATGAGTGCATATGCTGACCTAGATACATCAGTTATTGATGAACTGCCTCCTGGTCGTCAACCAGTCGAAACAGTCGCATTGAGTAACTCTAGGCGAGATGAACTCATTGGAAAAATAAGAAAAATTTCAGATGAGGGTCGTCAAATATACTGGGTCTGTACGCTAATAGAAGAGTCAGAAGCACTAAGAGCAGAATCTGCAGAAAAAACATATAACTACCTAGCCTCAAACCTTGAAGATTTAAAAGTAGTCATGATTCATGGCAGATTAACTAAGTCAGAAAAAGAGGCCATAATGAAGGACTTTGAACATGGAAAAATTAACCTTCTTGTTGCGACCACTGTGATTGAAGTCGGTGTAAATGTGCCAAATGCAAGCCTAATGATTGTTGAAAATTCAGAGCGTCTTGGCCTTGCTCAGCTTCACCAACTCAGAGGCCGGGTTGGGAGAGGGTCAGAAAAAAGTATATGTATTCTGATGTACCAATCACCACTGAGCGATAATGCTATACAGAGACTTGAAGTTCTCAGACAAAGTAATGACGGCTTTATGATTGCACAAAAGGATCTCGAGCTTCGTGGTCCAGGTGAAATCTTAGGAACTCAACAAACCGGCATAGCTTCAATGAAGATTGCAAATATAGTAAGGGATGCCTACCTTTTAAAAGAGGCAAGTTACTATTCCTCCAAAATGCTTGAAGCAAGTGAAGAGAATCAAAATGCACTAATAAACCGATGGATTGACGAGGAAAAAACACACTATTTTGATGCTTAAACATTTTTAGAATTTAATAGAATCTAAGACTCTTGTAAAATACCCCAAATATGTTTAACCCTGAAAAATTTAAATGGCGAGTCTTTGATCCTAAAGAACAAATACCTGAGTATGTTAGCAAATGGTTGCTAGATAGCCAATCTTTAACCTACAAGCTTAAAGATAAGTACAGTGACTTTAAAGTTAATGTTCTCTCTCAAGAGCAGAATAAACCCTATGAATGTGAACTTAAACTCCTTGGAGCAGCAACTAACCTAACCATCATTGTTAGAGAGGTTGAGCTGTTAGGTTCTCAAAAACCTGTTGTAAATGCACGCTCACTCATTCCATTAACAGATGACACAATAGACATTTTAAAGATTGGCTCTAGGCCACTCGGTGAAATTTTATTTAATGATCCAGAAATTAAACGTGGTCATCTTGAGGTTGGAAGCTTTAACAATTCATGGGCAAGGCGTTCAACATTTAAAATTGGCAAAACAAATCTACTTGTTACAGAGATATTTTTGGAGTCATTATATGCGTGATAATTTATTTAACGCTAATATCGATATTGCTGATTTTCGTTTTGATAAAGAAGTTGTTGAGGTTTTTGATGATATGGTCAGGAGATCAGTTCCTGGCTATGACTCAATGATTCAAATGATTGGTCTTATCACTAGAATGTATGGCCAAGAAAATACAAACTATTATGATCTTGGCTCATCAACGGGTACAACATCTTTAGCGATAGCTCTTAATAATAAGCACAAAAATAATCAATTTTTTGCTATCGATAACTCAGAAGCGATGGTCAATAAATGTCAGCAGAACCTTAAAAGTAAAATTGATAATTTACAAGCAATCTGTGCTGACATTAACCAAATTCATATAGAAAATGCGTCAATAGTCGTTTTAAACTTAACACTTCAATTTATAGATGTTAAGGATCGCTCTAATCTAATCAAGAAAATTTATGAGGGATTAAACCCTGGTGGGGTATTAATCATAAGCGAAAAAATTCATTTTGAGGATAAAGAAACCCAAGATCAAATTACAAATCTTCATGTTGATTTTAAAAAAGAGAATGGGTACAGTGAATTAGAAATTGCCAATAAACGACAAGCTATTGAAAATGTTCTTATTACTGATACAAAGGCAATACATATTGGACGCCTTAAAGATTGCGGCTTTAAAGACACTAGCTGCTTCTTTCAGTGCCTTAACTTTGTTTCTTTTTTATCTGTAAAATAAGTAAAGTTAATTTAGCCTCAAAACGCGGTATTTCATGCTCTTAATGATCGACAACTACGACTCATTTACGTATAACCTAGTTCAATATTTTGGTGAGCTCGGTCAAGAAGTCGTGGTCCACAGAAATGATCAAATCTCAGTGAGCGAGATTCAAACATTAAATCCAAAATATATTGTTATTTCTCCAGGTCCTTGCACCCCAAATGAAGCAGGAATTTCATTAGAATTAATTGAAAAATTAACTGGAAAATATCCAATACTTGGAGTTTGCTTGGGGTTTCAAGCAATAGTACAGTCCTTTGGTGGAAAAATTATTGGTGCCCAGAAAATTATGCATGGAAAAGTTTCTCCAGTTCATCACACCTCAAAAAGCGTCTTTAAGGGCTTAAAAAATCCACTCAACGCAACTCGATACCACTCCCTTGTGGCTGAAAAAGAATCTTTACCAGATTGCTTTGAGGTGACCGCATGGACCAATCAAGAATCTGGCGAAATCGAGGAAATAATGGGGGTTAGACATACCAACTATCCAATTGAAGGGGTTCAGTTTCATCCTGAGTCAATTCTTACTGAACATGGACACCAAATGCTTAATACTTTTTTACAGGACAATCAATAACAATGGAATTTATTCAATTTTTACAGGGTGAGCTATTACTCACAGGGACTTTATTTGCACTGATCATATTACTCATAGTAAACTTTTATAGTGAGAAATTTAGAAAGTATGAGGTAGTTGATACTAACGGAGCTGTCTCTTTGATGGATGATGATGAACTCGTTATTTTAGATGTAAGAGAAGAAAAAGAGCGCAGTGTAGGATTTATTTCAAATGATCTTAATATCCCTATGGGTCAGGTCAAAGGAAAGATTGACTCCCTTGAAAAATCAAAAAACATCCTTGTCTATTGCAAGAGTGGAACGCGATCTGATCGTATTGCAGACCTTCTCTCCAAAAGTGACTTTCAAAAAGTGTACAGCCTTAAAGGTGGGTTCAATTCATGGCTCAAAGCTGAGCTCCCCATAGATAAATAGTCACGATGAACAACTCCCTCACTATTATTGGAGCAGGCGCATGGGGAAGCGCTCTTGCTATTGCTCTAAGTCATAAATTTGATAAAATATTTCTATTGGCAAAAGACAAAGCTAATACCACTTCACTAGGTACGCAGCACTCAGCGCTATCAAGGCCATACAGTCAAAACATTTTTATTGATCATAGCTATGAGGTTATTAATCACTCTAAGGCTGTTCTAATAGCAACACCCAGCTCTTCATTTGGTAGTGTTCTACAGAATATTAAAGATAACTTAAATGATAAACCAATAGCCTGGGTCACTAAAGGCTTTGATCCTGAGACGGGAAACCTTCTCCATAAAACGTTTAATCACTATTTATCAGGGCATCATCCATGTGTTATATCAGGACCAACATTTGCTGCTGAAATTGTTGAAGAGAAGCCAGCAGCAATCGTTGTTGCCTCGAAAGACAAGAAAACAAGGGATTATTGGTCAGACATGATTCAAACAGAAACCCTTCGTGCCTATACAAACTCAGATATTGTGGGTGTTCAGGTTGGTGGGTCTGTCAAAAATGTTCTGGCAATTGCAGCAGGGATTGCTAGTGGGCTTGGTTTTGGTGCTAACACGCAAGCTGCATTGATTACAAGAGGCTTAGCTGAAATGACGAGACTGGGCGTTGCGTTGGGATCAGATAAAATCACCTTTCAAGGCCTCTCAGGTCTTGGTGATCTAGTCCTCACTTGCTCAGATGACTTGTCTAGAAACCGACGATTTGGAAAAGAACTCGCTAACAATATTTCTACAGATGACGCACTCAAAAATATCAATGCTACTGTTGAAGGGTTTAAAGCACTTAAACTTGTCATAAAGGTAGCTAGAAATAATCAAATAGAGATGCCTATTTGCGAACAAGTTCTTCTCGTTACAGAAGGAAAGACAACCCCTAAAGAGGCAGTTACTGAGCTCCTTCTGAGAAAGCCAAGTCAAGAGTAAAAAGTTAAAAAATCCTATTCTTAATTATGGGCTTAACTGCTAAAACATTAAAGAACTCAGATCAGACTCAAAAGCAAGATTTACGAATTCTTCTTCAGTTGTCTTCTTTTATAAAGCCTTATAAAAAAATTGCAGTTGTTGCTTTTATTGCTTTAATCATCACTTCTCTGTCTTTCCTCTTGCTTGGCCAAGGAATAAAACTATTTATTGATGAAGGCATTTATACCCTCAGCAGAAACGAGTTGTTTGTTATTTTGCTTGTTCTAATGACTCTTGTAATTGGAACTTTTGTACGCTTTTATTTTGTTTCATGGATCGGTGAGAGAATCAGTAATGATGTTCGACTTGCTGTTTTCAATCATCTTCTCACACTTCATCCTCATTACTTTGAAGTTAATCGAAGTGGTGAAATTAATGCACGTTTAACAACCGACACCACATTACTTCAATCCATATTTGGATTTTCAATTTCTATGGCATTAAGTAGTGCACTTTTATTTATCGGTGGATTAATAATGATGCTGATTACAAATATTAAATTGGCTTTAATTGTATTAATAAGTGTCCCAGTCATTCTTCTTCCAATGGCTATATATGGTCGCCAACTCAGGACTCTTTCAAGAAAAAGCCAAGATACCGTTGCAGATATTGGAACTTATGCTGGTGAGATTGTTCAAAATATTAAAGTCGTCCAAAGCTTTACTAGAGAACCTGAAGAGTCGAATGCATTCAGTGTTGAGGTTGAAAAGGCCTTCTCAGCTGCCAAAAGACGAATCTTACAAAGCTCTTTACTGATTGCTGCTGCTATGATTATTGTCTTTACTGGCTTAGGAGCAATGATCTGGTTTGGAGTCAAAGATGTAACAAATGGGGAAATATCAGCTGGCGAGTTAGCATCCTTTATTTTCTATTCAATTATGGTGGCAAGATCTGTAGCCGTTATATCTGAAATTTATGGTCAACTTCAAAGAGCTGCTGGAGCTACAGAGAGGCTTCTTGAACTTTTATCTGAAAAGCCGCAAATTACTACTCCTGCTCAACCCAAAAAATTAGAAAAAGGAACTCTTTCATTAAGCTTTAATAATGTAAGTTTTAGTTATCCTTCAAGGCCTAGTGAGGTTGCTTTAAATAATCTAAATTTTAAAGTTAATAAAGGTGAAACTGTTGCAATTGTTGGTCTTTCAGGGGCTGGAAAAACAACTATATTTGAGTTACTCCAAAGGTTTTATGACCCCTATCAAGGAAGCATTGATGTTGGTGATATAGATTTAACGAATCTCGATCCAGCAAATCTTCGCATGAATATTGGTGTAGTTCCTCAGCAACCAACACTCTTCTCTGCAGATGTAACTCACAACATTAGTTATGGCAACCCATCAGCTACAAACAACCAGATAAAGCAGGCAGCAAAAGAGGCGTTTGCATTAGATTTCATTGAACAACTTCCTGAAGGATTTAATAGTTATTTAGGTGAGCAAGGTGTTCGCTTATCTGGTGGGCAACGCCAACGTATTGCGATTGCTCGAGCTATCCTCAAGGACCCGTCAATCTTACTTTTAGATGAAGCTACAAGCGCTCTGGATGCGAATAGTGAGCAAAAGGTTCAAGACGCTTTGAAGAAGTTAATGGAAGGCAGAACAACATTGATCATCGCCCACAGATTAGCAACAATTATGCATGCTGATCGTATTTTGCTTATTGATCAGGGGCAACTTATTGCAGAAGGGAATCATCAGCAACTCTTAACCAGTTCAAACCTATACAAGAGACTTTGTGAGCTGCAATTTAATCATTAAATTAACTGTTTGACAGCAATCTAATTTCAAAAGAATCTTTATTAGCAATTAGAATAACTTGCTCAATTTTTTAAGGGATAATATGCATCAAAATTTCAGTAGTTAGTTGATTAAATTATGGTCAATAAATATAGAAATATCTTTAAAAGTCTTAAGACGCTTTTTCTTTTAATGTCTCTGTTCACAATTAGTTCTCTTGTGTCTTCAGCGTCCCTTTCTTCATTCAAACCTAGCTTTGATTCAATTGAAAGTACGACCGTTAGAAAAGAGGTTTTCTTTAACTACCTTCTTCCAGCGATTCAAAAGAAAAATGATGAGATCATTGAAATAAGAAGTGCTATCTCAAATAACGAGTTAAGTAATACTCAATTGCATGATTTAGCAAAAAAATATCGACTAAGTGCGCCTGCTTCTAAAGAAGAATTATTAAAAGTTATTGATATATTGCCGCCATCGCTTGTTCTCGCTCAAGCAGCGAATGAATCTAACTGGGGAAGATCAAGATTTGCCAAAGAATTTAATAATTACTTTGGTATCTGGTGCTTTTCTAAAGGCTGTGGTGTTATTCCTATGGACCGAGAAGAGGATGCAACACACGAAGTGGCAAGTTTTAACTCATTAGATGATTGTATTGATTATTATGTCTTAAATATCAACAGAAGCTATGCTTATGAAGACCTTCGTTCAATCAGAAAAAATCAACGTGATCAATACGAAACAATTACAGGTATTATCTTAGCCGAAGGTCTTGGTAACTATGCTTATCCAGGTGATGAGTATATCGAATCAATCAAGTCTGTCATAGATTTTAATCAACTGCAGAGGCATGACTTTTTGAACTAATCTAAATCCTAATAGATATAAAAAAACCCGCTTATAGCGGGTTTTTTTTGAAACAAATTTAACTTTAAGGTTAACGCTTTGAGTATTGTTCACTCTTACGCGCTTTCTTCTTGCCCACTTTCTTGCGTTCAACAACACGTGCATCACGAGTCACAAGTCCAGCACTTCTTAGGTCAGAACGCGTCGCCTCATCATAAGCCATCAATGCTCTAGTGACTCCAAGTCTAATTGCACCGGCTTGGCCAGTATCACCACCACCTCTAACCATAATGTTGAAATCAAATTTATTATGCATTTCAACCACGTCAAGAGGTTGATTGATAATCATTGAAGATGTTTCTCTACCAAAATACTCAGCCATTGGCTTTTTGTTAACAGTAAAAACACCCTTACCTTTTGTCATATAAACTCTAGCAACTGATGTCTTTCTTCTACCCGTTGCGTAAAAAACTTCTTTATCTGCCATATTAATAAGCCTTAAATATCTAAAAGTTGTGGCTGTTGCGCTGCGTGAGTATGCTCACCACCTGCAAAAACCTTCATTTTTCTTGCCATTTCTCTTCCAAGTGGACCTTTAGGAAGCATTCCTTTAACTGCTTTTTGAATAACTTCTTCAGGTTTCTTAGCGAGTAACTCTTTGAATGGAACTGACTTTAAGTTACCTACATATCCAGTATGATGATGATACATTTTGTCATTATATTTGTTTCCTGTAACCGCTACCTTGGATGCATTTACAATTACAATGTAGTCTCCTGTATCAACATGAGGGGTGTATTCTGGTTTATGCTTACCACGAAGACGAGAAGCAACCTCAGTCGCTAGACGACCTAGTGTTTTGCCATCTGCATCAACTAAAAACCAATCTCTTTTTACCTCATCTGCTTTCGCACTAAATGTTTTCATAACTCTTTTATCTTCGTCAGATTAGAACAAGCGCACTATTATAATCACTTTTTATTCTTAATGTAAGTTTTCATATTGCAAATTCGTCAAATATAAAGCGATTAATTTAAGGCTGGTCTCGCCTTACTTTGCAATCAGATCCATATCTTTTTGATACAGTTTAGTTTCTACATCCATTAACCCAAGTAGTGTATGAAATAAACTGTCATGTGATTGAGGTAGTTTAGCATTTTCTTTTAACTTTTTCTTATCAAAAACCTCAGACATAGATTCATCTAGCCACATAAAAGCTGGAACATCAATCTGTTCATTAGGCGCCATAAAATATGGCATTCCATGCAAATATATTCCCCCTTCTCCTAATGATTCTCCATGATCACTCACATAAAACATAGCAGCGTCTGTTTCTTGTGAATTTCTTTTAAGGAGTTCTATCACTTGGGAAAGAAAATAGTCAGTGTACAGAATCGTATTATCATAGGTATTGCTGATTTGCTCTTTGGAGCATTCATTTAGTTGGTTTGTTTTACAAATTGGCTTGAATACCTCAAATTCTTCTGGATATCTCTTATAGTAGGCTGGTCCATGACTGCCCATAGTATGTAACACAATTAATGTATCTCTATCATTTTGTTCATTAATGTAATTCTGTAGGTTAATCAACATTCCTTCATCCCTACATTCTGGATTGCAAATAGGATTATTCTCAGAGGATCTATAATCTTCAAATTTAATACGATCTGCAACACTTTTTGAACTAGAGTTATTCTCTAACCAGATTACACTGACCCCAGCCCGATTTATTAGGTCGAGAACATTACTCATATTTTTTCCTTTGGAATGAGAGTAATTATCACGATCAAGCATTGAAAACATGCATGGAACAGACAATGCTGTATCTGTGCCACAGGAAGTCATACTGTTAAAGGATATAATATCCTCTTTCTCGAGATAAGGATTCGTTTTACGATCATAACCATTAATCGACATGCGGTCTCTTCGAGCTGTCTCTCCAATGACAAATATGACTAATCGTCTATTATCTGACTTTTTATTGATTTTGGCATCTAGCCCAATCTCCTTAAATGGCTTTGCACTTGTTTCTATTTGAGAGTCAATAAACTTTATTGAAGAATACAAAAAATATGTCGGAGTAATATAAAGTCGTAAATCTCGATTTTCTCTAGCAAAGGATGTGTAATGCTTAGAAAAAGATAAAACAACAATGACAAAAACAACAATCAGCAGCAACAACATCTTAGCTCTTTGCCATAACTGAGATTTAATTGAAGCTTTGATAAGTTGGATTTTCCATACATAGATTGATGGAATTAGTCCCAATAAGCAGAAATAAATTATTGATTTAATGCTAACAAGATCGCTAAATTCACTTGTATCAGTCTCAAAAGTATTTGTAATCATATTATGATCAAAAACTACTCCAAAGTTATTGGCACTGTATGTCACAACTGCAGAGATAAGAAGCAAAAGGATTAAAATCGGTTTTAGAGACCATCTAAAACAAAACACTATTAACAATGCAGATAGAAAAGTGAATAAAAATAAAAATAAAGATCCTAGAAATAACCAGTTTTCAGATAGTGGATAAATCTGCAATGTTTTTTCTAAAAATGTAAAATTACCTGTTAAAGTTAGAAATGCTGCAACTAACAATACAAGATTAACTTCAGATAATTTTTTAGAAAAAAGCTGCATTTATTTTGATTGAAAAAATTTTATTATATTATCCATTAGATCATAAAGGAAGTAATGCTTAACTCACACATACACTTAGATTTTGATAACGTTAATTCACCATCAAGCTCAACAACGGGGGTTATTATCCCTTCCACTGGCAAAGATAACTGGGATAGTGTCATTGCATGCTGTCATTCTAATGACAATAGTTATTTTGCTCTTGGCATTCATCCATGGTTTGTAAAAGATCATCAAATGATTGATTTGTATGACCTTGAAGTACGAATTGAAGAGGAAAAGCCTATTGCAGTCGGAGAATGTGGATTAGATTATGCAAAGGTAAAAGATCAAAACACACAACGATTTTTCTTTGACGAGCAAGTTGCTTTAGCGACAAGGTTTGACTTGCCATTAATCATTCACTCAGTTCAGGCCACTGAAGACGTTACTGATTTACTTAAATCATATTCAAAATCAAGAGGGGTAATCCATGCCTATTCTGGAAGCCTCCAACAAGCGGAAAATTTACTAAAAATCAATTTTTCTTTTGGATTTGGAACATCACTCACCAATCCTCATGCATACAAACTTCATGATATCGTTAAATTCCTACCCATCGAATCGATAGTCATTGAAACAGATGACAGGAAAAACCCCGATGAATTGATTCAAGTTGCTGAAAGAGTAGCAAGAATAAAAAAAATAACTGTTGATCAAGTCATTGAACAATGTGATCAAAATACTTTTAATATTTTTAAGTTAAGTTAATGGCTGGAAGTTGTGCTCGAACTGAAATATTAGTCGGTCAGTTAGGTTTAGCTCAGTTAGCTGAATCACATGTTGTTATTGCTGGACTGGGCGGTGTTGGTGGAGCTTGCGCTGAGTCACTTTGTAGAGCTGGAATTGGAGAGTTAACCTTAATCGATTTTGATAAGGTTGCTAAAACTGATCTAAATCGTCAACTTATCGCGCTGCATTCAACTTTAGGTGAGTCAAAAGTCAATGTCTTAGCTCAAAGATTAAGGGATATTAATCCTGATACTATTATTAATGAAAAAAACCTGTTTATTGATAGTAAAGAAGCTGAGGCAATTGCCAATGATTCTGACTTAAATTTTGTTGCAGACTGTATTGATGCAATTGCCTGCAAAACAAATTTAATTGATGCCTGTAATCGTTCAAATTTGCCAATAATATCAAGTATGGGAGCAGGTGGAAGACTTGATCCGACAAAAGTCACAATCTCTAGAATGGATAAAACAGAATATTGTGGCCTAGCTCGAGAATTAAGAAGACAACTCAGAAATAAACATGCCTCATTAAAATTTCCGGTTGTTCATTCTACTGAAGTGCAAATTAAAGCCCTTCCTCATGAGGCAGTTAGTGAGACAGACCTATCACCGCCAGGAAGACCAAGAGCCGTGAATGGCGCTATATCTTATATGCCTAATATTTTTGGATTAATGATGGCAGGACACATTATTCAAACTATACTTAGATCATGAGATGCTCTCTATTAAATGCGTCATGGTAAGAACTGAAAGCCCAATTTGTGATTTTGATCTACCTGCAGTTGATTTCAATTTAAAGGGAGTCGATGAAAAACACTACGACTTAAATTCGCTCAAGGGACCAAATGGATTGTTGATTATGTTTATCTGCAACCATTGTCCCTATGTGAAATCTATTATTAATCGAATAATTAGAGACACAAGTGAACTTAAAAAGCTTGGTATAAATAGTGTTGGTATTATGTCAAATAACCCAAATGAGTATGAAGAAGACTCATTTGAGAATATGAAAAAAATTGCATTAGACCTCGATTTTCCATTTCCTTATCTAATTGATAAAACGCAAGAAGTTGCAAAGTCTTATGGCGCGGTCTGCACACCAGATTTTTTTGGGTACAACAAAAATCTTGGTCTACAATATCGGGGGAGATTGGATGAGTCCAGAAAAGAGTCTGTCTCAGATGCAAAACGAGAGTTATTTGAAGCAATGAGTGCCATTGCTGAGACTGGAAAAGGGCCATTAAATCAAATTCCTTCTATGGGTTGCTCAATTAAATGGTTTGATCAATAATACTTTTTAATTCATTTTTCATTACTAGTGACCTCACCTTAATGTGAAGAGTTAAATCAAGGTATAATACCGCCCTTTATTTTTCACTGCCCTCTCATATCATGTCTGAGCATGCATCAAGCATTACATTTAACAGTTTTGGCCTCTCTAAAGAAATCATTAAAGTACTTGACGATGTAGGATATGAAACACCTTCTGCAATTCAGGAGCAGTGCATCCCTCATCTACTCGATGGTCATGATGTCATTGGCCAAGCCCAAACTGGAACAGGCAAGACGGCAGCCTTCTCTCTTCCCCTAATCGATAGAATTGATATAAGTAATAATCAAGTTCAGCTTTTGGTACTTGCCCCAACTAGGGAGCTTGCTATTCAAGTCTCTGAGGCTATCCAAACCTATTCTAGAAATCTTAAAGGTTTTCATGTTCTTCCTATATATGGTGGACAGTCATATGATGTTCAGCTCAGACCTCTCAAAAGAGGAGTTCATGTAGTTGTAGGAACTCCAGGTAGGGTCATGGATCATTTAAAAAGAGGTACACTCAAGCTTAACTCGCTCAAAGCTCTTGTCCTAGATGAGGCAGATGAAATGCTACGAATGGGCTTTATTGATGATGTCAAATGGGTCATGGAAAAGCTCCCTAAAAAGCGCCAAATTGCTCTTTTTTCAGCCACAATGCCAGATGTCATCAGACGAGTTGCTGAAAAATTTCTTAATAATCCTAAAATCGTAAAAGTAAAAACAAAGACTGCAACAGCAAAAACAATTAGCCAAAGATACTGGCTAGTTGGTGGAGTTCATAAACTTGACGCATTAACACGCATTCTAGAAGTTGAGTCATTTGATGCTCTTCTTATATTTGTTAGAACAAAAACTGCAACTGTAGATTTAGCAGAAAAGCTATCGGCTAGAGGATTCACTGCTGAAGCAATTAATGGTGATATTGCCCAGAACCAAAGAGAGAGGATCATTCAGCAACTCAAAAATGGCAAAATTGATATATTGATAGCAACT
>Ga0233433_10002888_pt1 | contig 14462 bp, 8 predicted proteins | sample SI_122_August201_5_FD_179868 | JGI IMG/M metagenome (GOLD analysis project Ga0233433, IMG submission 179868) | Seawater microbial communities from Saanich Inlet, British Columbia, Canada - SI_122_August2016_100_MG | ecosystem: Environmental > Aquatic > Marine > Inlet | place: Canada: British...
GCATGTAATGTTCATCATTGGCCAAAAGGGCGTCCACCACCTTTTCGTATTTAGCTGGGCCCTTGTCTCCGGCGAAGGATCTGTACTGCTCGGGAGTAGGGGGAAGCCCGATGAGGTCGAGGTAGGCGCGCCTTAGGAAAGTCCGATCGTCCACAAGTTCTTTTTGCTTCACACCCTTCTTATCAAAATAGGGCTGGAGGAAACGATCGACAGGATTCTTGAGGCCGTTTTTTGCAGCCGGCAGCTTGACCACACGTGGAGCAAGTGGAGCCTTGCGCCATTCGGCGAAGCTATAGCCTTTGGGCCAGACGATGCCTTCATCAATCCACGTTTTGATCAATGAAATTTGTTCCGGAGAAAGTGGCTCCCCCTTGGAAGGCATACGTTTGTCGGGGTCATTGGAGGTGATGAGCTGGTAAAGCAGGCTCTTGGCACTATCATTTGGCTTGGCGGCCTCGAGCAGAGTGTTACGGGAGTTGATGGAGAATCCCCCCTTAGCCTCATGCCCGGAATGACAGCGGGAGCATTTGTTTTTTAACAACGGTTGGATTTCTTTCGCAAAATCCACCGCCTGGGCCTGGAACACTGCAACTGAAAAAATTATGGCGATGCCTATACGCACGGCCAAAGGATGAGGCGTTTTCCGGTGATTGTCATTACAAATTCTCTACTGCAAGCCGTGCCCAGTAGTAGGGCTTCTTGGCAATCGTTGTTTGTTCATTGGAGAACCACTCCCGTCGGTGGAGGATCTGGACAAACAATTTTCAAATAGCTTCATGGTGTGCAAGGGTGACTCATTTACCTACTGATTGACTTTGCTTGCCCACACCTATCGCCGCTCGTTTGTGTGAATTTCATGAAAGGCAGCCTCGAGCCGTGCCGCAATCTTGGCATCCGACTCCGCGCGGTTCTTTGTTTCAGCACCGTCTTCCAAAATGTTCGCAAGGAAGAACGGCTTTTGAAACGGCTTGCCCTTAGGGGCTTGGCGTCCGCCGGAGCCGTTTCCGAGGATAAGTTTCCAGTCACCTTCGCGGATGGCGAACATTCCTCCGGAAGAATGATGGATAACCGGCGGTCGCGAATATTTATTCTCGTTACCGAGTAATAGTGGAAAATAACTATAGCTATCGGCTGCAGCACCCTTGGGGACTTTCGTGCCGGCGACCTCAGCGGCAGTCGCGAAGAGGTCGGTGTGGGTAATTACGTGTTCACAATTGCTGCCCGGCTTCACCTTGCCCGGCCAACGTGCAAAAAACGGCACGTGGTGACCGCCTTCCCAGATGTCTGCCTTCGTCCCACGCCAAGGGCCATTTGCGGTGTGATTCTTGGCATGATACTGCTGCTTACTAGGCGTTTTCACATGATCATCTTCATCACCCACGCGGTACATGAATGAGCCATTGTCGCTGGTGAATAGAACGAGCGTGTTGTCGGCGAGTTTGGTTTCATCAAGCGCCTTCAGCACCTGACCGACAGTGTCATCCACATTCATCACGAAATCGCCGTAAGGGCCCAGCCCTGTCTTTCCGGTAAACCGTGAGTGTGGTGTCACCGGTTTGTGCGGACCGGTCAGTGGCATATAAAGGAAGAAGGGGTTCTTTTGCTTGGTCATACGCTTGAGAAAACCCGCTGCACGCTCACCCAGCACATCCAAGCCCTCCTCAAATTTAAGATCCGCTGCGCGTGGTCCTGTGCGAACGAAACCGGGGAACTTGACGGCCGGTTGCTGTAAGAGTTTCGCTTTCACGAAGTGGTCATTTTCGATCCATACGTAGGGAGCCATATCGAGTGAAGCACTCACGCCAAAGTACTCATGGAAGCCGCGAGTGTTGGGGCTGTCAGTAATTGGCTTGGTAAAATCCACATTACCATCGCCATCCCAGCGATCCTTTGCAGGCCTCCCACCTTCGCGCCGGGTCATGTTCATGCCTAGATGCCACTTACCAATTGCAGCCGTATAATAACCGGATTTCTGCAACACTGAACCAACGGTCGATCGATCCTTTTCAATGAGCGGGGCACTATATCCACCCAGCACTCCCCGCTTTAGAGATGAACGCCAGCAATAGCGGCCGGTGATTACTCCATAACGCGTTGGCGTACATACGCCTGATGGGCTGTGTGCATCAGTAAAAGTCATCCCTTCCTTTGCGAGCCGGTTAAGGTGAGGCGTCGGAATCTTTGATTTTGGATTCAATGCCTGAACATCACCATAGCCCATGTCATCGGCCAAAATGAAGATTATATTGGGTTTGGCTGCCTGCAAAGCCAACACAACAAGAAAAGGAGTAAATAAAAGTATACGTTTCATGGACGAGGCCGATCATCCTGTGAGTATCAACCTGGCACAAGCAAAAGCCACTATTGCCCGCCTGGTTTCAGGACAAACGCCGCGATGGTACGCCCGAGGGCGGCACCGTAGGCGCGGTAGCCGGGCTGGGTGCTGTGCGGTGTATTCCAACTGGTCTCGAGGGTGAGGTTCACAGAGCCGGCGGCAGTGTGTTCGGCGACCCAGTTCTTGGAAATATGCCGCCACAAGGGATGATAGCCGGGACCGCTGACGCGAATCTTGTCCGACAACCCAAACGGTTCCTTGCCCATGATCTGTTGGCTGAGTTGATGGAAACGAACCTGATTGGCCATGCGCCTCGGATTGAGGCGGGACTTGGGCGAGCCGAAATAAAACGGCCGTGTATCGCCCGGAGCCGGATTGTGCAGATCGAGAAAAAGCACAAAATCACCATCGCGATTGAGACGCTGAATCCACTTTTGCGCCGCGGCAACTTCCGGCCAATGCGGCTGGTCGCTCCAGTCGCGGTTGTGGTCGTGTGGGATTTGGTTTTTGCCGCCGGCACCGCGTTGCACGTTGTCCACGTCCATGATCGGCACCACAAAGATGCGGGCGCACGTACGGAGTGCCGCGCCTTCCTTGGAGGCCAACCATTCGACCAACCCGCGGCACACCCAACTGCCGCCACTTTCCCACGCATGCTGCCGGGCTTGAATCCAGATCGCCGGCCGTTTGCCCGCCAACAGAGGTTCCCAGCGCAACGCTGGCACCGCATGACCATCGCGGCTCTTGCATAATTCAAACCGATCCGCACCCACCTTGGCCCCGGCCACCTGCTTCACCAACGCATTCGCATCGGCCAAGCCAAACGGCGGCCCCCAAGCGAGCCACAGCGTTTCCCCCGGCGCCTTGAGCTTGTACCGAATGCGCCCGCCCTCGCGCCGGCCGGGCGCGGTTTGTTTCCAGTCGCGGTTGTTGGTGCTGAAGGCAGCTTGCCGAGGCGCGGCAAAGCCCGTTCCGCCCAAGTCAAACGTCCACTCCGCGCCCCGCCCCAGCCCACTCACCTTGAAGTACCACCAACAATCCCAACCGCGATTTTTGTGAGCCGTCGGCTTGAAGCGAAGCACGCGACTGCCGGCATCCACCGATTCCACCTTCACCGAGCCGCCCGGAAATTCGGCGGACACCTTCACTTCTGCCCGCACCGGAAGGATCAGCCCAAGGACACTCCACGCGATGATCAATGTCCGAATCATTTTTGAAACTCAATCCAGTTCAGCCCAAGCACACCCTTGGTCTTTGCTACAACGCAGACGTCGGTAAGCCCTCCGGCCTTAAGCTGAGCAGGTAGTTCCTGGAATTCCCCAGCGCCAGTTTCCTTCACCTTAATTGAGGCCAATAAACTGCCTTTGGGCGAACCTTTTCGCAGTTCAAACCTGCCCAATTTACTGAGCCCACCCGCCCGCACGATCACATTCTTAATGCCGCTCAGATTGAGTTCGCGAAAGATAATCGCATCACCATTTTCAAAGTGCCCAATAATACCCTTCTCTCCTTCGACCTGCTCCACGTATTGCATGCCGTGATTCACATCATAGAGAGCAGCCTTCTTACGGCGCGAATGAAGAACAATGGTAGCTTCCCCTCGCAGGGGAGGGACGCCAACCGCTCCCGCATCAGTGTATCCGGCAGTCAGCACGAGCACCCCTTCATCCACACGGTTCTTTCGTTTAGCCGGTGCAGTGTAAATACCAGCCATTCCTCGACGTGGGGTGCTGGCGTTGTTTTTGTTTAATGACAATATCCAATCCACCATCAGGCGAGTCTGTTCGATGGTGTGCTGTGGATGGGGTGGCATCGGTTGCTGACCCCACACGCCAACTCCACCATTCAACACCTTTAAGGCAAGGCTTTCTGGGGCCTGATTATCATTGGCATACTTCTTTGCCACCAGTTCATAAGCCGGACCGGCAGAAGGAGCATCGGAAATATGGCAGGCAAAGCAGGTGCTTTTACGCATCATTGCAAGGCCGGGCGTAGAGAGCTCGGCATCGGTATCGGTAAGATAACGCCGGTTGCGAAACTCACCCTGCAACGACACAAGATTGCCATCGATATTGGCCGTCTCCGCATCACTGACTTTCAATTCATATTTAAGCTTATCCTTCCAGTCAAAAAAAGATCCGTGGGAGGGTGAATTGAAGCTCACCTGAGGACGGGCGTTCCCCACCTGAATAGATTGCGTAGCCGTACTCTTCGCTCCGCTGTCATCAACTGCAGTAACACTAACCTGATAAGTGCCGGGTTTGGAAAAGTTCAACACATGCTTGGATCCGGTTTTGCCGTTACCCCAAGTGTACTTTAAGGTGTCCCCATCAGGGTCAATGGAACCACCAGCATCAAGGGTGACCTTGAGCGGATGCTTACCCGCCGAAACGTCAGCAACCACGACCGCTGTCGGCGCCCGATTTCCGCGACGGTAAACGATCCGGGAGATACGACTGTCGGCATTCTCCCACCACTTGTCACCGTATTCGATGAGGTACAACGCCCCGTCGAGGCCTAGCTTCATGTCCACTGGGCGACGGAAATTCCAATCGGGCAAAAATGGCTTCACAGTCGGGCCATCACTGCCGAGCTTACTCACCTGAATCCAGTTACGCATCCATTCATAGATAAAGAGATGGCCGTCCAACTCCTTCGGTAGACGAATGGGTGACTTGCTCTTGGCATCATAATGGTAAACCGGCCCCGCCATTATTGAACGCCCTCCGGATCCAAGGCTCGGGAAATGTTTGCTCTTCAGGTTACCATACCAAATAAGAGCCGGTTGAGCCGGCGGCAGTTTTTTAATGCCGGTGTTGTTGGGCGAATGATTCACTGGCGCCTCCGGCTTGAAGGTTGCCACTACCTTGCTGTTTTCAAAGTCATACACTGGATAAGGTTCATTGGGACCGATGAAGAGCGGCCAGCCAAAATTGGCCGCCTTGGGTGCGGCATTAATCTCATCATAACCCAACGGCTTGATTTTTAATTCCGGAAACACATTCGGACCTACATCGCCGAAGTAAAGTATCCCGGTTGAATCATCCACTGTCATGCGGAACGGGTTACGAACACCCATCGCATAGATTTCGAGGCGGCCGTTCTTTGGGTTGGTAAAAAGATTACCCCTTGGAATTGCATATCCACCCTCTTCTTTGGGTTGAATACGCAAGATCTTCCCGCGCAGATCCTGTGAGTTGCCCGCCGAGCGCATGGCATCCCAGCTTTTCATACCCGGCCGGAAATCAATTGGCAAACCCGGTCTCCAGTGACAATTGTCGCCGTTGCCAATATAGAGATATCCTCGACCATCCATAAAAACAGCACCCCCCATGTGAAAAATGTGCTCATCATCATAGGGCCAATCGAGCAGCACTTCCTCTCCTGCTATATCAAGTTTAGCACCCTTTACCACAAACCGGCTCACCCGCATGGTGTCTTGTTTTGACTTTGGACAATGAAGAGTAAAGAGGTGCCCATTCTTCAGAAAGTCCGGCGACACCGCAAACCCAAGCAGCCCCACCTCTCCTTTCGCAAAAGTTGGCACGTAACCCAATGTTGTCACGTCGCCACTCTTTGCATCCCAGCGTTTCACTCCTCCGGCAAACTCCACAAACACAATATCACCATTGGCGAGCACCTCGAACTGAATCGCATCGTGACTGCTCGTCACAAGGACTTCGCGCTCGAAGCGAGCAGGATCATACGCCTCGGCGAAAGCACAAAAGCCTAAGGTAAACAATAGGATGGGCCGCACAAATTTCATATGGTCAATGGTAGCGAGTAAGCGCTTTATTTCAAGCCCAGCGCCTTGCGTAATACAGGGGCAAAAGCTTCGGCCTGACGAAGAAAGCCCAAATCATTGGGATGCGAAGCATCGGTGGTTCCCTCAAAGTCATCCCCTAGAAGCGCATCACCTTCCACGTAATAAAGATGTTTCACGCCTGCCGTTTTTAACTCTTTGAAGGCCTTACGTAACGCAGCGTGGTTATCATCATGGAATTTTGATTTACTTGGAACCAACCATGAATTGGGAAAGCGACGGTCCTCCACCAAAACAATTGGAGTATCAGGCCGAGCCTTGCGTAATTGCTTCACCAACGGCACGCAACGTTCAGTGACCATCGCCGCATTCATATTAGGCAAACAATCAATGATGTAGGCGGCGGCATCCACCTCGATCATGAGGTCACCCACTTCCTTGTGCATCTTGCCATTACCCGAGAAGCCGATATTGATAACCGGCATATCAAACCACCGGCCAAGAATCGCCGGGTGCGCAATCCCCGGGCGCGAGGCGCAGGCTCCATGGGTAATGGATGTGCCATAAAAGATCAGTGGCTTAGCTTTGCGCGGCGCGAGCCTTTCAAACTTTGCGCCTTCAGACACGCCGACCTCCAAGGATTCGGTGCCGTTATAGAGCGGCAGATACAATGCATACTCACGCAGACCCGGTTTGATTCCCCGCAGAAGTGTGGCCTGCATTTCCTGCTTGGATGGACGAGTAGCTGCTGCCCAACGCCACTTACCCTTGGCATCTCGCGCATATAAATCCAATCCACTCACGCCACTGGGAGGCATATGCGCCATCCCGAGGCGGGCAGAGGTTACCTTCCATTTCGCGCGAATGGCATTCGCGTCGGTCTTAAAGCGCACCATCATGCCCGCACTGTGCCGACTCAGACCCCACACAGATTTGGTCACGGTTTTCTCTGCCTTCGCCGGAAAACGGTCAAACCACTTGGACCTTTCCTGATTCACCCAACCGCGACCTTCCACCCCCCACTGAGTAACATCGTGCCATTGGGTTTTGTCTTGAGCGAAAACGTTGAGCGCGAGAATTGTGAGCGAAAAAAGAAGCGTGTGTTTCATCGCGGCGAGTCTTCCAGTGAACCACCCCGCCGTCAATCGTCATCAGTCTTGACGCGCCGCGTTGGCGGAGTAGCCTTCGGGCTCGATTGATCCCACGCCTCATTCACAAAAACCCAAGATCCATGCAGACCCAACTCAAAGTCAAACTGTCCTTCTTTAACTTCCTGCAATACTTCATCTGGGGCAGTTGGTATGTCAGTATGGGGGCTTACCTTGCTAACACCCTGAAGTTTGGCGGCCAGGAAATCGGCGCGGCCTACGGAGCCTTCGCAATCGGTTCGATGATTTCTCCGTTCTTTGTCGGACTCCTCGCAGACCGTTATTTTTCATCGGAAAAAATGCTGGCAGTTCTAGCGCTGCTGGGCGGCATCACGCTTTGTCTGCTCCCGCGCTTTGACACGTTTCTGCCATTTTACTCTACGCTGATTCTCTATTGCGCGCTGTACACGCCCACGCTGGCCCTCGGAAACTCGCTGGCACTCAGTCATTTGAAAGATGCAAAAACATCTTTCCCGCGAGTAAAATTATGGTCAGCCGTGGGCTGGATTGGCGGCGGCGTCACGCTGACACTTTTGAAAGGCGAACAAAACGCGATTCAGTTTTACCTTGCCGGAGGGGCCTCCATCGCGCTGGCGATCTTTTCACTGATGCTGCCGCACACGCCTCCTCAAAAAACCGACAAGAATATCAGCGTCGGTGAACTGCTCGGGCTCGATGCGCTTTCGCTGATGAAAAAGCCTTCGTTCGCAATCTTCATCGGCTGCATGTTTTTAATCTGCATCCCACTTTATTTTTATTTTGTGATGATGGGGATTTACCTCACCGAACTCAATTGGACCCACATCGCCGGCAAGATGTCGCTCGCGCAACTCTCGGACATCGTCTTCATGTTCATGCTCCCGATAATGCTCAAAAAACTCGGGTACAAGAAAACCATCTTCCTCGGCATCCTCGCCTGGGCCGCGCGCTATTTCTGCCTCGGTGGCAGCGTAAACTCTGTCGCTCTCCAAGCTCCCCTCATCTTCGGCGCCATTTTGCTGCACGGCGTCTGTTACGATTTTCTGTTCATCGCCGGGCAACTCTACGTCGATGACGAGGCCAACCCCAAAATCCGAAGCGCCTGCCAAGGCTTCATCGCTTTCATCCTCTGGGGCGTCGGCGCCTTCGTCGGCACCATGCTCGCCGGCAAAGTATTGGCCATGAACGAAACAGTAGATGCCGCTGGGAAAACAGTCCACGACTGGGGCAGCATCTGGCCCGTCCCCGCTTATCTCTCCGTCGGCGTTTTGATTATTTTCGCCCTCTTCTTCCGGGAGCCAAAGGTGGAACCGGCCGAAGAGTCAGAATAAATTCGCTCAATTTTTAAACCACGGCCGACGGGCGTTCTTGGTGATCTCCGCGTCGAGCGCGGTCATGCGGGCGCGGAGTTCTTTCACCACATCCGGCTTGGCTTCGGCGAGGTTGTTTTTTTCGCCCATGTCCTTGGCCAAGTCGAAGAGGTGGAGTTGCGCCTTGCCCGCGTTGTTGCGGCGCGGTTTTTTGACGAGCAACTTCCAATTGCCGCTACGAATGCCCTCGAGGTCGCCACGTGAAGTATAATGTAGGAACTCCTTACGAGGGGATTTCTTCGCGGTTCCCTTCCAGAGACCGGATACGTCCATACCATCAATCTTCTTGCCAACTGGCAATGGCTTGCCGGTTAGGGCCGCAATGGTTGGCAGGATGTCGATGGTTCCGGTAAGTTCATCGCAAACTGTGCCTGCAGGAATACCAGGACCGCGCATCACGCAGGGCACGCGTTGGCCGCCTTCAAAAGTGGTTCCCTTGCCTTCGCGAAGGGGCCCCGCGGAACCTCCGTGGTGACGAAACTGGAGCCAGGGACCGTTATCTGTCGTATAAATAACGTAGGTGTTATCGACGAGCTTCAGATCCTCCAGTGCCTTGAGCAAACGCCCCACTTCAGAATCAATGTGCTCAATGGTATTAATGTAGGCCTTCTTGGGATCGGGATCGCGGAGATCATCGGGAACATAGAGCGGGATGTGTGGCATTGAATGCGGCAGATATACAAAAAAGGGCTTAGCTTTATTGGCTGTGATAAAGTCGATGGACTTCTGGGTGTAACGGCGGGTGACGGTGCGCTGGTCAACCGGAAGTTCAACGATTTTCTCATCCTCAAAGAGCGGCGTCTTCCACTTGGTGAGCGTTGACTCAGGGTCATTCCAGAGAATATCCATACCTGCCCAACCGCCTTTAGGTTTCCCTTTGTTGTCGGGATGATTCATGTCGTTGGAGTAAGGGATTCCAAAGTAAGTGTCGAAGCCGTTGGAGGTCGGCAGCACTTCCTTGTGGTGCCCAAGATGCCACTTACCAAAACAAGCGGTTGCATATCCTTGGGATTTCAAGTGATCAGCAATGGTGTGTTCCTTGGGGTTGAGCCCCTTGGTTGATGTAGGAAACAAGACATGCTGATGCATCCCAACGCGCTTGGGATAGCAACCGGTGAGTAACGCCGAGCGGGAGGGCGTGCAAACCGGGGAGGCCACCATGAAGCTCGTGAACTTCCGACCTTCCTTGGCAATGCGATCGATGTTCGGTGTACGGATGGTCTTGGAACCAAAACAGCTTAAGTCACCATAACCTTGGTCATCGGCAAAGATGATGATGAAGTTGGGCTTGGCAGCCTGTAAGGCTTCTGAGGCAAAAAAGACCATGGCCAGAGCACAGGTCATAAGGAGGTTTGTATGTTTCATTGTAGCGGGATGGAGTGTGACGCTTTGATCCGCTCAAATAAAGTAATTACTTCAGCTGCTTATTTCTCAACGGAACCACGCGTTTTAGAAGAATCTGAACGACGAAAAAGCATCCTAAAAAACCTATCAAGGTCGCCCTGTTCTATTTGTCTGTATTTAACCAACTCAGGCGACTGATCCGGATTATCGGGATCAATCTTGATTCCCCACAGGGGACTTACTGAAGTTGGTAACATGGCAAAACGTATGTCTCCAATAACCTCGTCCAATTCAGGATGTTGGCATAAATAACCATCAGAAAACTTATTAAATCGAGACACATCTTTTGCCTGCCGTGTGTTTTCTTTAAGCTGAGGGAACACTTCTTTTGTGTTAAGCGCTTCAACTTCACCACCAGCATAAATCTTTGTAGATAAACCGGGAAACACGTGAATGGCATCCACATAATAAACTCCATTATGGAGGTAAACCGAACGATGCAGGAAGATGTTTCCAATGCTCGGTTTAACAATGTGCTTGGTTGCAACATGGTCCCGCATACTGATCAATTTAGTTTGGGCTATTTCAGCCATACGATGCTGACTGGCTGCAAAGAGCAGGTAACTCAGGCAGAAAAGCACTGCCGCACGCGGAGCCCAAATCCGTCGGCGCCATACGCCCAATATTATCAGAATAAGAAGGGGTAGACTAAAAAATGGATCAATGATGGAAACCAGATTCCAGGAAACTTTCTCCAATGAAAAAGGCCATAAAAAATGAGTTCCATAGCTGGTGCAGGCATCCAGTAATCCGTGGGTACTATAACCCAGAAAGCAGGCTATCCATGTTTCCCGAAAAGGAAGCCGGCGCCGGGAAAGAAACCAGATCAACAGTGCCACGATTGATGCACCCAGCGGGATAAAAGCCAAAGCGTGAGAAAAGTGGCGATGATAATCCAGATTCAGAAGCGGATCAGCCGAGGAACTAATAAGGGCATCTAGATCAGGAGCCAAACCGGCAATTGCTCCACATAAAGCGGCACGATGTTGATTCTTTGGTTCACAAAAAGACTGGGCAACAGCAGAACCAACAAGCCCTTGAGTCAGTAAATCCATCGAATACTAATCATCACAAACAATTTCACCCAGTCGTAGCCTCACTCTCAAGGATCAATCTTCGGCGAGCACGAAGTTTACACTTCGTCCAACGTTTCGGTGCTTCCGCCGAAGCTCTTGGTTTCCACGCCCAACTTATGAAGCATGGTGAGGTAGAGGTTGGAGAGGGGCAACTCGGTGAAATTCATATCCCCTCGCCAACCGGCATCAGTACTAAAACCGGAAGTCGCCTGTTGCTTCTCATTGCCTTGACCATATTTGAGGTATTGGCCGTGCTTGAAGCCCAGCTTGCGGCCGCCAATGAGTAGCAGCGGGTAGTTACGAGATAGATGGAAGGCGCTGGAGGCCGAGCCGAAAAAGAGCGCGGTGTGGTCGAGCATGTTGCCCTCACCGCCAGGCTCGGGCGTGGCCTTGAGCCGACTGGCAAAGCGGCCGAGCTCGTCATTGATGAACCGGCAGTAGATACCAAAGTTCTTGTAGCCGTCGGGTTTCTTGGTTTCATGCGAAAGATAGTGAGTGGCCTTGAAGCCCACGGCGCGGGCGAGGTAGTCGCTGATGCCCACGCCGTTCTCGCGCCCGAGCTGGTAGGTGGCCACGCGAGTAGTGTCAGTTTTGAACGCGAGGTAAATCAGCTCGTACATGGTGCGCAGGAAATTACGCGGGTCCTCGGGCGTGACTTCAAGCTTGAGATAATCGGTGTCCACCTTCGTCAACGGAATATTCAGCCAGCGCTTGGCCTTCGCCACCTTCACCTCAGTATCGCGCACGGACTGCAAATATTCGGCGAGCGTTTCCTGGTCACGCTTGGAGAGCGAAGACTTCAGCGAGCGGGCGTCCTCCATGAGATCATCAAGGGCACTTTGGCTGAGGGCGAGACGGCGTGCGGCATCCGGACCGCTCTTCACGAAGAGCATATCAAAAATGCGCTTGGGCTTGTGCTCAGCAGGAATGGGTCGGCCCTGAGCATTGTAGGACAACGTGTGCGCACCGCGCGGCGAGCCCGTGCCACCGTCAGTGGACATCACTAGCGACGCGTGCCGCGTGTGCTCGCCGGCGTGCGCGGCAAACACCTGATCGAGTGAAATACTATTGTGATAATCGCCATCAGCACCTGTGTCCGCACCGGTGATAAACTGGTCGGCATTGGCGTGGCCATGCACACGCCGCACGGCAGGATTAGACAGGCCGGAGAAAACGGTCAACTCATCGCGCAACGGCTTGAGTGTCTCCATGCACTTGGTGAGAGTAAAGTCCTTGCGTCCACCATGCGGGAACCAGCTCCAGTCTTTGAAGGAGGGATCCTTCTCCAGCGGCATCGGTACGCCGTCGGGCAGGTAAAAACACGCCAGTCGCTTGCGCTGAACGGGCTTGCTCGCGGCTCGGGCGGTGCCGGCAAAAGTTTCCAACCAAGGCAGTGCCAGCGCTACGCCGGCGCCGCGCAGAAATTTCCGGCGATCAAGGGAAGATAAATTCATATTCATAGCCTTCGCTCCTCCGCGTTATTTTAACTGGAATAAATCACTTTTCACAATCAGAAAGACGAGGTCCGCCAAGCCGTCACCGCGCTTGCGCAGCTCAGTGGTGATGCGGTCCACCTCGGCGCGGTCGCCGAATGTCAAAGGACGGCCCAGCGCATAGGCGGCCATTTTGTGTGCCATCGCGCGCGCGAACTGGTCCTGCCTGTTGACCCTAAGATAGTCTTTCAATCCCTTCATGCCGCGCAACTCATCCTTGTTGAATAACACACTGGCGGCATCAACCGGTTTGCCGGCGATCTTATCGCGCCACTGACCGAGGGCGTCGAAGTTCTCAAATGCGATGCCCCACGGATCGATCTTGGAGTGACACGAGTAACACGCTGGGTCGCTACGGTGATCCTCCATGCGCTGCTTAAGAGTCATTTTGAGGATTTCAGGATCGGCTAGATCAATCTCCGGCACGGCCGGCGGTGGCGGAGGTGGAGGATCGTTCAGCAGATTTTCCAGCAGCCAAATGCCGCGTTTGAGCGGGTTAGAATCCTTGCCATTCGAGTTCATTGCAAGCAGCCCTGCCGACGTGAGCAGACCGCCGCGCTTGATTTCATCCGGCAACTTCACTTTGCGCAGTTGATCGCCGAACACTTCGGGCAGGCCGTAATGCCGCGCGAGCCGATCATTCACCAGCGCGTAGTCTGAGTGTAGAAAATCCACAATCGGCCGGTTGTGCTGCAGCATCTCAACAAAAAGCGCCACCGGCTCCTGCTTCATCGCCTCCATCAATAATGGGTCAACTTTACCGTAAGCCTTGGAGTCAATCTTTACATAATCCAACTGGTCCATCCCCAGCCATTGACGTGTGTAATGCCGCGCAAACCGCGCTGCCTTGGGATCGCCCAGCAGCCGTTTGGCTTGTTGATCCAACACCTTGGCATCAGAAAGTTTTCCCTGCTTGGCTAGATGCATCAATTCCGCATCAGGCAGGCTGCTCCAGAGGAAAAATGACAGCCGACTGGCCAATTCGGAACCTGAGATGCGCTGACCACCCTCGCCCTTCTCGCCAGCTCGAACGAAATACAAAAACTTCGGTGAAGACATCACCGAGGCAAGCACTTCCACCATCGCCTCCTGAAAACCTTCGCACTGCGGTCGCAACTTGCCGTACAGTACCAGTTTCTGATCCACCTCGGAGTCGCTCACCGGCCGCCGCCAAGCACGACTCATGAAACGCACGAGCACTTCACGTGCGTAGGTTTCATCATCGGCGCCCTTGCGCTCGTGGAAAATACGTGTGTGTGATTGAGGCGGCCATTGGTCAAGCATCGGAGCAATGATCTCCACGTAATCAATTGCCAACGCAACCGGCGTACTGGAGGTATTGCGTAGATCTAGAAACTCCGCGGGGTTGGGCAATTGACCCAGCTTATGTGTTGCTCGGAAAGCGTTGCGCGGAATTTCGGTGAGCGGCACGTCCCAATGATAAAAGCGCGGTTTACCCTGTGGCGCGTCGATAGTAATATCGTGTCCTCCAACATCCACCGACACCCGCGAGTCATTGCTCGCTTGATTGCCGAAATGCAGCCGCAAGGTCGGCCGGTGATTACCTTCGTCCGAGACACGCGCGGCCCGGATGCGCACGCGCATGTTGCCCGTGTCCGGCAATCCATTACCCAAGTCGATGATGAATTTCTGATTGGCCGGTATGATCACAACATCCGATAAAACAGCCGGCACCTCCGGACGCTTGTCCGTGGGCTTCCACGCATACTTCGCACCACCATAACTCCAATGTGCCCTGACGCCGTCACCAGTAATCAAATTCTTGAAGTGTGTACCGCTTGGTTTTACCGCGTACTTGTTAGCTTTTCTTTTCTTGGCAGCCTCCAGCGTGATAACACCATTTTCAATCTGCTTCTTTTTCTTTTCCACATAA
>Ga0233433_10002896_pt1 | contig 14442 bp, 12 predicted proteins | sample SI_122_August201_5_FD_179868 | JGI IMG/M metagenome (GOLD analysis project Ga0233433, IMG submission 179868) | Seawater microbial communities from Saanich Inlet, British Columbia, Canada - SI_122_August2016_100_MG | ecosystem: Environmental > Aquatic > Marine > Inlet | place: Canada: British...
GATGCCGGATTTACCGGCAGACCGAACCGGACAAGGTTTTGATTGCTGCGGAGTACGGAAACACGGAGGAATTAGAAGAACTGGACGAATCGATCCGTGATCTCGGACTTCAAAGTGAGGTTAAGCTCGTCGAAATCGGCCCTTGGAGCACGCTTGCCGTAGCGACGCATTACCGACAGGAAATGAACGGCGCGATCACCATTTGGCGGAGCGCCAAGGGTGATCCCTGGGAAGACGATCATCTGATTTTAATTGCCGATATTGCCAACCAACTGGGAATCGCCAATGAACAGGTGACCAACCATGAGCGGGTTGTCGCGCTTTCCCGCACTGACAGCATGACCGGCCTGTTGAATCGCCGCGCCTTCTTCGAAGAGGAATTACCCCGACGTGCGTCACGATTGGAACGTAGTCGCGAATCGGCGGCCCTGTTTTACGTGGACATGGACAACTTCAAGCTGGTCAATGATACCCACGGCCATCAAACCGGCGACGACGCGATTATGTTTTTGCGCGACATGCTCATCGATTTTTCGCGGCCTGGTGACGTCATTGCGCGGCTTGGTGGTGACGAGTTCGCCATGTGGTTGGATGGCATTTCTTCAGAAGTTGCCGAAGTTCGTGCCACATCACTGATCAAACAAAGTCAACCGATGTTGCAATTTTCAGGTGATGATGATCATCCGCTAGGTATCTCGGTTGGGATTGCGGTCTATGAGCCCGATACCCATGAAAGTATTGATGATTTACTTGCCCGTGCGGACGCGGCCATGTATGCCATTAAGAACGCTGGAAAGGGCGGTTTTCATATGGCTCCGCCCGCTGTTGAGGGTTCTAGCGAAGGTAGTTAAATTATTGTTCAACACGCGAAAACCTGAGGCCCACCGTCGTGAACGCCGACGTCAATAGCGCCGTATCACTTATGAACAGTCCAAGGAATTAGCGCGCAACGCTGATCCTTCGGTGCGGGTTGCGTTGGCGAAACGGGATGATTTGCGTCCCGAAATTCTCTATTTCCTTGCCGAAGACGCAGAAGCCGAGGTGCGCCGTGCGGTTGCTGAAAATACTGCGGCCCCGGGACATACCGATATATTGTTGGCTAGGGACAGCGATATGGATGTGCGCTCGAACTTAGCCGTCAAGATCGCCACGGTGGCGCCAAACCTGTCTGCAGAGGAGCGTGACAAGGTTCGCCGTTCCACCCACGGCGCATTGGAGATGTTGGCGCGTGATCAGATCAAGGTCGTTCGTCAGGTTCTTGCCGATGCGATGAAGGATATTGCCGAAGCGCCTGAGGGTATCGTCAAGACTCTAGCGCGCGACATGGAAATCGAGGTTTCGGGACCGATCCTGGAGCATTCGCCCGTGTTGTCGGAAAGCGATCTTGTTGAGATCATTGAGGGGAGATTTCGTATGACAAAGCCAAGGAATTGGCAGGCCATGACGATGAAAATGTGCGCCTTGAGTTGGCGGCGCGACCGGATGTAAAACCGGAAATTTTGTATTTTCTGGCCGATGAGGCGTCATCGAAAGTCCGAACGGCAATTGCTGAAAACCAGCGGACACCACATCACGCCGATATCATTTTGGCGAAGGACAAAGATGCGAATGTTCGCGAAAGGCTGGCCGATAAAATTTCCCGGCTGGCACCGGAACTCAGCCCCGATGATAAAGATAAGGTCAAGAAGATGGCCTACGACACGCTCGAAACCTTGGCCAAGGATGAATTGACACGGGCCCGCCAAATTTTGGCAGAGGCACTGCAAGATGTTGCCGGTGCGCCGGCGCCAGTTATTCGCAAACTCGCTTTCGACACGGAATTGGTCGTTGCCGGCCCAATCTTGGAAAATTCGCCGGTTCTTACTGACGAAGACCTGATGGAAATTATCGAGCGCGGATCGACGACCGGACGGTTGAGTTTTATTTCCAAACGGAAGGACGTCACCGAAGGAGTATCCGAGGCCATTGTGGCCACCGCTGACGAGTATGCTGTGGCTCTTTTGCTGGCTAATCCGAGCGCGCGGATTCGCGAGACGACCTTGGACCGCGTTGTCGATGAGGCGAAGGATGTCATCAGCTGGCATGCGCCGTTGGTGTCCCGGCCGCAAATTTCCGGATACGCGGCGAAGCGTCTTGCCGGGTTCGTTGCCGCCAATCTTATCCGGGTGTTATCAATCCGCTCAGATTTGGAGCCCGATGTCCTCGAAGAGGTCAAGAAAGCGGTCACCAATCGCATCGAGGGCGGCGAATCTGACCTCAAAGACGCAATTCAATTGGAAGATACCGAGACACCTCTCGAAGTGGCTATGGGGAAAGTTCAAAAACTCAAGGACAAGGGCGATTTGAACGAAGCTAGGGTTCGCAAGATGGTGAGCGGCGGAAAAAAGGAAGAAGTCATCGCTGCACTGGCTATCATGAATGAGGTGCCTGCCGTCGCCGTTCAAAAAGCCATCAATGCGAAGAATATTAAAGGCGTTGTTTCAATATGTTGGAAAGCTGAATTGAGCGCCAAAACCGCTGAGCAAATTCAATCTGTTGTCGTTGAAATTGGCGACAGCGAAATCATGAAGGCCGAAAGTGGCAAATACGCGATGAGCGATTCCGATATGGAATGGCAGTTCGAATTTGTCATCGATATGGCTTAGGGGCGGTCGTCGCGATTAACAACATCGACCGGCGGTGAAATTATTCGCGTATGATTTGGGTGCCGACGCCGCCCTTCGTGAACAATTCAATTAAAATGGCGTGTGGCACCCGGCCATCGATGATGGTTGCGGCACCGACGCCGCTTTTTACAACATCAATGCAGGTTTCGATTTTCGGGATCATGCCACCTTGGATCGTGCCGTCGTCGGTCAACACCGCCGCTTCGGCCATGGTCATTTCCTGAATAACCTTGCCGTCCCGGTCCAATACGCCGGCGACGTCGGTGAGCATATACAATCTGGTGGCACCAACTGCGGCAGCGATGGCACCCGCGGCGGTGTCCGCGTTGATGTTTAAGGTCTCACCGTCGGGTCCAAGGCCGATGGGCGAAATGACCGGGGTAATATCGCCATCATTGAAGGCATCCAGGATGTAGGGATTGACCTCTTTTGGATCACCCACAAGACCAAGATCAAGAACCCGCTCGATATTCGAATCGGGATCGCGCTTCGTCCGTTTCAGGCGTTCAGCTTGGATGAGATTGCCGTCTTTGCCACAAATGCCGACGGCATAACCGCCGGCGCTACTGATACCGGCGACGATTTGTTTGTTGATGGATCCGGCCAGCACCATTTCGACAACATCGACAGTCGTCTTGTCGGTTACCCGAAGGCCATCAATGAATTCCGATTTAATTTGCAGTTTTTCCAGCATCGCGCCGATCTGCGGGCCACCACCGTGCACCACGATGGGGTTGAGGCCAACTTGGCGCAACAAGACGATATCGCGCGAAAAGCGTTGGGCCAGCGCCGGGTCGCCCATGGCATGTCCGCCATACTTGATGACCACCGTCTTACCGGAAAACCGGCGCATATAAGGTAGCGCCTCGGACAGGATTTCCGCCTGCGCAAGCCAAGTATCCTTATAGGCTTCGTGGTCAATTTCATCGTTCATGGCGGCAACCCTATATTAGTCGAACGGAATGGGCCAGAGGGCAGATAAAGCCGTGTCGATCAGATGAATTGAAAATGCGTGTTTGAAAAATTAATCACTTCGGTGATCTCTGGAATCTCTGACTGCCGTCCGCCGGCCTGCCGGCAATTCTTCTCCCTAACAGGTGACAATCAACTGAAAAATGGAATATTCTCTCTTCAAGAGCTTTCGCCTTGATTTGCCGTCCGATGTCAGCGGAAATTCTGCAGTGAGGCGGGATGCCGTTAACGTCTATGGTCGTGTGTAACTCGGACTAGGTAACTACATGACGATACTGATTGTGGGATCAACCGGCATGCTTGGCCAAGCTATTGTGGTCGAGGCGCAGCGGCGTGGGTTCAAGACAGTTGGTGCCGCGCGGCGGAACGCTGAAATATCCGTCGATCTTGTTGATGATGATTCAATTGCGAGTGTTCTGCGAGCCGTCAATCCATCCATGGTCATCAATGCAGCCGCGTTGACGGACCTGGATCGATGCACGCGGTTCCCTGATGAGGCTTGGCGGGTCAACGCGCGCGCCGTCGGCGTGCTGGCAAATCTGTGCAACCGAAGCCGGACGAAACTTCTTCACGTATCGACGGATCATTATTTCGTTGGCGACGGCGCCGCCAGGCATGATGAGACAGCGCCTGTCTCGCTAATTAACGAGTACGCAGCCAGCAAATATGCCGGCGAGGAATTGGCGCTGGTTGCTCCTAGCAATGTTGTCATTCGCACGAATATCGTTGGGTTTCGCGGTTGGAAGGGGCAGCCGACATTTTTGGAATGGTTGACGGATACGTTGACCGCGGGCGATCCGATTTCTCTATTTGATGATTTTTATGTCTCCTCAATTGGCACACTCCAGTTCGCGGCTGCCATGTTCGATTTGTTGGATCGGGGGGGGAATGGCCTGGTCAATCTTTCCAGCCGGGACGTATTCTCGAAAAAGACGTTTATTGAGAAGTTTGCCGCGAAGTTCGGATTTCCACTGATTGAGGCGAGGGCGGGCAGTGTTTCGGAACTTGATATACCCCGCGCCGAGAGCCTTGGGTTGGATGTTGGCAAGGCAGAGAGTATCCTGGGCTGGAGATTGCCTGGTTTAGGCCAGGTCGTTGACAATTTGTTCGATGATCATGCGAGAAGACAATGCATTGCGAGTCCGAAATCCTCATAGGTGACCGGTTAGTCTCTGCCCAATCACCAACATATTTTATCGCTGATATTGCCGCCAATCATGATGGTGATCTGGGCCGCGCGAAGGACCTTATTTGGTTGGCCAAAGAAGCCGGTGCGGAAGCCGCGAAGTTCCAACATTTTTTGGCGGGTGAAATTGTCAGCGACCATGGCTTTAAGACCATGGGCGGACAGCAAAGCCATCAATCAACGTGGGAGAAATCGGTTTTCGAGGTGTATGAGCAATATCATTGCCCGCGCGATTGGACGGAAGAACTCCGAAAAACTTGCGCTGATGCGTCCATTCATTTCATGACCACGCCCTATGACGCAGAAGCCGTGGACATGTTTGCCAACATCGTGCCGGCCTTCAAAATTGGTTCTGGAGACATCACCTGGTTGGAATTTATTGAGAAAATAGCGTCAAAAGATATCCCAGTGTTTTTGGCCTGTGGGGCATCCGACATGGCCGAGGTGGAAGACGCTGTCGCAACGATTTTGGCCTGCAATCCGAAACTCGTTTTGATGCAGTGCAACACCAATTACACCGGCGATATTGAAAATTTCAAATACATTAATTTGCGGGTCTTGCGGGCTTTTGCGGAAAAATGGCCCGACCTGATATTGGGGCTTTCCGACCATTCGTTTGGCCATGCTTCGGTTCTGGGTGCCGTGACCATGGGCGCGCGGGTCGTCGAAAAACACTTTACCGACGATAACAGCCGGACCGGCCCCGACCACCATTTCGCCATGAATCCCAAGACGTGGCGCGAAATGATAGATCGCACTCGAGAATTGGAGGCCACATTCGGTGACGGCATTAAAAGAGTTGAAGGCAATGAAACCGACACCCTGGTCATTCAACGCCGCGCCATAAGATTGAAAGAAGATTTGCCGGCGGGGACGGTTCTGGATCGCGATCATCTGGAGATTCTACGCCCTTGCCCAAGTGATGCGATTTCGCCCAGGCAACTGAGTGATGTTCTAGGAAAGCCGTTGCGGTGCGCTAAAAACGCCCACGAGCATTTAACTTGGCCGGACATCAACTCGGTGTAATCATTCCAGCCCTCAATGAGGGAACGACGATCGCCGCCATTGTGGCGGCGGCAGGCCGGTACGGCGTCGTCATCGTCGTCAATGACGGCTCTACCGACGATACAGCCGAGCAAGCCCAATCCGCCGGCGCAGTGGTGGTTTCCAATCAGCATTCGACAGGTTATGAGCCGGCCATTGAAGCCGGTTTTCAAGAAGCCGAAAAACGAGGCCTCTATGCCGCAGTGACGCTGGATGCGGACGGCGAGCATGATCCGATTATTCTGGCTGAGTTTCGAAAGCACCTGATTGATGAGGATGTCGCGTTGGTAATTGGCCGACGCTGTCGACCCCAGCGGTTTGCTGAATGGGTGATGGGGCACTACTGCCGCCGTCAATTCGCCATTCGCGACGTCCTCTGCGGGATGAAAGGCTACCACATGCGCTTGTATGTTGAGAATTCAGGTTTTGATCATTGGCGCTCGGTCGGTACCGAATTGGCGGTGGCCTCCATCCTGCGTGGTTGTGAGTTTCGCGAGGTCGATGTGGTTGGAAAATCGCGGCAAGGAAAACCCCGCTACGGCGGTGCCCTACGGGCTAATTTGAAGATCCTTGGGGCGCTTTACCGGTTAATACGGCTGAAGGACCAAGTCAGTACCGTTTAGCGTTCGTCAAAGACCGTCATCTCGACGGCCGTATCAGGATCCGCTAGGCCTGTATAGAACTCTTCAATGTAGGCGTGGAATTCATCGATGAGGGTGATGATTTCATCCTTAACAATAGCCGAGAACTTCCCACGATCTGCGTCATTGCCGACACGGCAAAGGAAAAAATAGGCGGCAACCAACGCCTGGAGAATTGAACCTCTGTACAAATGCATTTCCGGCCGTGCGACCTGCACATGCTCTGGGGCGACTTGACCGTGTGGCAACAAAAGCGCCACGACGCCGAAAATGCCGTTCAATACCTCGTTGTAGCCGTCACCGGCATCGGTGATTTCCTGGACCATGGCGTCACGAAGCTGCTTATTGGCTGACAGGCGCGTCTCGCCATTCCATGCGGATTGGAAATTCTCGTCGGTGAAGCGCGGGAAAGAATTCAGCATCCGGGTCATGGTATTCGATTTAGCTTCCGCGGTGCTGGTCAAATTTATCGTCTTGGACCTCATGGGCTGGGCACCGTCAATCAACGCTCCGTCCGAACAATTGTACCACTTGGTGCCTTCGTTCGAATAATGAATGAGGACTTCAATGATGGCCTTGGCTTCCAGGTAGCTTTTGTGCGTGAGAGAGGTGCCGCCAAAATTGGCGGGGACCTCGACATTGAGGTCGAAATGCCACTCGAAGCCCATTTCCCCGCGATTGTAGGCCGTGTCGGCGGCGTGATGCTTGTTCACATCGTGGGATCCCATGTCGACGCCGAACATATAAATTTCAGACGCGCCAACGCCGGCGCAGAAATCGACAATTAGATTTGCCGCCGTCGGCGTGCACATGCTGAGGCTGGAATCGGTGCCGGTCGAGAAAAGTGGATAAGATGCCAAGCCCTCTCTGAAAAAGACGATCGAGGTTTCGAACAAATCCAACGTATTGGGATGGATCGTTGTTGATCCAACTAAGGGAATTTTTGATATGTCGTGGCGTTTCGACAAGGCGTAAAGCATCTCATAGTTTTCAATGACATTCTCGCCTTCCGTATGGAAATCGGGGACGATGCCGGCGTCCATCAATGGCGCAATCGATGAGCCGCCGGAAATGATGATGGCCCGATCCGCATTTTCACGAATGACCGGGATATCCGCATCCAGCGACGGTCCGGCGCCGACCACAAACACCGGTGTTTTGAGTGGTCGGCTGGAGCATCTGAGAATATTTGGGCGATGGTCGCGAAGATTAAAGAAGGCATTGTGAATCATGTTCATTTCATCGAACGTCCATCCGCCGATCCGAACGAGGAAATCCTTCTGAGAAAAAAACTTCTGCCCTACATATCCAAATGTTTCCGTGTGGAAGTGCTCAAACAGGCAAAACCCGTCAATGAACGACGCTTCACGGTGTTGCCGGATACTGGTTTTTATTACGTCGTAAGCTTGGCGGCCGTTTTCGCCAAAAACCAAACTAAATTCGCATTTCCTCTTGTCGATGTATTCGTCGATGAAGGATATCCAATCAAACGTATGAAGCGACGCCTGGATGAGTCGGAGATCTGTTTCGAGGAGGATGACGTGCGAGCATTCCATTAAATTGACTATCAGCGGCAGGTGCTCGGCTAAGCCGACACCCATGACAATCAAATGGCGGCCCCTGAGATCGCATCTGTTCTCATATAAGGTGATGTCGTTGTCGACGGCCCGTTTAAGCATCGACTTAAAAAAAATTCGTGTCCGCGGTTCGAAGTCTTGAAATTGCGGCGGCGTCAAAGTCAGGCGATTAACCTGTTTTTCCCAAAACTCTTTGACTTGCCGGTTGGCGTGGTCGCGCGCGCCCATACCGTAAAAGCGCTTGCCGTCAATTTCGACATCCCAGTCGTCATCGCCGACTTGAATGAGATTCTTTTGGCTTTTGCCCCGCGACGCCAACACGCGATGCAAATCTGGACTCAATTCGCGAAACAGCGCCAAATTCTTATCGTACATACCCGTCATCAGCTGCCCAATTGCCCTATCTAAGTTTTTGAACTCTAACCGAAGGTTCTTGGTGAATCATTAACGCGCCTCACTGAATTTGGGATCTTCGTCGGCCGCCATATCCGTAAGGCCGATCATCAACTCGAATATCGCCATCACCACAATTCGGTTGGGCGAAATGCTAGATGAATGCCGCCAACTCGGCCCGCAAAACATCCATGCCGGTGCCCTTTTGCGAACTGGTCGGGACGATCACCGGGTGTGCGGCCGGGTGTTTCGCCAATTCAAGAGCCGTATTGGCAATCAACGCCTCAAGGGCTGCGGGTTTGATTTTGTCGCATTTGGTCAGCACCACCTGATAGGGCTGGGCGGCTTTGTCGAGAACCATCATCACGCTTTTGTCGTTGGCTTTCATGCCGTGACGAGCATCGACCAGGACCAGGATGCGGCGCAATTCGGCGCGGCCGGTCAAGTAGGCCTCAATCAACCCCGTCCATCGTTTGACCTCGGCTTTCGGCGCACGGGCGTATCCGTAGCCCGGCAAATCAGCCAGCATCAATTGATTGCCCAGATCGAAGAAATTGATTTGTTGCGTGCGGCCCGGCGTGTTTGAGGTCCGGGCCAGCGCCTTCCTGCCGACCAGCGCATTGATCAGGCTGGATTTGCCGACATTGGAGCGCCCGGCAAAGGCGATTTCCGGGATATCGGATTCCGGGACTTGATCAAGGCGTGCGCAGCCGATGACAAAAGTGCATTCGCCCGCAAACAAAATCCGCCCGGCCTCAATGGCTCTGGCGTCAGGCGGCTCGGGTATCAATAGGTCGTCAGACACGGGGCGCACCTTCATTATCTTTGGAGCGCTGGCAACGGCCTGTACGGGCTATTGCAGGGCCTCTTTACCGGTAATCCCCATGCGCCGCATGATCACCCATTGCTGGAGGATCGACAGCAAGTTGTTCCAGGCCCAGTAAATCACCAGTCCGGCCGGGAAACGGGCCAGCAGGAAGGTGAAGAACAATGGCAGGAACAGGAAGATCTTGGCCTGGATCGGATCGGCGGGCTGCGGATTGAGCTTTTGTTGCAAAAACATGGTGATCCCCATGAGCAACGGCCAGACGCCAATCATTAGGAAATCCGGCGGCGTGAACGGGATCAACCCGAACAGATTGAACATAGTTGTTGGATCAGGCGCGCTCAAATCTTGAATCCAACCGAAGAACGGCGCATGGCGCATCTCAATGGTGACGAACAAGACCTTGTAGAGCGCGAAGAACACCGGAATTTGGACCAAGATCGGCAGGCAACCCGACGCCGGATTGACCTTTTCTTTCTTGTAGAGGTCCATCATCGCCTGGTTCATCTGCATTTTATCTTCGCTAAAGCGTTCGCGGATTTTGGTCATCTTCGGCTGCAGTTTCTTCATCTTGCTCATCGATGTGTAGGATTTGTTCGCAAGCGGGAAGAACATCAGTTTGATGCCGACGGTGAGAACCAAGATAGCGAGGCCTAAGTTGAGAATGTGATCGTTCAACCACAACAGCGCATAGAAAATCGGCTTGGTCAGGAAATAGAACCAGCCAAAATCAATGGCCAGATCAAATCGCGCGACACCGAATTGTTCCTCATAGCCGTCCAACAGCCGGACTTCCTTGGCGCCGGCGAACAGGCGGTTTTCAGCCTTCACCGAGCCGCCCGGTTGAACGGTCAATGCCGGGCCGACGTAGTCAACTTGGTAGGTGTCAGCGCCGTCGGGCTTGGAATAGAGGAAGCGCGACGAAAATTGTGTTTTCTGATCAGGGACCAAGGCGGCCAGCCAATATTTGTCGGTGATTCCGATCCAGCCGCCGGTCGATGTGTGCTTGATTTGCTTGTCGGATTGCAGGTCTTCGTAATCGACTTCCGCTAAGGTGTCTTCAAAAACGCCCAACAAGCCTTCATGCAGAATGTAAAAACCCGTTGTTTCCGGCGTGCTCCGCCGTGACACCAGACCGAATGAAAACAAGGTATGGGGGGCGGTGGATTTGTTCACCACTTCCTGGGTGATGGTGAACATATAATTGCCGTCGACGGCGATGGTGCGTCTGAATTGAAATCCCTGACCATTGTCCCAGGTCAAAAGCAGCGGTGCGTCGGGCGAGAGTTTCTTGCCTCGCGCCGTCCATACTGTGTCGGTGCCGGGCACTTTCAGGTTCGTGTCCTTGGCCACCCAGCCAAATTGCGCGTAGTAGGCGTCGTGTACGCCTTTCGGTGTCAGTAGGACGATCTCGCGGCTTTCCGGATCCAAGGTTTCACGGTAGTCGGCCATCGTCAGGTCATCGATTAGGCCGCCTTTCAATGAAATCGAGCCGTGCAAACGTGGCGTTTCAATGGGAATTCGTTTTCCCTGTGCCAACACGCCGGCGCGGTTTTCGTGGGGATTAGGGGCGAGGGAGCTGAGCGCGCCCGGCAATGGCGGTGCGCCGGGCGCCGAGGGAACGGCGCCGGGTTGCGGCGTCGCACTAGGCTGGCTGGGGGCTGGGATATTCCCGGCCTTATGTTGCGTCGTCGCCAGCGCTTCCGGCGGCGGCGCCGGATTGGTCAGTTTGAAGTAGTACTCGAAGCCCAGCAAAATCGTCACGGAAAGCACGATGGCCAGAATTAGGTTTTTATTGTCGATCATCGTCCGGCGGAGCCTCCCGAGGCGAGTTTAGGTGTGTGTTGGCATGCCGCATGAGCGTGGCGGTCTGCTGCTTCGGGCACGGGATCAACCCCGCCCGGATGCCACGGATTACAACGCAGCACGCGTTTGGTGGCCATCCAGGTGCCAATCAGCAGGCCATGCGCGTTCAGTGCATCCATGGCGTAATGCGAACAACTGGGATAAAAGCGGCAACCGCCCGGCAAAACCGGCGACAACAACAACTGATAGGCCCTCACGGCACCTTTCAGGAGTGTCACCAAAACCGCTTCAGCGCGTTGCCACATGGTCTCTCATCCTTGGCCCGGCACCCTGTGCGGGGAGGGCGTTTTCCCTGTCCGTGATCGCCTGAGCAGATTATTTAGGCTCGGCGTCCAACTTTCTTAAGGCCTTCTCTAAATCACTGACAAGCAGCTTGAAAGGCCGTTTTATCGTTGCGGCCCGGCCAATGACAACAAAATCCATGTCTGCGGCGCCGTGTGCGGCGAAAACTGTTTCCGCGGCGGCCTTGAGGCGACGGCGAACCCGATTTCGGATGACCGCATTGCCGACCTTTTTCGTCACCGTAAAACCGATGCGTGCCCGCCGGTCGGTTTCGGCACCTGATCGCACCCGGCGTTCGCACGCTTGCAGCACCAAGCCCGGCGCCGCCCATTTCCGTCCCTCACGGGCAACGCGCAAAAATTCCGGCCGCCGCTTCAAGCGGGGCAACGGCAAAACGGTTTGACGAGCAAGAGAGGTCACTGGAGACACCGCGACACTCGGCAGCAAAGAGCTCAAGCGGAGAGCCGCTTGCGCCCTTTCCGGCGCCGATGGGCGAGAACCCGCCGGCCACCGACAGTGGCCATGCGGCTACGGAAGCCATGGCGACGCTTACGAATCAATCTGCTTGGTTGGTACGTTCTTTTCACGGCTCTGCTCCGACGAAATTTGCCCGGTGTATAAGGGCTTGAGTGAGGTAAGTCAACGCTGCCTGTGGTATATCGTTAAAACAATTCACGGGTTAAAACCCCGGGTCGGGCTCACAGGAACGTTATTCGCTGTGTGTATTAGAACATGCTGGAAGAAGATACAGTCCTTGGCGACGGGATTATTAGCGAGTTTCGCCTTTGGGGGGCTAAATTCATATGACGAATAAGACATCGGAAAGGTCGGACATGGAAGATACGCCCGCAATAGGAAACGACGCCAGTAGTGGTGGGTTATCCTTTGGTAAAATTTTGCCGTTGTTGATCATCGGTGCCGGTGTTGCCCTGTTTTTCGGCATGGGTTGGAACAAATATTTGACGTTTGAGGCGCTCAGCGAAAACCGTCAGGTCCTGTTGCAGTGGACGGAAGAGAACCAGTTTTTGGCGATTTCAGCGTTTGTTGCCGGATACGCCTTGGTGGTTACCTTTTCGTTGCCGGGCGCGGCCTGGATGACGCTCGGGGGCGGATTTGTATTCGGTACCGTGTTTGGGACGCTTTATGTGGTCGGCGCGGCAACCTTGGGCGCGGTGGGGATTTTTTTGATTGCCCGGCATGCGCTCGCGGATTTTTTCCGCTCGAAAATGGCCGGTGCTGGGGAACGCATGGAGGCGGGGTTCCGTGAAAATGCGCTGAGTTATTTGTTGTTCCTGCGCTTGGTGCCGGTGTTCCCGTTCTGGCTGGTTAATCTTGTGCCGGCGTTTCTAGGCGTGCCGGTGCGGACTTATATTATTGGTACTTTCGTTGGGATCATTCCGGGCAGCGCGGTGTTTTGCAGTGTTGGCAATGGGCTCGGCGCGGTGTTTGACGCCGGTGACACACCCGATCTCGGCATTATCTTCCAACCGGAAATCCTGGGGCCCATCGTCGGGCTTGCACTCCTTTCGTTGGTTCCTATCGTATACAAACGTGTAAAGACATCGAAGGGCTGACGGTATCTTAAAATGACGAAGACATTGAACGTCGACATTTGTGTCATCGGCGCCGGTTCCGGCGGCTTGTCAGTCGCTGCAGGTGCCTCGCAGATGGGCGCTGAGACCGTACTCATTGAAAAACATAAGATGGGCGGTGATTGCTTAAATTACGGCTGTGTGCCGTCGAAGGCGCTGTTGGCGGCGGGCCATGCAGCCGAAGCGGTGCGTGGTGCCGGTGCATTTGGTATCGAAACGGCGTCACCAGGCTTTCGCGGCGCCGATGTGTTCGGCCACGTCCACAAGGTGATCAGCGCCATCGAACCGTTGGATTCCGTTGAGCGCTTCGAAGGGCTTGGCGTCAATGTGTTGCAGACCGAAGGGCGTTTCACCGGCCCCAAGGAAGTCGAAGCCGGTGACACGAGAATTCGTGCCCGGCGGTTTGTCGTCGCTACGGGCTCGGCGGCCTTCGTGCCACCCATTCCGGGCCTCAAAGATGTCCCTTTCATGACCAATGAGACGGTTTTCGAGCAAAAGGATATCCCGGAAAGCTTGATCGTGATCGGTGGCGGTCCCATCGGCATCGAATTGGCTCAGGCGCATCGTCATCTGGGTGCTGATGTCACGGTCCTCGAAATGTTTTCGATTATGCCCAAGGACGATGCCGAATTGGTTGATGTGGTGCGCAGCCAAATCATCGCCGACGGCATTGATCTCCGCGAAGGGGCCAAGATTTTGCGGATTGAGAAGGTTGGCGACGGCGTTCGCGTGGTTTTAGAAACCGAAAGTGGTGAAGAACGCGTCGATGCTAGCCATCTATTGGTTGCGACGGGCCGACGGCCCAATGTCAACGGGTTGAATTTGGAAGCCGCCGGGATTGCTTATTCCGACAAAGGAATTGAAGTCGACGCGCGATTGCGGACTACAAACCGCAAGGTCTTCGCCATCGGCGACGTTGCCGGGGGGGTGCAGTTTACGCACGTTGCCGGCTACCACGCCGGCGTGGTGATCAAAAACGCGCTGTTCAGGTTGCCGGCGAAAGCCGATTTGAGGAGCGTGCCTTGGGTCACCTACACGACACCGGAACTAGCGCAGGTCGGTTTGACCGAAGCCGAGGCATCCAAGCAAGGCATCGGGTTTCTCCTGCTCAGATGGCCTTACCATGAAAACGACCGGGCCCAAGCGGAGGGTAAAACGGATGGCATGGTGAAGGCCATTGTCACGCCGAAGGGGCATATTCTGGGATGCGGGATTGTTGGCGCTCAGGCCGGTGAATTGATCCAAACCTGGGTGTTGGCGATGAGCCAGAAAATCAAAGTCGGCGCGGTGGCCCAAATGATCGCGCCTTATCCGACCTTGGGTGAGGTTTCAAAACGGGCCGCCGGCAGTTTTTATACACCGTCGCTTTTTAGCGAGCGGACGCGAAAGATCGTCAA
>Ga0233433_10002900_pt1 | contig 14435 bp, 27 predicted proteins | sample SI_122_August201_5_FD_179868 | JGI IMG/M metagenome (GOLD analysis project Ga0233433, IMG submission 179868) | Seawater microbial communities from Saanich Inlet, British Columbia, Canada - SI_122_August2016_100_MG | ecosystem: Environmental > Aquatic > Marine > Inlet | place: Canada: British...
TAAGGCGAAAGTAATTCAAAACAATTCAAAATATAATTCTTAATAATTTATTATAATATTATAAAACATATAATCCCTGTTCAAATCCTGTTATTTCAAATGCCTACGAGCAACCCATTTCAAACAACCAAGTAAGCATAAGCATATATACAATACATATATAAAGCATATACAATATACAAGTAAGAAATAAAGGAATAAATAAAGACTCAATAAATAAGATAAAGTATCGTCTACTACCTCCACGCCTTTTCTCTTTCAATTAACCCCCCCGCAAATTACATTCAAAATCATTTATAATAAACTTACCTTGTATTTGAGCAATAGAACTTAATTCAATAAATCATAATCTACCCTAGAGTGAGCAATAGAATATATAACAAAAAAAATCCAAACTAAAATGACTCAAATAAATAAATATTATATAATTCTAAAAAACTTTATAAAATTCGTGGCAGAGCTTGCCGTGGATGTCGTGCGATTTGTAATAGGCAGAGTCCGAAATAAGGAAAACACAAATAAGGAAAAGCCAAATAATACAAATAAACCAAAACCTTTTTATCAAGAAAGAAATTCACATGGGTTTCCTAGCGACTGCCCCAAGTGCAAATGCAAATAACACCCACGCGAATTGCAAACAAAAATTCATCAAATAAAGATATGTACATATTATTGAGTTTTATAAACATATTATTGTAATAAGGTGATAGGATCGACACATGATAGATATACTAATTTATTCATTCGCAATAATCATTTTGTTTGATATTCTATTTTATCTCTCCAAATACCGCCCTTAATTTTACGCATTTTTTCGTGCGATTCGGGCGAGTACCGCATGAAGCCAAGGCGATTCGCAATTTTCTCTTAAATTTTTTTGATTTTGATTGACTTTCAACCCTCCGTCTGTCAGTATAATAACATGAACAATACAGAAATGATCAAGCAAAACATCGTAGAGAAGCGTTTGACGCTCGCTATGCTTATGCACAACGCCTCATCGAAAATGACCAAGGACGAGGTAGAGGCAATGCAGTCGGACTGCCAACGACTCCATCTGTTCGCAACCAATGGAGACTTCAAGGGTGCGTTAGAGGGAACGGAACGGCTCATCAAGCAAATCCAACACAGGGTCAGCAATGATTGATTTTTGGAACAGGATGGAAAAGGTTTCCCAAGTGATGACGAGCCTTGAGAACGAACACAAAAGATATTTCTCACATGACGAAGAACTAAAACTACTTAATTATAAAGAAAATTTCGTAAAGTCTTGTATATTCTATAATGATGCTGAAATAACAACTGAAGAAAAAATAAAAAGAATTACTTGGGAATATAATAATATGTTCGATAGATTGGTTGAAATAATTGATAATAATGTTGAAGAATGGGAAGATGTGGGCAATAATGAGCATGACTCCAACCAAGACTTCTGAAATAATCCTTGCCCTTGAATCGACTTATGCGTGGAGATATATCTGCGACAACAAATATGGAAAGGAGAATGTTCAAATATTGGACTACTCTCCCCCAAATAAACATGATGTTGAATGGCTAATAGAGGAAGGGTATAATGCGGAAGCCTATCGCCCAAATAAAGATCCCAAGCCAAATAAGAAGTACGATATAATAATAAGCAAATATCTACTAAATAAAATTGAGAACGAGGACGAGCGAAATAATAAGTTATACGAGATAGCAAATATGTCTACTTGCGATGGGACTTTATTCTTAGTATCTAGTAAAAGAAAAGAAAAAAAGCTAAGTGACTATCAAATTGTATCAAATAAGTATTTCTCAATATACATGATATAAAAAGTAAATATAACTTTATCAAATAATGAATGTAATTTGCGGGAGTAGCTCAGTTGGATAGAGCATCTGCCTTCTAAGCAGAAAGTCGTGAGTTCGAGTCTCACCTTCCGTGCCAAATTTTGTCTTAAATTTTTGGAAAAAAAAGTGTTGACAAGAGGGGTAGAATATGAGATACTATATATACGATGGGGAAAGAAGCAGAAAGAGATAAAGCGATAATGACTCAGATTATCAAACTTCACAAGAAAATAGATTATCTTACAGATGAAGTGATGGGTCGCCTCGACAAGATGATGGGCGAAGAAGCTCAAAAAGAATTTCCGTTTGCACCCAAACAGGGTATAGAATCAATAACCATGAAAACAAAGGAAGAAAATGAGTAAGTCAGCAACCTGCACACGCAATAGCCAAATTCAACGCAACATACAAGATGGGCGATATGTCCACAACGGACGATTCCGTGACTATGGCACTTTGCCCGAAGATGTTCCAAGTTGGGATATGCGTGCAAGAAGGCATGGTGAACAACTTGCCAAGCTAGAACAAGCAGAAAGAAAGATTCGCAAGCATGGATAATTCAACACAAAAATATATGGAGTTCGACAAGCTCCAATGGGTATGCAACAAGCCACTTCCCAAAGCGGGTGATGAGGTTCATGTCAAGGTCAATGGTATTGGTCGTTCAGTAGTCAAGAAGTATTTCGTTGAGCATGGGTTCATTGGGCTTATTGTTCAGCCACAAAATCCCCCCACTTGGTATATTGAGCAGAATGGTGTTGATGAGAGTTGTCATGTATTTCCTGCCGAATGTCTTGAACTTCAAGTACGAAATGAAGATGGGCAAGCAGACTCAGAATTTTACAACAAAGTGCTTCACGACAAATGATTGATTCAGATAATTTTTATCTTGTTCGGCAGATTGCTGAGCTTCTCGAAAAGAAACTTGACCTCAAGGTTAAGGATCATGGAATGTGGAGAATACAATGTCTCATACATGATACAATAGAAGAAAAAGAATATATAACAACTAATAAGGAGAAAGAGAAAATTCATTTAGCGTAATATAATAAGAAACAAAATTGGAGTAAATAAGCTCGCTAACATAAAGCGTTAAGGGGCAGGGGGTTGCGAAAAATCGCCCGCCGATTTTTAAAAGTTGTCAAGCACAAAATGAAAAAAGTTTTTTCAATTTTACGAAAAAAAAGGTTGACTCCACGACAAAATCTGTCATACTATATATTATGAACTACGCAAAAGAACAACTTGAATACCTTGAGTGGAAAGCTCAACTTGAAAACGAAAGACTCACCCACCCATGCGACATCGCAGAGGGAGTTTATGCCTTAGTGGATGACGATAGTCCTAGTGAGTCGCCTGTCTACTTTCGCTCTATTGATGGTGCGGTGGATTGGGCAAAGAATACCTACCCCTACTCAAATGGGAATTGGTCAGTATACAAAATTGGAACAAAAGTAATGTAAGTTTTTCCTTGACAAGCACCCCATAATGTGAGAGAATATATACTATGACAACACTAGATACACCTAACCAAATCGCACAATTTCGAGCAAGAGTACTGCTTAGAGGCTTGAAGCTAGAAACGCTTGGCATGACTAAGAGAGGGGCTTCTTGCTATTCCATTATCAAGCAAGAGTACGGACTCAAAGGAAGCAAGCAAAAAGTTTACGACCAATTCAAGATTATGCTTGACATATAAGCCAAAATTTGAGAGAATACTATGATGCAAAAACTAGATAAGCTATACAAAATTGACTCCCTTGGCAAACTAAGGGAATGGACGATGGTAATTGACGGAGACTCATTTCACGCTGAAAAGGGTCTAGTAGAAGGTAAAATTGCTTGCGATAAGCCCACAAAGGCATTCGGGAAGAACGAAGGCAAAGTAAATGCCACGACAAACGAAGGGCAAGCACTTCTTGAGGCAAAAGCCCGATGGGACAAAAAGCTGAAGGAGGGTTATGCTCTTTCCCCTAAAGAGGCAGAAACCATGAGTTACTACGAACCCATGCTTGCCCAAAAGTTTGAGGACAGGCAGAAAGAAATTCAGTCGATATTCGATAACGAGGACAGAGTTCTTTCCCAACCAAAGCTCGATGGGATTCGTTGCATCATTCGCTCAGAAGATGGGCAAGTGGTTGCTCGCACTCGTAAAGGGCGAACCATAGATACCATTCCTCATGTCATTGAGGAACTGAAAGTATTTTTCGATTGCAATGAAGATGCAATTCTTGATGGGGAATTGTACAATCACGACTTGAAGCATGACTTCAACAAGATTGTCTCTCTTGTACGCAAAAAGACTCCCGAAAAAACCAAAGGCGATTCAGAGAAAAGTTTTGCTAGAAAAGAGGTGAAATTTGTAGATGCTTTGGCTGAGTCTAAGAATTTGATTCAGTATTGGGTATACGATTGCCCGAAGTTGTCTGATGAGTACAACGAGTCAATAGCGTTTTCTGCTAGAAACTTTATGCTACAAGGAGAGTTTGCAGATGTAGTGGATGGGAATTCTGTCAAACTTGTAGAAACAAACGAATGCTATTCTTTCTTATCTCTCGATCAAGGATATTCCTCATTCATGGAAAAAGGGTATGAAGGTCAAATGGTTCGCATTGATGGAGCATACGAAAGCAAGCGTTCCAAGTCCTTGCTCAAGCGTAAAGAGTTTCAAGATGCAGAATACAAGGTGACTGACATTGACGAAGGTAACGGCAATCGTAGTGGTACTGCAAAGCATTTGGTATGCTATTGCGACAAAACGAAACAAACCTTCAACGCAAACATCAAGGGTAACTTTGATTACCTTGCAGAAATTTTGGAAAACAGGAAACACTACATTGGTAAGTTAGCTACAATCAAATTCTTTGAGCTTACCCCTGATGGAGTCCCACGCTTTCCATATGCGATAGCATTTCGAGACTACGAATAACCTTGACAAGGCACACCTCGTCTGTCACTATAGAAGAATAACAAAAACACATTGCGAAAAATGATTGACCCAAAAAAAGTTACCGATTACAACAGAAACGAATGGCAATTGCAGGAATTCCTTATTTACTGCGTTTGCGTTGCAGGAAAGAAAAGCAAGATAGAATCCCCAAAGGTTCGTAAATTCTGCACCGACCCAAGATTTGGATTCAACCTGTTGCCGTTTGACATAATCCGCAAATTACTCAAAGTTTCTTCATGCGAGGAAGACGGACTAATGCAAAACCTCAAGAAGCACAAGATTGCTCCTTATCAGCAACGCTACAATAGCTTCAAGGATATCGTGACTTTACTTGATGGCAATTTGAGTGAGGTTACCATCGATGACCTGCAAAAGGTGCGAGGCATTAGCACAAAGACCTCTCGCTTTTTCTTGACTCATTCAAGGGAAGATTTCGATGAACCTGTTTTGGATACTCATATTCTCCGCTACTTGACAGATGTTGGGTATGATGTCCCTAAGTCAACTCCTCAGAACCCATCTGTTTACGCAAAGGTTTCTGAAATCTTCAAGCGTCTTGCGAATTTTGAGGGTAAAAGTGTTACCGACTTTGATCTAGAAGTATGGACTAAGTATTCCTACGGAAACTGATTGACAAAACCTCACACATCGACTATTATATTATCATGCAAACAAAAGAAAAAGCGAAAACAAAAAGCACCAACAAAGATAGAGTCTCTCGCCATGCCGACATACTTATTCCTTCTGATAGGTATAAACGAGTAGACAATTTCTTCAGCAATTTGAGTTTAGGACTCGTAAAGAAGGAAGAGGCATATTGGGAAAAGCTCACCATTCGTGACGATGCAGAGTATTTTGCTCGTTGGGTATTTGGAATAATGAGCGTCCATACTACATGGGAGAGCAATATTCGTGGGTATAATTTAGCCATGCAAGACCTTTCTTGGACAACTTCCAAGGATAGGTTGGAGCAGATGATTGTTGATGCAAGAGTTGGAATGTATGAAAGACGCAACAAGGGCTTGTGGCAACTCGTAGAAAAATTCCGTGAAAACCCAAAGCAATTCTATAAGAAAGAAGATGAAACTTGGCAAGAATGCAGAAATCGCCTTATAGGTAGTATTTATGGTTTAGCTAACGCAAAGACCACTTACTCCATCGCACTAGCATTCCCTACTGAAGCTCGCCTGTGTTGCCTAGATGTCCATTTGCTACGCTTCATGGGACATGACCTCTCAAATGGTCACGCAAGCAATCTGAAGGTCTATGAGGAGATGGAGAACGAATGGCTAGACAGGTGCGACAAGTATGGGGTGGCATCAAATGTTGCAAGAGAAATTTATTGGAATAAAGTACAAGGGAGAAGAAATTCTCGCTATTGGTCTTATTGCCTTGAACGATAACAAGAAAGGAACTATAAAAATGGGTAAACATCAAAACGCTCCAAATCTCAATGCGTTGTTAGGAGAAGGGGATATCCCCGATGACGCAATCTATTATCCCGAATACGACAAGGCTATAGTGGGCTTTACCACCAAAGGGCAAGTTGTTTACGATGTAGATGCTTGCGTGCAGGTATTGGTAGATGATAACGACATGGGATACGAAGAGGCTACGGAGTATTTTTGGTTCAATACCGAAGGTGCACATTTTGGCAACATGACCCCTGTTTTCATAAGCCTAAGAGGTAACTTTAGTGGATAGCTTTATAGTTTTCTTGGTTTATCTTACACTCACCTATTTACTTTATCGACGGTTCTCATAACATATATGTGACTAATATAGAAATAGAGGAATACTTTGAGGCGATAGAGTGGTTTGGTGTATTGTATGGCAAAGGAGATGAAATAGAAGAAGTCGTAAGAAGGATGTTTCACACTTACCCAAATACCTCACTCAAATTACTAAGGCAAGGTTTTTTTATGGCGTTGGCCCTAAGGAATTGATGATCAGCTCCTTAGGAAAATCGCCCCGCGATTTTTTCCAAAAGCTCAGAACTCGTTGACTGTCAAGCGCTTTTGATTGAAAAAAACTTTAGTTTTATGCAATTTAGGTGTTGACTCTATGGGTTTTTCTGTCATACTATATATATGATCCGAACCAAAAGGGAAGAAAGATATGAAATTGATTTTGCTCGCAAGGTCTTTGTCTACAAAAACCTGCACAAGGATTGTTGGTCAATCAAGCAAGATGGGCTTGTGAAGGCTCACTCCGATGGTGCACCAATTCGATTATACTCCGCAATGATGAAGGTAAACAGAAAGGGTAGAGAGAGGGTTCTCAAGGAGAAAAGGAAAAATGTCCATGCAGGAATTAGCGGATACCTTTCTTACCCCGAACCCTCTTTCAAGACTTGGGACGATATAGGATGGTGGGAAATGACTCCCATTACCTACAACCCCTACAAGTACGAATCTTTCGTAGATAAACGCACGAAAAAATCAAGATGGTTTGCCTCGTTTGTGAAAATGTACCAAACCGAAGTAAGGGCGATATGAAACAAGAAAAAATCAGAGAAACAATCGAACATCTTGTAAACGGCAACTTGGCTTGGTGTGACCCTAAATCCAAGATATGTCTCGACCAAAACGAATTGCATCCAAAAAAGTTTCCAATTGGAAGCACATTTCAATCCGCAGAAGAAGTCTTAGGAGACATCATTTGGGACTTGACATCACTACAAAATGAGCTTAGAATAGAGTCATCTTTACAATCAGCACAACTATGAAAACACTATATATCGTAAGAGGACTTCCAGGAAGTGGCAAGTCTAGCCTAGCAAAGAAAGTCACGGAGATAGTATACTCTGCTGACGACTTCTTCACCAACAAGAAGGGTGAATACAATTTCAATGTCAAGTTGCTTGGCAAAGCACACGAATGGTGTTGGGGTAAGGTAAGGGATGCAATGTATCTTGGAGTGGAAGCAGTTGCCGTGGCAAACACTTTCACTCAAGCGTGGGAAGCAGAAAAGTATTATCAGATTGCAGAGGAATACGGATATTCCGTCTTTGTAATCGAATGCCAAAATGATTATGGTAATGTTCACGATGTGCCACAGGAAAGCATTGACGCAATGAAAGAAAGATGGGAAAAAAGCTTGACTCCTGTCGGTAATCTGTCATAATTATAGAATAACAACACTACAAAAAGGATAAAACCATGGGATTAGACCAATACGCATACGCAACACCTCAAGGAACTGACGAGCAAGAAGAACTTGCTTATTGGAGAAAGCACAACCGACTTCAAGGTTGGATGTCACAACTTTGGGAGGACAAGGGCAAACCAAATTTCAATGACCTTGAGAATCCAATGGGAGACTTCAATTGCGTTCCTGTTGAAATTACAATATCTGACCTTGAACAACTTGAGGCAGAGGTCACAAACAAGACTTTGCCCGAAACAGGTGGATTCTTTTTTGGTAACGACTCGTTTGAGTGGGAAGATGAAAACGGAAATCCTCCTGCAGAGGGAGACTATCACTACAAACTAACTGACTTGAAGTTTATCCAAGACGCTCGAAAAGCTATCGAAGAAGGCAAAAAGGTATTCTATAATTGTTGGTGGTAGAAAATGGGACGAGGGACACAAATCAAACTTCATGCCAAGTGCATATGGTACGACTTGACTCATCATCATTGTAAGAGAATATACTTTCATATAAAGGGAATACTTAGAGCTATATTTGCAAAAAAATGAAACTACTAAAGGAAATCGTTGACCAATGGGGATTTGTAACGGCAGAGCAATGTGCAGAACTTGCTCAGCACTTCCCAAAAACGGAACTCATCATACAATGGGGAGCAATGCCTCGCCAACCGATGAAAGCCATCAATGTGGCTAAGCGGATAAAAGAAGTGGAGGATGCAGGACAAGATTATGTCAGACAAGTCTTTATACAATCAAGTCAATTCCGCAAACTAAAGGAAGTTTTAGGCTTGACAACTGAGTCCTAATTTGAGAGAATACTATTATGACAAACATCAAAGAGAGCATTCAGCACGATATTAGAAATTACCTCATTGGCTCGCCATTGAATAACGCTCACATTGAAGAGATTTGCAGGATTGTGAGAGTGGGATTTGAGGACTACCCCTCCGACTCTCAACATTCCGACACAATGGACGATCACAGATGGGATAACGAAGATTTTGACACAGACATGATAACCTCGATATACAACTAATACTATGGGAAAGAAAACAAAAGAACAAGGCGTACCTAACGCAGAAAAGCATAAAGCTTTGCACACCATTGCAAAGAAGTCCTCTCACGGAGGAAACAAGCCATTGGTGGAGTCCTTGACCAATCCTAATGTGATGGTCACACAAAAGGTTCGCAGGGCACAAGAGAGCAAAAGGAAATAGCATGGAGTGGGACACTTATATTGATGCGGTTTGCGAGGCAGACCAATATGGGATTAAGCCTCCCTTGGATGAAGCTCCTGAATACGATGCCGATGCAGAGACTTGGGATTTGTATTTTGAGTATACCGACTCTTATACGGGTGGAAATGATATGGTTTGCTTGCCTTTCGAGAACAAGCAAGATGCTATTGCAACTCAACAAAAAATTCTATCCGATAGGCTAGAGGCTCAAAAAGAACACGAACAACAAAAAGCCAAGAAAGCGCTTGACAAACAAGCGTAATTGTGGCATACTATATATTATGAAGCTAAAAAAGAAAATGACTAAACTCGAACGCACTATAACCAACCTCCTTACTCGTGGGACTGCTATTGCAAGCTTCGATTACAATGGAGTTTCTCGCAATGTAATTATTGGGGCAAATGATTCGTCTTTCGGAGACAGGCAATGGGGGTCTATGACCAACAAGGCGATTGTCGAACATAAAGGGAAGAAGTATCTTTCCGCTCGTGTCAATAACGACATTGGTCATGTTAAGGCGTTTTCCCTCAGTAAGATTTCCAATTTTCAAGTTGATGGTTCAGTAGTGTGACCGTTGGTTAGTGGTGTGTTCATGGCGAGGGTCTGCGTAGCGGGCCCTCGCTTTTTTGTGCCCAAAAATCGCGGGGCGATTTTCGCAACCAATTGGCTATCAAAGACTTCAGCATCAATTTCATAAAAAAACTTTCACGATTAAGCATTTTTTTCTTGCAATTACCCCTAAATCTGTCATACTTATAGTTATGAAAGTGAGAGAGATAAAGATAAGAAAGACTATGATTTTCACAAAGTCTCGTCCTCACAAGGTAAAAAAGAACACACTTCACCGCAAACAAAAATACAAGGAGAACCTAAATCATGTATCTTAGAGAAGAATATAATGAGGGCGAAATCACTAACGCTATTGACGCAAACCAACAAGCAATGGATTTGGTTTACCAATTCGCCATTTCCCCGATAGAGAACGAATTGACTGAAGAACAGGCTAAGGCTATTAGTATTGCAGGTTTAGTCCTCAAGACTATAGCCGAAAAGGCATACGCTTACGAACAAATGCAAAATGGGCAAGATTTGCAAAATTAGTGCTTGACAAACACACGAAAATTTGAGATAATTGTATCAACAATCAAGTAAAAAGGAAAAAAATTATGAATAGACTAAACCTAAACATCTGCGGTGGCGAACATACTAAAGTGGGCTTCGATGAAGTCTGTGCAGTAGAGACTCCACAAGCAACTGAAACATGGCGTCCAATTAGCCATAGCTACCTCATCGACAGAGTTCGCTCTCACCTCGATGACAATGGTTATGACATTGTCGCTGAAAACCACAACCTCGCTCGTTTCGGGCAACGCTACTTTGGCTTGTTCCAAGTGAACAACAAAGACAGGGAGCAAGGCGATAGGGGAACTATCCTCGGTCTGCGAAATGCTCACGACAAATGCTTTCCTGCGGGATTGTGTGCAGGTGACGCACCCTTCGTTTGCGACAACCTTATTTTTCACAATGAGATTGTCCTTGCTCGTAGGCACACCAAGAACATTATGGTTGACCTTCCGCAAGTCATTGCTCGCACTATCGGCAAGTTGTCGGGAATGTGGAACACGCAAGACAAGCGTATCGAGTCCTACAAGGATTACGATGTGACCAATGCTCAAGCGAATGACCTTGTTATTCGTGCTTTTCAAGCAGGAGCAATCAGCAAGGCGAAAATTGCTGATGTTGTCCAACAATGGGAAACTCCCGAACATCCCGAATTCAATGACAGGAATATGAATTCCTTGTACAACGGATTCACGGCAGTTCTTAGGGGAGGCATCATGCAGTTGCCAAAGCGTTCCGATGCTTTGCACTCTGTGCTTGACTCTGAAGTGGGCTTGACTCTCGCAACTCAATCTTAATCCATAACATAAGGAAAAACAATATGAAGCATAACAACCTATCATCTGTTCTCAATAACCTTCAAGGGCGATTCGTTTCGGTTCTTGTCAAGGATGGCGTAAATCGCTTGTCCTATTCGGCAAAGCTCAAGAGTCATAACTCAAAGGTTGTAACCTTCGTTGATACGAATGAAGGCAAGGGGCGAGTCTTTCGCAAGGTTCGCAGGTCTGCCGTCCTTGGGCTGAAAAGCGGTAAGGATTCGTTCCGTAGGACGAAAGTGCTGTAAAGCAAATAGGCAAATAGGCAAATAGGTTTTTGCCAAATAGCCAAATAGGAGCCCCAAGGATCTAACCCCTTGGGGCTCAATGGTTTCCGAAAATCGCCCCGCGATTTTTTTAAAGGCTTGCGTAACTAGTTGAGCCTTAGAGTCTTATGGGTCAAAAAAGTTAGTTTTACGCATTTTTAGGGTTGACTTTACCCTTCAATCTGTCATACTTGTATACATGAATAGCAAAGAAAGAATGAAAGAATGGAAGAAGCTTCCCGAGAATACCATCGCTTGGGAAACCTTCAAACGCTTAGTTGGTCAGTTTGGTATGGTTGAGGGCATAAAGAAAGCTCAAAAGATTATAGAAAAAAACGCTTGACTTCACACGAAAATCTGTCATACTAAAAGGATAATTATGATAAAACAAACATTGCTCACATCAGGAAACGCTAAAATTGTCAAGGGCGAAAAACTTGGCTACATCACAAAAGGGCTTCACTTTGCTCCCGCAAACCTTTCGGGGTTTGAGGTTTGCCAATGGAGAAGTAAGGGTTGCACGATGGCTTGCCTCAACACGGCAGGTCGTGGTCAGATGGACATGATTCAAGACTCACGCATTGCAAAGACAAAGCTATTCTTTGAGGAGCAATTCGATTTCCTTGCCAAGCTCACGAAGGAAATTACATCTTCTATAAAGTCAGCAATCAAGAAAGAAATGGAAGCAGTTTTCCGTTTCAATCTTACAAGCGATTTGGAATGGGAAACAATCGAGGACAAGCAAGGCGAAACGCTTTTTCAGAAGTTCCCCGAAACAACTTTTTATGATTACACGAAGTCGTTTCAACGCATGGCAAAGTTTGTCAACCAAGCAAAGGATTTCCCAAGCAACTACCATTTGACATTCTCACGCTCCGAGCATAACGAATCGCTTTGCGATATGGTCTTGCAAATGGGTGGTAATGTTGCGGTGGTCTTTCGTGGTCAACTCCCAAAGACTTGGAAAGGTTACGAAGTTATTAGCGGTGACGAAAACGATTTGCGATTTCTCGACAAGTCGGGCGTGGTCGTTGGGCTTATCGAAAAGGGTCTTGCCAAGAAAGACGAAACGGGATTTGTTCAAGAGGGAGTCAACTCATGAGTGATTATTACGAAAGTGCCGAGGGTTTGACCATAACAAGAGATAGAGCCTTACAAGAGGTGCGTAGTCACGGAGCGTGCATTTATTGGTTTTTCCATGAAGTGGGGCGCAAAAAAGAATATTCCGCGCAAGAGGTTCTCGACTGGCTGGGATACTAACCCATTGAGAGACAAGGCTTTAGGCGATTGGCGCAAAAATCGCGGGACGATTTTGCGTAACTCGTTGACAATCAAGGGTTAATTTTTATGAAAAAAAGCCTTGACTTATAGCTAATTTATGTCATAATTGTATTTAGTTCTTTCGATATTTTATGGGGATGTAGCTCAATCGGTTAGAGTGCCTGCCTGTCACGCAGGAGGTTGCGAGTTCAAGTCTCGTCATTCCCGCCAATTTGTGGGCTTATAGCTTAATGGTAAAGCCTCACCCTCCTTCACCACGAAATTCTAGATAAAGTAGTGGGCGGTTTGATCAACTGTGGAGATAAGTGAGAGATGGGGGTTCAATTCCCTCTAAGCCCTGCTCTTTCAGTAGATGCGAAAGCATTGAACAACGAGGCGTCAGTACACGCCTACAATCGTGAGCCAAAGGTAAGGCTATTTATTACCTTTAGTTCACGAAGAGAGAAAGAGGTTCACTTGACACATAACTTGACTAACGCTTGACTAATTTATTTCACAAAAAAACAGATAAACGCAAAAAAAAACCCTTGACAAAAACACACAATCTGTCATACTTATAATTATGAATAACGCGCAATCACAAAAAAAATTATCTTCATTTGAGGATTTGGAGTTCAAGCCTCACGGAGGTTTCTCTGAAGGTCAAGCAGTTCAAGCTCGCCTTACCTTTGGTCAGAGAGACAAGGATAACCGAGATCAATTCAGAATCTCCGTTGTCCAAAACATCGGAAATGGAACAGGCTTGTATGGTCACGAAGATGACAATACTTACGAAGTCGCAATGTGGTTTCAAGATCGAGACGCCATGCTTCCATTGGCGAAGTATGATGATGTTCTTGCCTATCAGACCTCCGATCAAGTCACCAAGCTAATGCACCAAGCTCAACTCAATGACTTTGCTTGGGTAACATTGCTTCACTCATTGAGAGATGAACATCGCAAGGAAATGGAGCTTGACAACTAACGCTAACTCTGTCATTATATATGAATTACTCAATCATAGAAGGTTGCATTAGACAATCAACACAAAACAAAATTATGGAAAACAAAGGAAAAGTCTACGAACTCATAAGGGATGGTGAGTGCATACAAACTGAGCCAAAATGCCGAGAGGGTCTTGATGAACTGATGGATTCTGTTGACGCTTGCTTATACGGAGGCTTCCCTCCTGAATCTCAATTAGAGATTGTCTGCACAACTTATACCCCTTTAGGTGGAGTTGAGTTCTGTGAATTGGTTCAATCTTTCGATCTCGATACTACTGAGGACGATATTAGCGAAAGCATGGATGGGGATTTCGATTCAGCAATGGCTTCCGCAGGATTTGGCACGGATGAAGATTATGGTTGCTTTGCTGATGAAACTTACGGAGCAGACTTCTGATGTATAAATTTATTCACGAACACCATGCGAGGCAATTTGTCTACATGAAACAACAAAATGGAGTTGACACCATTCTCACTAAAGGTGAAGGGTGTTGGTGGGTAGAAGAACTCTAACATAAACACAAACATAAATTGATAAAACTATGAATGAATTCATAAATGCGGTAGATAAAATTGTAACGGCTCAACTTGGACTAAGCGTCCACGACTTAGAGGATTTTGCTTTCTGTGATTATTACGATGAAAGTTTCGACTCAGATGGTTATGATTACCAAAATGCGGTGGAATCTTGTGCGGAAGATTTTCTTTCTGAAGTCGGAGATCTTTTTGTGATGTGAGTAGTGTAATTCGCTAGGGATGAAATAGGAAGATGCCAAATACCTGCCCTAGGT
>Ga0233433_10002902_pt1 | contig 14423 bp, 15 predicted proteins | sample SI_122_August201_5_FD_179868 | JGI IMG/M metagenome (GOLD analysis project Ga0233433, IMG submission 179868) | Seawater microbial communities from Saanich Inlet, British Columbia, Canada - SI_122_August2016_100_MG | ecosystem: Environmental > Aquatic > Marine > Inlet | place: Canada: British...
AGCTGGTATAAATTTCCCATTGAGTTTCCCTGTAGAAAGTTAGTTAATGCTTTTTAATGCCGACCGAGGAGGCAGATCAGGGCATAGTATAACCAGTATTTTCGAGCGAAAGAATTTGCAGGAAAAATTTTTGCAATAATGGAGTCATTCTGGCTTTCAGCCGATCTGCTCAAGGTGTTGCACTCAGGATATGGCTCTAAAGGTGTTGCACTCAAGGTATGGCTCTAAAGGTATTGCTGTTAGGAAAAAGGGTGCAGTTTGGCCTGCCCGTGAGGGTATTGTATTCTAACCTGGGTGGCAGCGAAAAAGTGGAGATTGAGTAGACTGAACCTAGTGATAGGATGCGTCGTCTAAACTTAAATTTAGGTTTGCTTGGCTGAGTCGGAGTCTTGGACAATCCATGAAAGATCTTGTTTTAAAAAAATTGCAAACAGCGATGAGCAGACAGATCGAAGGTGATTTGCCATTCGCTGAACAGGCTTATCTGGAATTACTGCAGGAGAACCCTGATTTAGCCGATGCCAATCATTTGCTAGGTCTGATCAGGGCTGCACAGGCGCGGGAACCGGAAGCCATTGAATTAATTGAAAAGGCCATTAGTCTGAATCCGTTGATCGCAGCCTACCATCACAATATTGCTGGCATATACAGGAGAGTTGGCCAGTTCGGTCGTGCCGAGCAAGGCTTTCGACGCGCCATTGAGCTTAAGCCTGATTATGGTGAAGCTTACCAGGGTTTATTTGAGGTGGTAGCCTGTGATCCTGAAGATCCGGTTTTGGAAAAGCTTGAAGAGCAACTGGCCAATAGCGACTTAAACCAAGCAACCCGATCCTATTTGTACTTTGCTGCGGGTAAGGTCTGTGATGATGCAGGGCAATTCAAGCAGGCCTTCAGTTACTATCTCAAGGCAAATAAACTAGCCGGCAAATCCTATGACCGAGGCCAGAGCACGGCTTTGTTTAAGGATATTGTTTTCCAGTATAGTCACGAGCACATGGCAGAGAGTGTTGGTGCAGGCCATCTTTCAGATCAACCGATCTTTGTTGTTGGTATGCCTAGATCGGGTACCAGCCTGGTTGAGCAAATACTGGCCAGTCACTCCTCGGTTTATGGGGCGGGAGAGATTCATGACCTGGCATCAGTGATTGCCTCAGTGACTAACCAGAGTCCGGGAAAACAGTCGTTTCCATTCTGCTTGAACGGCCTGGACCCGGCAAGTTTTAAGGTGGTGGGCAAGGCTTATCTGCAACGTTTGGTAAAGCATTGTAAGGAAGGGGAATTTACCAGGATTGTTGATAAACATCCGCTAAATTTCCAATATCTGGGCTTCATCAAACAGATTCTGCCGAACGCGAAAATATTGCATATTACTCGTGATCCCATGGATACCTGCCTGAGTTGTTTTTTTCAGAACTTTAACAAGGGCCAGGAATACAGTTTTGAGCTTGGCAACCTAGGCTATTTTTATAATAATTATCGGCGTTTGATGTCGCACTGGTCGAGCCTGATACCGGACTCAATTCGTGAAATCAATTATGAGCGGTTATTGGCAGATCCGGAAAAGGAAATAAGGCAACTGCTACAGTTTTGCGGCCTTGCATATGAGCCTGACTGTATGGACTTCCACCAGACTCAGCGGACCGTCAAGACAGCCAGTTTTCATCAGGTCAGGCAACCCCTGTATCAGAGTTCAAGAAATCGATGGCTAAATTACAGGCAACAATTGCAACCGTTGGCTCATGCCCTGGGCGTAGAAACAGCAGAGCCTGTAAAAGTTTTTGCATATAATCCGCTGTCTAAACATCAATGACCCTGTCATGGTTAGCTCGAGCTTTATCGTTAGTAAATCCATAGCGAGGAAATCATTGGGATAGAATCATAGTTATGAATTTATGATGTGTTTTGCTACTCAGAGAGATAGGTTTAGAATTCAAGTTGTGGTACTGGTTTGAAGCAGGTCACGGTCACAATGCGGCGACTACATTATCTAGTTGCTTCTAATAGTTGCTTCTAATAGCTGCTTTGGGTTGAGCCTGGAATACATGGAAGGGTAATGAATCAAGAATTAAGGGATATAACTGCTGTTAGTTGGGCTGAGTTGGTAAAGGATGCGCCCGAGCTAGCAGCATTTGGTGAACGCAGATTGGATGGCAAAGTGTCTTATCTGGCGACCGTAAGAGAAGATCAACGTCCACGGTTACACCCAGTCACGCCTATTATTGGTCGGGGCCATTGCTTCTTGTTTGTAGAACCCATTACACCGAAGGCCCGGGACCTGCAGGTAAATGGGTTTTTTAGTCTGCATTGTGGCATGAACGATAGTTCGGGGAGCAGTGGGGAATTTCTCGTCAGCGGTCGAGTTCAACTGGTTGACGATAAGGAAATGAGAGTGCTGGCAGAATCAGTGTCCAGCTATCGACCAGCCAGCAGGGCGGTACTTTTTGAATTATTGTTGAACGAGGCGAGTGCTACCGAATATCGGGGTGGTAGAGCGAGTCGTAAAAAATGGCGGGCACAATGAAAACCATTGGACCCAAAGTGCATGACCTGGGTGGGCAGCCAGGCTATGGCGCTGTGCAGCGAGAACCCAACAGTGAGGTCTTCCCTGAGCGTTGGCAGGCCAGTGTTTTTGCTATGGCTGGATTGGGTATGGTGACAGCAGCATGGAACAATACAGATCGATTTAGACATGCCGTAGAGCGGATCGACCCAGTGGCTTATTTGACCCATGGTTATTACGGTCGATGGTTGGGTGGTATCGAAACCTTGCTTATCGAGGCCGGCGTGATAGACCAGCAGGTACTTGACGATCGAAGCAGAGACTTGGGCGGGATGCAGGCTGGATCAGTGGCGGCACGGCCAAAATCAAGGGCCGACCCGATGGCAGCGGTGTCTGGGGCTGCATCGAAAAGGACTGCTGAGAAACCACCAAAGTTCAGTTTGCAGCAACCTGTCGTTGCTATTGCCAGTAATGGTCTTGGCCATACTCGGCTACCAGGCTATGTGTGGGGAAAAAAAGGAGTTATTACAGCTGTCCATGGGCACTGGGTGTTTCCTGATACCAATGCCCATGGCCTAGGTGAATGTCCCCAGGCGCTATACACCGTGTGTTTTAACAGTGAGGATTTGTTTCCCGACGGAGAGGAACAGACTTTGATAAATCTTGACCTGTTTGAACCCTATCTTCTGGGAGTCAACAATGAGTGAACCTTCACCACAGAGTATTCGCGCGGAAGCTTTAGAAGCTCTATTGATAGAAAAAGGGTTTTTAAAGGCTGAGGATGTTGATCAGGTGATTCTGCGATATGGCGAACGAGTTGGTCCGCTTAACGGGGCCCAGGTTATTGCCAGGGCATGGGTGGATGATCAGTTTCGTGAGGACCTGTTAAACGATGCCAGTGCAGCTATCGCTGTTTACCAATTTGAAGGCGGTCAGGTTGAAAAGCTGGTCGTCGTCGAAAACACGGCAACGGTTCATAATGTTGTGGTTTGTACCCTGTGTTCGTGCTATCCGTGGGCATTGCTGGGCCTTCCGCCAAAGTGGTACAAGGATCCTGAGTATCGATCCCGAGTAGTCAAGGAGCCTCGCAAGGTCATCAGTGAAATGGGCTTCGATGTAGCAGCAGGTAAATCCGTCAAAGTATGGGATTCGAGTGCGGAAATAAGGTATCTGGTATTACCTCAGCCACCGGAAAACCTGCAGTCGTATAATGAAAATGACCTGACTGGCCTGGTCAGTCGAGATGGTATGATCGGTGTGGCAGAGCGATGACAGATCAATATCCATTAGAGCATGAACTGGCGCCACCGCAGGCTAACGGTGAATTGGTTTTCGATGATCCATGGCAGATGCGAGTATTTGGCCTGGCTAGAACGCTGTGTGAGCAAGAATGTTACTCCTGGGGCGAATTTCGCGGTGAACTCATTGCTGCTATTAAATGCTGGGACAGGGACCTAGACCAGCAGCCCTGGTGTTATTTTGATCATTTCCTGGAGGCATTACTACGGGTGTTAAATAAAAAGCACATGATAAGCCAGGACGAATTAACTAATCGGTTGCAGCAATACCTCAATCGCCCGCACGGTCATGATCATTAGTCCAGAGAGTCATCTTTTCGCGAATCAATGGCAGCGGTAGGCTGATGACCTGGTTTAACCGGTCGAGATAATTAACTAGTCTAAAGCTTGAGCCGAGACGCAATGCCGTCGTCTGTTGTATTTGAATTAATTCCCTGGCTATGGCTGCCGATATGAAAGCCTGGCCCGGTTGCCGGGTGAGTTGCTCTAGCTCGAATTGCAGGCGCGCCCTTGAGGCGATGGCGCGACTGCTTAACGTGTCCAGCACTGTTGCCTGCTCAACCCCGATTACATGTAATTCAAGATCTGCCAGCGCCAGGGCAAGTAGGGATATAAGCCATTCCTGCTGGCTGATCACGGCATGGTGTTGCTGGTAGACTGGCTCTGACCCGCTCAGTCTAAGCAGGTATTGGGCATAGGCCTCGGAAAATGCACTGCATTGCGTAAGACGATAAACGGGATTTGTTTTAACGAGATGGTTAAAGTAGTGCTGCCCGGGTACACCATAGAATAAAGCGGCCGCTTCGAGTTCGACAAAATGGAGCAAGGGTTGTTCGGTCAGGTTTATCTGAAACGCCTGGGTGTCGCGTCGATATCGAAATAAAGGCAGGTAGGATTCATTTGAATTTAGCTCCTCTATAATCAGTTCGTCGAGGTCGTGAAATGACAGTTGTAGCACGTTAAGTTCTATATATTGGATTAAACTGTCCTGTAACATTGACATGACCAGGTGCTTGGCCGTTCGGTTTGCCGGGATACCCTCCAGGACGGTTTTTTTAGTCTCCCGTCTTACACTCTCAGGTTGCGTGGTTCTTGTCGCTATTAGGTCAGCCAACTCGAATTCAAGCCAATCATATAGCTGCTCTGGATGCTGATTTTCTATGGCACATTGTGCTTTGGCCTTATCGAGTACTGAGCCCATAGGCTGGGGTTGTTGATCAAGCCAGTTGAGTAGGGCTAATTGGTCTTTCTGGCGACTGGAAAGCATAGCGGGTCGTATCGCCTGGTCAATCTTTTCCAGTTGCTGATTGAGCATCTGTAAGCGGTTTGGATGGGTTCGGATCTCATCAACTGCCTGCTTGACCAGTTTATCGAAGATGAGCTGTTCCATTTTAACGATGACATTTTGGTGGGTCGGCGAAGCAATTATTGTCTGCCGGTTGCTGGTGGCAGAATGGGCTGGATCGTTGCAGCAGATAAACAGCAGTACAAACCCTGTCAGGCGCTGGCCAAGCTGGTTAGTCAGCAATGCGTTGGACCAGGGAGTCTATTAGTCTGGATAGGCTGGCTTTCAAATGCACCCTATTTTCGAGTCGGCGTTCGATATTGCTTTTGACGGCCTTGTCATGGATAGCTTTCAAGTTAACCAGGACGTTGATTCTAGCCGAGGTGAGGGTGGCATTGATAATAGCCCCTGCCATGGCAGTGTCTGAGTGAAGGTTAGGGTTTGAAAGCGGCTCAATAGTTATCAGCAATTCAGCAGTTTTTGCTGCCAGTTCATAGGTTTCCAAAGGAATAAGAGCAGCGTTGGTAATTGCTTTCTGCAGATTATCAGTCCTCAAAGGATCAGCTTTATCAACCCGGTAACAGAGCATTAGTTTCTTAAAAGCGGCACTGTCGGCTTCTGCCAGCTGCAGAAAATCATTGCGTGTCTGGTCCAGATCATGCAGTAACGCCTCGTTTCCCCCAGGGTCCTTGCTGAACTGGCAGACCATGCAAATCAGGGCAGTCGCCTGCGCCCCCAGAACAGCTGCGACATTGCCGCCCCCTGGTGTGGAAGTCTTTGCTGCTACTGCGTTTAACCAGGGTTTAAGGCTGGTTACATCTGCAGAAGGCGCCATTAGTGTTGGCCCCGGTGAAAATGGCTAAACAGCCTTACCGTATTGCGCATACACATGGCGACGGTGAGGGGGCCGATTCTAGGAATATAAATGCCCTCGTGGGAAGACATGTCCACACTGAAGTTTGCAATACTTGAAAAATTGATACAGACAGCAGTGGTCTTTATTTCCCGAGCACTGATTTTCCTGAAAGACTCACTGGGAACACCGGTGATAACAATATCAGAACAGGCCAGTGCCTGTTGCCGATCAATCGTTAGCTCGCGAGGCTCTGCATCAATAAACTCCATGGGCCCGTGTTCATCAAATGACAGGACCCTGGCACCATCGTTGGACAGCATGACGGCGAGCGGCCGTCCGATGACCTCGCTACGATTGAAGATAGTCACAGTCTCGCCTGTCATCGATCGTTGTGGCAGCGGTTGTTCAGAAGTCGAAGGAGATTGAAGCTTTAATTCTGCTAGTAGCTTGACGATCGCCAGTGGAGTGCACGGTAATACGGCTTTTTTGGTAGGTGCGCCTGGGCCTGAAAAGCGGTCATTATGATATAGTTTTTGAGTCCAGAACTGGCTGCCAGCTTCGATGTCCTTCCGATAGTCTACTAGATTGCGGAGATAATCGTCCTGCTGATTGGCAAAGATTGGGAAATAAGTAAAGATGCCATGAATGTTGGGATTGTCATTGGCGGTCTCAATGGCAGCTTCCACATCCAGTCGATTGACCTTGATCAGATCATAGGTCATGCCGACTTCCTGGAATTTAGCCATGGTGCGTCTAGCATAGGCTAATGAGGGCTTATCGTCACCAGCAATTATTCCGGCTACATGGGGAACCCGTGGTAGCCCCTGCAAGTTGCTGGCGACCTCGCTGACAAATTGCTGCGCTAATATAAACGGGTCAAAGTGTTTGATAACAGGCTTCAAGGTCATACCTAGTCTGACTGGCGATTGTACTTTTGGCGGCTTATGGTACCTAGATAGCCTTTGTGATGGCGCTTTCCATAATCTTCGCGTCTGAATTCCTTTAGTTCCATTAGGGTCAGGGCGATTGCATCACTGATGGCAAGCATTACCGCAATGGTGGCGCTAGGGGTCAACCCTAAAGGGCAGGGTTCTTCGATATCCGGACCCATATCAAGAACCAGTTGACTTAGATTTCGTAATGGTGACTCTGCATGAGAGGTTAAACCGATAATTTCGGTGACGCCTAGTTGCCTGGCCATTTCCAGCATTTCGATGACTTCATTCGACTTGCCACTAGTTGAAAAAGCAACGATACAATCGTTTTCAGCGAGCATTCCCAGGTCACCATGGCCCGCTTCGGCGGGATGGATATAAATTGCCGGTGTTCCCGTGGATGCCAGCGTTGCGGCGAATTTGCGCGCAATAAACCCGGCTTTACCAATACCCGTCGCGACGACCTTGCCAGCGCAGGCATTGAGTAGTTGTACCGCTTTTTCAAATTGATCGGTGACCTGAATCCTGGAGATAGCCGCGGCTTCACTGTTGATGACCCTGGTCAGTTTTTGCTTTATGTCCAAATACTTCTCTCCCAGAAACGAAATAGGTTGATTATAACGGACTCAATGCAACCCTGCTCATAAGTTCCTGTGTTTGTTTAGCTATATGAGGATGATAGCTGAGTAGGGCGGTAACCTCATGGATGGGTAGCCAGCGACATCTCAACAAATAGTCTGCATCATTAACTTCATTAGCCTGCAGTGTTTTTAACTCGGCGGTGAACCAGTGGCATTGGCAGTCGAAAATCTTGCTGTTCCAGCGAAATTTGTACTGTGAGATCAATTGATTCGACAGATTATGAACCTGATAGCCAGTTTCCTCCTCGGTTTCGCGGATTGCGGCTTGTTCAGGGCTTTCAAGGGCCTCGATTTTACCCCCGGGTAGAGACCACATGCGCTTTTTAGTAGCCGGATCTTCGAGTTCGATCATCAGGAGTTGCTGGTCATGCAGGCAGACGATGCTAGTCCTTGTCCGTGCTATCGCTTGGTTGAATTCAGCTGGCATCTTGCAGTTCGGTTAGGTGGCAGGATACCTGGTGCTGGCCTGGAAGCATTCGAGTCGCTGGTTCCGTACCTCCACAGGGACCAAATTGCTTAGGGCATCTGGGATGAAAGCGACATCCTGTCGGTGGATTTATGGGCGATGGTACATCTCCTGAGATAATCGCCCGTTCAGGTTTTCGATGCGGATCTGGTATGGGGATCGCGTTGATGAGTGATTCGGTATAGGGATGCATGGCCTGGGCATAAATAAGGTCACTGGGGCCCTCTTCAATAATTTTACCCAGGTACATGATCGCAATTCGATCGGATACATGTTTGACCACTGCGAGGTCATGGGCGATGAAAAGATAGGAAAGCCCATATTCTTGCTGCAGTTCAATCAATAGATTGAGAATCTGGCTCTGAATAGACACGTCCAGTGCGGACACCGGTTCGTCACAGATAATTAGTTTCGGGTTCATAGCGATAGCGCGGGCAATTCCAATTCTCTGTCGTTGGCCCCCGGAAAATTCAAAAGGGTAACGACTGATAGAGCGAGTTGGCAGACCGACAATATCCAGTAAGCTGCGAACCCGTTGTCGACGAGAGGCTTGATTGCCGGTTTTATGGATAATGAGGGGTTCTTCCAGGATATCTCCAACAGTATGTCGAGCATTTAAGGATTCCATGGGATCCTGAAATATCATTTGGATATCCTGGCGAATGGGCAGCATTGCCTTAGCAGTTAGATGACTGATTTCCTGGCCATCAAAATGGATTTCACCGCTAGTGGGGTTATATAGTCGGGCAATACAGCGACCTAGAGACGTTTTCCCACACCCAGACTCGCCTACCAGGCCGAGCGTTTCTCCCGACTGTACTTGCAGGTTGACACCATCTACTGCACGATTGTACAACCGGGTTCGATGGAACAGGCCGGATTTTACCGGGAAATGTAGTTTCAGATTGTTGACTGTTAAAAGCGGGTTATTCACAGATCTTTCCAGTTAAGGCAGCTGACCTGGTGACCTGGGCTGACAGTTTCTATGCTGGGGCTAGTGCTTTCGCATTCAGGTGTTTTGTGCGGGCATCGGTTTTGGAAGCGGCAGCCTGGCGGCAGATCGAGTAGGCCGGGCACCATGCCATCAATTGCATCAAGTTTGGATTTTGCGCGGCTATCTAGCCTGGGTATCGACTTTAGTAAACCGCGTGTGTAAGGGTGCGTGGGATGATCGAAGACATCAAAAACAGACCCTTTTTCGACCACCTTACCCGCATACATGACCACCACATCTTGACAGGTCTCGGCAATCACCCCTAAATCGTGCGTAATCATGAGAACCGCCATACCAAGCTGTTGTTGCAGGTTTTCTATCAAGTCTAGTATCTGGGCCTGGATGGTTACATCCAGCGCCGTTGTAGGCTCGTCGGCTATGAGAAGTGTAGGATTACAAACCAGTGCTATGGCGATCAGGGCCCTCTGTCGCATGCCACCTGAAAGCTGATGAGGATATTCAGACATGCGAATTTCAGGAGACGGTATGCCGACTTTCTCTAGCATCGCCAGGGCAGCCTGTATTGCGCTGGTTTCATTATGGTCTGTATGCAGATAAAGAACCTCGGTCAGTTGTCGGCCGATGGTTTGAACAGGGTTGAGGGCGGTCATCGGTTCCTGGAATACCATGCCGATTTCATTGCCTCGCAGATTTTCCATTTCTTGAATTGGTAATTGGGTCAGTTCAAGACCCTGGAAGAATATCTTACCGCTGACAATTTTCCCCGCAGGGTTGGGTAACAGCTGCATAATAGAGAGTGCAGTGACACTTTTGCCACATCCGGATTCGCCGACAAGGCCAAGGGTGCAGCCAGGTTTTACCTCAAAGCTGACCTCATCGACGGCGCGCACAAGACCTTCATCAGTTTCGAACTCAGTTACCAGGTCACAGATTTCAAGTAAGTTGGTCATGCGGGCAATCAGTTTCGGTAGCGATCATAAATTCTGGTACCGGGTGTAAAGGTGATGCCCTCTTCTTTTGCCCGTTGCGTCTCTTTTTTGAGTTCCGGGTCAATCCAGTGGACAAACAGTGAGCGAGCCGAACTGGCGTGCCTGTAGCTGAATTCTTCCGGGTAACGTACCCAGCGCCAGAACCCCATACGGAAAAACCCCTGGTAAAAGCCCGGTACAAACGAGCCATAATCATGGTGCAGTTCACTCATTTCATGGGCTAGTTGAATCATTTCCTGTTCGTTGGAAGCGCTTCGGTAGGCATCAATTAACTGGTCCATTTCGAACACGGCAAAAGTTTCCAGGTTATTAGTCTGGGTTTTCAATTTACGGTTCGGGTTAGGATTTCCTGAATCATCGAAGGCCTCATCATAGGCATTGGAGGAGTAATAGGTTTCCCAGAACCTGGGATAAAGCTCGAGGCTATAGCCAAAAGCAGAAAAATGCAGGTCATGTTGTTTTTCCTGAACTTTTTTCCAGCCTGACGTACCATCGAGAACCTCTATTCGATAGTCGAGGCCTGCTTTAGCAGCCTCTTCTTTTAGAATGGTGAGTACGTCCTTGAGAGATTCATATCCGGAAGAGAGTGTAAAAGACAGTCGAGTGCCATCGCTGCGCTCCAGGATACCGTCGCTATTACGTTGTTTAAATCCTGCTTCGGCAAAATAATCCTGAGCCAGTGGTATATCAAATTTTCTTGCTTCTATGGAGGGATGACTGAATCTACCATAGCCGTCATTTGCGGTAGAAAGGCGTTGATAATCCCCCCTGAAGAATTTATCGATGACCAGTTGCCAGTTCGTTGCGGATTGAATACCCAGGCGGATATTCAGATCATCCAGTAAAGGCTGGCTGGTGTTAATCCATAGACCATAGGGAGGCCTGGGCCGTTGGTTGTAGAATATTTTCTTTTCGATATAGCCCGCTGCGACATCAGGGTCTTGATCGGGAAGTTTTTCGTACCAGTACTCGGCTAAATTAAGGCTGATTTGATCCAGGTCACCCCGTTTGAAGGCTTCAAATTCCTTGGGTGTATCCCGGATGACCGTAAGATTGATGGCATCGACATTATAGCGATATCGCCATTGCCTTTTGTTTTTTGCCCACCAATTTGGATCACGGGATAACCGGACTGAACGGCCTTTCTTCAGATCTCCGTCACGAATGACATAGGCACCCGTGGTGGGGGCGAATCGCCACTGATAACGTTCAATGAAATCATCACCTACTTCGCTATAGAAATGTTGGGGTAACGGGCTCAGGCCCAGCACTTTTGCATCTGTATCCGGTTTTAATTCGGGGATGGAGACGGCAATCAGGTGATCGTCGTATTTAGTGATGCCGGTAAACTGGGAATGGTAATAGTTGTTATACCAGGGAGCGGTGATATAGGGACTGCGGTTGAACCAGAAAGTAAAAAAGTAATCATCTGCGGTAATGGCGTCACCATCAGACCAGTGAGCATTGGGGTCCAATTTGACGAAGACGGTCTTGGTCTTCTCATCAATGGCCCAGGCTGTCGCCAGCCCAGGAAAGAAATCCATTTGATTCGGATGACGATGGGCCAGAGACATTGCCACGTTATCGAGTATCCATGGTCTGAATGAGCCGTTCGAGTCAGGGCCAACGGTTCTTAAGGTTCGGGGAAAATCCTGGATTCGGACGTATTCGCTACCGCCTTTTTTAGCCTCTGGAGAGCCTATTTCCGAGAGCGCTGAGCCATCCTGCCAGACAAGACCTTCAGGTAGCTCTGCCAATGGCTGGGTGCGAAAGAATTCTGGATTACTGGCGTAGTAGTCAAGTACTTCCTGAGTATTATTGATGGCAAGCTCAGAATTAGGTTGTTGGTTTTCAGATTCGCTGCAGCTGACACATAAGATCAGTAAAGGAATCAGTAAAACGGGTATGGGGCTGTTCATGGTATATCCACTTTGACTAGCGATAGATGGTAAATTTTTTAGGATCGAACGATTCTCGCACGGCTTCCCCGATAAAGGTAACCAGTGTGAGTAGTGTCACCAGCGTACCAAAGGCAGAGATCACTATCCATGGCGCAGTTCTAAGGTTGGCTGTGCCTTGTTTAAGAAGTTCGCCGAGACTCGGCGTGGGCACTGGCAGTCCAAATCCCAGGAAGTCCAGGGCGGTAATGGCTGCGATCGCCGAGACGATGGTAAAAGGCATAAAGGTAACCAGGGTGGCCAGTACGTTGGGCAGGATGTGTTTGGATATGATTCGCATGGTTGAGGCCCCTATGACCCTCGCTGCAGCGACATAGTCCCTTGATTTTTCTTTGTAGGTTTCGGTCCGCATATAGTAGGTCATACTGGTCCAGGAAAATAACACCATGACCATCAGCAGGATACTGATCCGGGCAGGTATCGAGGCGTCTGATGGGATAATAGAAAAGACGATGATGACCATGTAGAGGAACGGAACATTCGACCAGATTTCGATTAAACGTTGGAATATGAGGTCGAAAACACCGCCAAAATAACCCATCGAGCAGCCAACCAGGATACCGATGACGTAAACACAGATCATAAACGCAAAAGCAAATAGCAGGGCGGTACGAGTGCCATAGACTAATCTTGCCAGAATGTCCCGGCTAGTCGTGTCGGTTCCCAGGTAATGCTGGCTCTGCCAGGAAGGGGCTTCGGGTTTAAATACATTGCCCAGCGAATGGTTCTCGTAAGGATTGTAGGGAACCACGGGCATCACTATCCAGTTGTCCGATTGTTCTTCGGCAAAACGACTGGCCAGTTGGCGGTAATTGACCTCATAGGAATAATCCAGCCCGAATTGCTTGCCTGAATAGAACCCGGCGTAGGTCGGGAAATAGGTTTCACCTTCGTAATGCACTATAACGGCTCTGCTGTTAATGAGTAATTCGGCAAAACAAAGAAGCACTATTAGACTGGCTAGTATCAGAAAGCTAAAGTAGCCCAAGCGAATATTTTGAAATCGTTGCAAACGTTTTCTGGTTTGTGGATTTAAGGAAGACAACATTATTCGAATCTAATCCGAGGATCGACGAAAGCAACCAGAATGTCAGACAGTATATTTCCGATCAATAATAATAGACTGGCAAGAAGCACCACTCCCATGACCACCGGATAGTCTCGGTCAAGGATAGCCGAAAGACCAAGTAAGCCGAATCCGTCAATGTCGAAAATAGATTCAATCAGGAAAGACCCAGAAACGACCAGGGTAATGTTTTGTCCAAAAGTGGTGGCAATGGGAATAAGAGAGTTTCTTAAAGCGTGTTTTATAACGGCCTGTCGGAACGAGACACCCTTGGCAACGGCGGTACGAATGTAATCCGCGGCAAGATTGTCCATCAAGTGGTTCTTTAGTAATAAAGTAACCAGCGCAAAGCTACCGACTAGATAACAGATAAGCGGTAAGACGGAATGTTGAATCAGATCATAAGCTTTCCCCCATATATCCTTGTCGTCGAATGAATAGCTTACGAAGCCGCCCATTGGGAACCATTCCAGACGTACGGAAAAATATAGCAGAAGTAGTGAACCTAGCGCGTAGCCTGGTATTGCATAGCCCGTGAAGATGAGTACCGAGGAGAGGCTGTCAACCATGGTGCGATGTTTTATGGCCTTTACAATGCCTAAAGGAATGCAGATGCTGTAAGTCAGCACTAGCGTGATGAGTCCGTAATAGATGGAAACAGGGAAGCGATCTTTTATCACGTCCCAGACCGGTTCATTGTAACGATAAGATGAGCCAAGGTCGCCTTGCAGGACCTTGCCTGTCCACTCGACGTAACTGATCAGTATTGGTTTGTCGAAGCCGTAATATTCTTTGAGTTGCTGTAACTGGCCCTCAGATAGTGCCATACCCTGGCCCACATTCTGGCTACTCACACTAGAGTTTGCATCGAGCATCTGCGATTCCATTATGGCTCGTTCAAGCGGGCCACCAGGAACCAGGCGGGTAATGGCAAATACGATGATGGTGACCCCAATCAGTGTGGGCGGAATCAGCAGGAGTCGTCTTAAGAAATAATCACGCATGAAGTATTCAGTTTATAAACGAAGAAGCAGGGCATCAGCCATTAATCGGAAGGGAGTTTGCCACATAATAGGGTAACAAAATAGATTGTAGTACAGCGGCTATCGCTTATTTGTTAACAATAGGTTCATGATGGAATTTGCACTCAAGGCGCCGAGTCCCTGTGCTGCAATAAAGGCGGGTGCGTTGGGTGAAAGGTATGGGTCAGGCTGCGTGCTACGGTAACAGCGGGGTTTGCAAGCGAGGTAGAGGCTGTAAACCGATAGGCAGCAGTATTGTATAACCCGACAGCGAAAGGCAAGGCATCGCGTCGAAAACGATTGCAGCCTAATAGGGTCATGATAAGGCCAAAAGTGGCTATTGCTTCTGCTAACCATTGACCCCAGCCATAGCGGTGGTGGGTAGATACCTGCAGAATATCGAGCTCGAACATGGCATGTGCAGCAAAGCAGCCAGTAACTTTTTAGACAAC
>Ga0233433_10002904_pt1 | contig 14415 bp, 10 predicted proteins | sample SI_122_August201_5_FD_179868 | JGI IMG/M metagenome (GOLD analysis project Ga0233433, IMG submission 179868) | Seawater microbial communities from Saanich Inlet, British Columbia, Canada - SI_122_August2016_100_MG | ecosystem: Environmental > Aquatic > Marine > Inlet | place: Canada: British...
CACCCTGAGGGCCAATGTTTATGCTGATAACACTTTCATAATGTATATCAACGGAAACCTCGTCGCTGTAGATTCCATAGAGTTTATTCCCCACAACGTGGTCTCTGTTGATGTTTTGCCAGAGTATCCTATGACCATTGCTGTTATGGCTAAGGACAACGCAGATCAAGAAACGGGCATGGAATATGAGAATACAAACATAGGGGATGGGGGATTCATTCTCAAAATTGGTGAGAAAATTGTTTCCGGAAAACACTGGAAAGCAAAAAACTTTTTTCATGGACCCGTCAATGGAAACGTCTCCAATCCTCGTGTTCTGCGCACGCCCATTCCGACTAACTGGCAGGCTGTCGGTTTCGACGACAGTCTATGGAAGAACGCGAAGGAATACACCGAGGAAGAAATCGGCCCCAAGGCGCCCTACTTCGAGCACGACTTTGCGGAAGCCAAATGGATCTGGAGCGACGACCTCAAACTGGACAACACCGTCATCTTCCGTTTCAAGATCGACGGCCCAAAAGCAGATTTCTACACCGGCCGATAACCACCGAACCGACCGCGGGCAAAGAACCTTGTAACCTTAAAGCCCATTAACGAGCCACAACCAAACATGTGAATGTTACGCTACTTTCCTATTATGAAAACGCCTATTATGAAAACAATTCATCGTTCAACCTGTTGCGCAGTCGTGCTGACCTGTGCCTTCAACGCGCTCGCCCATGACGGCCATCGGCATGACGATTCGTCAGTCATATCAAGCGCATCACGCATCTGGAAAGACACTGCCGGAAAACCGATTCACGAAGGCAGCTTCGCCGCCGCTCGCGATGACAGCGTGATCGTCGAGAATCAGGACGGCGACTTTCTCTCGATTGAAATCGAACGCCTCGACAAGACCGACCGCGCCCTGATTGACGACCAACTGGAACAAGCGCGCCGGATCAACACCCAGCCGATCCGGCAAATCGCAGCCTCCGGCGACACCCTCATCCCCGCTAATTCCAGCGCCTACCTCGACCTGCTGCAACGCAGCTTCGGAGCCTTCGCTTCCAAGGTCAAAACCCGCTCGGACGCCAGATTCTTCTATGTGGAATCCGATTCCATTCCCGACCACCAGATGATGGTTGGCATCACCGCCTGGCAGCAGCAGGTTCCGATTCCCCAACCCTACACAGGAGCCAACGCCTGGCAGATTCCGCTGCATCCGGTCAAGGCTCGCAACCCGATGTCCGCCAAAGAACACTTCTTCCGCGGGGCCATCGCCCTCGCCGCGAACGGCATACCCATTTTCAACCCCATCAAGAACGACGGCCGCACCGACACCGTCGTCGCGGGCGAACTGGACAAGTGGGGTGGCCACTGCGGGCGCGCCGACGACTACCACTATCACATCGCACCGGTCCACTTGCAGAAGACGGTCGGCGCCGGCAACCCGGTCGCTTTCGCGCTCGACGGCTACCCTGTTTTCGGTCTCACAGAGCCGGACGGTTCCCCCGTTGGCAAACTGGATTGGATGAACGGCCACACGGACAAGAACGGCCATTACCACTACCACGCGACCAGGACTTACCCCTACCTGATCGGCGGTTTCTACGGCGAAGTCGTCGAAGGCGGCGGCCAGGTCGATCCCCAACCACGCGCCCAGGGAGTGCGTCCCTATACCCAGCCACTGCGAGGCGCAAAAATCACCGATTTCACCGGCAATCTAAAATCGGGCTACAGTCTCAAATACTCGCAAAACGGACGCGATGGATTCGTCAACTATAAGGTCCTCGACAACGGCAACGTCACCTTCAACTTTATCGACGCATCCGGAGAAACAAAATCCGAAACTTTCGAACCCCGCCAACGCGGCGGTGGTGGTGGCGACCGACGCGAACGCGGCCAGGGCGGACAACGTCGGCCTCGCCCCGATAGAAACCGCGCTCCGCCCCCACGCCGGCCGCAAGATCGAAGCGAGGCTGAACTGGCTGCGCAGCCGACCACACAACTCACGCAAAATCGCGAACGACGCCCCGAAGGCAGACAAGGTCGCGGCCAGGGTCAAGGCAGACAACGCGGCCAGGGTCAAGGCAGACAACGCGGCCAGGGCCAAGGCAGACAACGCGGCCAGGGCCAAGGCGGGCAACGCGGCGGCGGCGATCTGCTGCTGCGCGCGCTCGACGCCAACAACGACGGCGATCTGTCGCCGGACGAATTGAAAAACGCTGAGGCCGCGCTGCGCAAACTCGACAAGAACGGCGACGGACAACTCAGCCGCGAAGAAACCCGCGGCCAGGGCGGCGGACGCGGTCAAGGCGGCGGACGGGAGCAAGGCGGTCGTCCCCCTGGCGATCGTGGAGATGCGAGACCGGTGGGCAATCCAAGCGCGCCCGCCGCGACACCGTATATAATCAATCCGAAACGCAGCGGCGAATTCAAGCTCACTAGTCCTGTGGTCGCGAATAACGGACCGCTACCGAAGGAATATAATGGAGACGGCGCGGGCGCGACCTTGCCGCTTGAATGGAAAGGGGCGCCGGCCGGCACGAAGAGCTTCGCGCTCGTGATGGATCACCTCGCGAGGGGGCCGAACATGAAATGCTACTGGACCATTTGGGACATCCCGCCGTCCGTCACAAGCTTGCCGAAGAACGTGCAGGGCGTTGGCAAACTCGGCGCCACTTGGAAGCGTGGAGAGACCTACATCGCGCCACACTCCCCCGGCGGCGCCAAAACTTACACGCTCCACGTTTATGCGCTTTCCAGGGTTCCGCAGTTTAGCCAACCGCCGCAACAAGTGACGCGCGAAGTCTTGTTGGCCGCCATCAAGGATTCGATTCTCGACAGCGCAGACTTGAACGTGACCTACACCGCTTCCGGTGATGGTGAACGTCGTGGCCCCGGTGATCCTGGCGGCAAAGACCGAGGCCAAAATCGTCCACGCCAATAACCGACACGCAGCCAATGCCAAAAACTCTTCAACCCCATTTTACAATTCTCCGACATCTCCATCCAACTGGCTCCGTCAATGCGGACCTCTAATCGAACCGAAAAAATCCAAGAATATGAAAGCCATCCAAAAACTCCTTCTCGTGGCCGTCGTCATGACAACGTTCGGTCTTTGTTTTTCCACAAGCGCCCAAAACGCCAATCGCGAAGAGATTCAGCGACAAACCGAACGTTTGCGGGAGCCGCTCGGCGTGACCGATAACGATGAGTGGGCCATCATCAGCGAACGCCTCGCCAAGGTGATCGAGCTTCGGGCTGCAGGCGGCGGCAACCGTGACGACAGAGGTCGTGGTGGGCGCGGACAAGGACAGGCAGGGCGCGACCGGGAGCAGACAAACCGCGGACAAGGTGATCGGGATCGGGACGGCGCCCAAGCCGACCGGGGCGGACGCGGACGCGGGCAGGGCGACCGTGCGCAAAGCGGTCAAGGCGGACGCGAACGCGGACAGGGCGACCGTGCGCAAGGCGGCCAAGGCAGACGCGAACGCGGACAGGGCGATCGCGGCCGAGATGGGCGCGGCGGCAACGTCGATCCCAACTCCTCACAGGGTAAACTCCAGGCTGCCTTGGCGCGCAATTCGTCCGAGGGTGAGCTGAACCGCTTGTTGCAAGCCTATCGAGCTGAACGTGAATCCAACGCGAAGAAATTGGAACAAGCCCGAGCGGCCTTGCGCGAGGTGCTGACCGTTCGTCAGGAAGTCGTTCTCGTCATGAACCGATTGCTCAATTAGGTCCAATTGCCAAAGCGAAACAGGCTTATGAAACCAAACCTATCCCGTCTGCTCCTGTGCTTCAGTCTGCTCGCCTTGAGCCTTGCGACCGCCGCGCTCGCCGCTTTTAGCGGCTTGGAGTTTTCTCCATCCTCCCCCGACCACTGAAATCTTTAAGCAACATGAAGAAACTTATCCTGACACTTTCACTGGGTCTCATCGCGGGTTTCGCGATCTCCCAAAGCGCGCCCCAACAACGCCAACGCGACGGGCGCGGCCAAGGCGGAGGCAATCCCATCTACCGCGCCCTTGACGCCAATCGCGACGGGGTGATATCGAAAGCAGAAATCACCAATGCAATGTCCGCGCTGCTCAAACTCGATGCGGACAAGGACGGCAAGCTCAGCTCCACAGAACTAGGACGCGACAATCGCCAGGGCGGTGGCGGACAGAATCGCGGAACTCAAACTTCCTCCACTCGCGGCGGCGGCGGACGCAGCAGTTCTGGGGGACAGATCGTAAGAGGCATTAAGATGCCAACGCCTTTGTTTCGCACAGAAGTACCAGAACACATTTATGACATAATTTTGGGTAAACCAACAAAAACTGCAGTGACGGCTAGCGTTCTCGCTTATCAGGATCTTCATTTCCGAATCGGTGTAGGTACTGAACCTGATGCTTTAGGCAAAACCTTAAATATTGGCCTGCTAGAGGCGGGTATCCCCAAAGAAGTTTTAATTGATGGGTTGAAAGCCGGCACCCAATATTTCTACAAACTTCAGTACGGAAAGAGCCTAACCAACCTAAATGAAAGTGAGGTTTATCAATTCCACACATCACGGGATGCAGGCGACAGTTTTGTTTTCACCGTACAAGCTGATTCTCATTTGGATTTTGGTACAGACCCCGCCGTTTACGAACAAACTTTGAAGAATGCACTCGCATCAAAACCGGATTTTCATTTTGCTCTAGGAGATGCTTTTTTTTCTGATAAAAGAGTAAGATATCAGGACGCCCTGGATCAGTACATTGCACAACGATATTACTTTGGCTTGTTGTGCCATTCCGCTCCTTTGTTTTTCGCACTTGGAAACCATGATGGCGAATCTGGCTACCGTGATAATGGAAGGCCGGAAAACATTGCAGTTTGGTCAGCAAAAACACGGAACAAATATATCCCGAACCCTACCCCCAATGCATTTTATGGTGGCAACACTTCAGTTCATCCTGAAATTGGATTATTAAAGAATTACTATGCTTGGGACTGGGGAGACGCACAATTCATTGTGCTTGATCCTTTTTGGTACTCAGGACGTGGAGGTCGAGACGGGATGTGGGCCAAATCACTTGGCAAAAAACAGTATGATTGGCTGAAGGAAACCTTGGAAAACAGCGAGGCATCTTACCGGTTCATTTTTTTGCACTATCTCGTGGGTGGAATGGATAACCAAACCAGGGGCGGGGTTAATATTGCCAATTTATACGAATGGGGCGGAAAAAATAGCTCCAACGAAGATGAATGGGCAGTTAAACGCCCGGGTTGGGAAAAACCAATCCATCAATTACTTGTCCAGCATAATGTAAGTATCGTGTTTCACGGGCACGACCATTTGTACGCCAAGGAGGAACTGGACGGGGTAATTTATCAGGAAGTTCCGCAACCGGGCCATCGTTCAGGAAACACTCGCAGCGCTGGATCCTATGGCTATGATCAAAGAAACGTTATAGGAAGCTCTGGCCACGTTCGGGTTGCGGTTACTAACAGCGAGGTCAAGGTGGAATATGTAAAGACACGTGTTGGTGGTACGGAGTTGACTGTTTCACAACGTAGGTATGTGGCTGACTCTTATTCAGTGAAGTCCTTAAACATTAAGCCATAACTATTCAGAGGTTTCAGATTCGTGTTGATTAAGCGGAGCCTAGGCAAAGCAGTATCCTAACTCCTCATTAAAGGCTTAAATTAACAATTACCTAAATTCCCTACAATATTTGCAATAAATAAATATTAAGCACTACCTTCTTTACTCTCTAATTAAGGATTAGACTGTTTACTATAACAATATCTAAATTAACAAGTCTGCTTTTGCATATACAATAACTATAAAAGGATATATTCCAATAGGGTAATAAAGAAAACTTAAAATAACTTAAGTGGACTTTCGTTGGAGCGGTTACGCTGGGGAGACTTTTGTTAACCAACCCGGGCAATGTATACGTAATGACACTAATTTCGTAATCAAAAAGCCCCCTTGGGCTAACTTGGCCGCTAACTCTTCTGAGATTTCCAAATGGGCCAATGGGGTGTTCTATTGTGATTCAAATGGCTGATACTTTTTCAAGGAAATATAACGGAAGACATTGCCCCCGAGTCGGGGGCAATTGACTTCCTTTGACAGAACTTTTCTGAGGGGCTCTTTTACTTTTTTAATGTCGCTGGCCAAACGACGGAAGCGCGACCAGTTAATCGAAATTAACAACAGAGTACCTTTTTCAAGGCGATAGGAACCATGCTAATAACCTACGCTTACCTCTGCCATGCACATCACTTCGGGCATGAGGTTGGAATTTAACCAACGGTTTTTTTTCTGCCCAGTCGCTTTGGGCTCGCTTCAGCTGCCAAGGAATGTGAGTTGCGAACTCCGACACCCGCGATGGGACTCCCGGCAGAAAACTCTAGGATTTCTCCCCAGAGGCAAAACGGGTTCGGACCGTTTTTTACTAGACGTTTTCTTTTTATGCTTCCTTCAAATATCTTTCATAAGATTTTTCGTTAGCTTTGATCCACTCTTTGTATTGTTCATTATAGGTTCCAATATGTTTAATCAAATCAATGGTTTGCTCCATCATCTCTGTTGAAAAGCGATGAAAGTGGGAGCAGCTACCGGAACCCCTGATAAATCTAAGCATGTGTTGCCTAATTAAAGTTAGGTGAGCCGCCAGAGGTTTTCTCCACCTCCTATGTTTCTTTATCTCCATGCCTTGTAATACACTTCTAAACTGGATCGGGAACATCCCAACGCCGAGAAATTGCAGCTTTAACGAACGATTGGCAAACCGAAGAGGGGAACAAGATCAAAAATAGACCAAAAACCTAAGTAAAAAGGCCAAAATAAAAATATTCTTTTGAATCAGGGCGGCCTTGGCGGTCGAGCGCGAAACTTAAAAAACTGTTTCCTTCTACTTCCGGCCATCTAGCCATTCAGAGGCCCCAAAGCAGTTCACAGTGGATTTTTAACGCCGATAGATACCCCAAAGAGGCCCCGAAGCCGCAGGAACGGGAAATTTACTACAGAATGTTAACAATCTCCTAATTCAACTAACAAAAATGACGCCTAAAAAAATCTGTTTTTTATTCAATGAAATCATTGACTTTTGTTAGCTATTATAGTCTAATCACTTCAGCAGGGGAAAGGTTCCTGCAACAAGCAAAAATACGACAAAATGAAATACAAAATAGAATACCTCAAAGGACTGGAAATGTTCATCTACGAGAACGTTTCCCTCTTGGGCTCGTTTGATAACTGGAATGAAGACAGGCGCAGCAACGTGGGCTTCCAAGCTCTTAACGAAGATATGGAGCCACGCCGCTTCCGGTACGACTCAGTTAAAGCTATCACGCTGATGAAATGAACCATGAGGGCGCAAGCCCTCTTTTTTATCATTATGAAAAACAAGAAAATGACCGTACATCTTTGGAGTCGCGTATCATCTTTGGGCCAATCACCCGCCTATCAAAACGAGCAACTGCTCAAAGAGTACCCAGAAGGAAAACTATGGGAGTGCAAGATATCTGGAGCCGCTAAGAGAAAGCCCGTTAGAGAGTCCATGCTTGAAGCTATGAAAGAGGGAGACTTAGTAGTGGCTACAAGGCTCAGCCGGATTAGTCGTACGTTGAAAGATTTGTTGGGCTTTTTCGAGGCTGTAGAATCCAAGGGCGCTCATATCCGAATACTGAATGAGCAAATAGATACCTCCACACCGGCGGGGCGACTGCAAATGCACCTCCTTTCTGCAATATCCGAATGGCAAAGAGAGGTTATCCGAGAAAATACGGATAGAGGACGTAAGGCGGCTCTCGCAAGAGGAGTGAAATTCGGGCGGGCGTCTTCGCTATCGAAAAAACGAATTGAGCGTATACGTAGTGCCCGCGCCCATGGAAAGACATACAGAGACATAGCCGCGGAGGAGAGCCTTTCGGGCGCGTATGTCCATAGGCTATGCAACCCGGACAAAAACAAAGTGTACAACGAGGATCACTTGAACCGAATGAAAGAAAAAAGGGCCGCCGCCGCCAAAACCTAAGGGAAAAAATTAACCCGTAGGAAAAATAGACGACGACGACCACAAGCGCGAGATACGACTCTCGCTCAGCCAAGCTAAGACAGTAATCCTTAAATGTCTAAATGAATCATTATCGCTACGATGTTCCCTTCTTCATCCTTCAAACCAATAACGTCATAGATAGCGTCTCCGAATAACGTTCTGGTTGCTAGTGCCAATCCGAAACCATCACGACTCCCACCAACGACTCCTGCACCATTAGGACTATCAAGGGTTGCATGACACGCTCCCACAAAACTAAAACTCTCTTCATATCCGGTGGGAACTTTAACCTCTACCCAGTCACCATCATTGAGATGTTGATTCGGTGTTTTGCCTGTTGATAATTTCGCTCCGAAGTTCGGAAAGAATTCATCCACACCTTCGGTAAACTTTTTTGGGAGTTGGTTTTTGTATTGATAAACCTTGCCGTCTTTATCGGCATACCGACGTATGGAGAAAAATTGTCCATCTTGTTTCCAGTCTTTTAAATAGAGAGGGTCAACGACCATTAGTTGTCCAGAATCAACACCTACTTGCCCAAGCACCACCTCTTCGAGTAACGGATAATCTTCATTATCCCCATTTGTTTTTTTCGGTAATTTAACCATGTTACCATATTATACTAATAGTGGTAATATATCAAGATCTAAATCTTTAAAATAAAAAAGAATTTAGAATTTATCTTTCTTTGTTTGCTTTGATTCGTTTTCACTTATAGCGCTATAAGTGAATTGGGCGGGGCATTGTTTTCAACTATTGAAGGCAGAATTTCCCAATATGCTTTAGCCTCTTTTGGCGCGAGTGCTTTGATGTAATGCTTCCGAAGAACCTCTACTGAGTTACCCATTAGCCTCTCTAGCGCGTTTAACCCCCTCTCAGAGTGAGTAGCATACCAATTGCTTGCGTAGGTATGCCGCAACACATCCGGAGTCCAATTCCCCGGTCCCAGCCCGACCTTCTCCCTTACTCTCTCAAGGGCATTCTCATGTGTCTTGATCGGCCCTTTTTTCTTTGCGCACAGTTTTAACCACTCAATACCGGTTGGATGAAGCTCTGCATAATGGAATCTTGTCTTAGATTTACGGACTTTGATTGTTAGCGATCCGTTGGGGTTGATTAAATTCCAGTCAATATCCTCCCAATACATCTTGGCGGCTTCAGACCAAGGTCTAAGCCCAGCAAACAACGAAAATACAATCCCGGGCAAGGCGTAGTCTCGGCCACATAATCTACGGCGACTGGTATCGGTATCATTCCAAGCAGCGTTGAGTAATCGTGCAACATCTTCGTTTCCTAATGTTTGAACTTCTCCTCGCTCAACCGTGAAAGAAAGACCATCACAAGGGTTTTCAGTGATCCATTTGCGTTTGGGGCTCATGCACCATTTGAAAAACATTTTGAATTGTGTCAGGCGAGTTCTTCGTGATTGTTGGCTTAAAGGTTTACCGTCCTCTCGCTTTGCTGTTTTTAGGTAAGTCTCGACCATCTGGTGTGTGACAGCGTTTACTTTTTTCCAAAGCCAAGCGTTATTGAGGTACTTTTTCGCCTGTTGCGCATCTCGCTTCCCATCCTTTGACAGCGTTTTCCCGCCCTTACCTCCAAAGGGCAATATCTTCTCCTTGTAATACTGATCGGCCGCTAAAAGCACCGAAGGCACATGACTCTCAAGCGCAGCTTTCATTTGAAACTTTCGTCCCTCCCGGGCCAATTCAATCAATGACTCGAAGGACAACTCTGGTAACTCGAATTCTTTACGTGTTTGCTCAATTTGGCTGCTCCACACTTTGAAAGTGGCAGAATCCTTTGCCTTGAATGCGGCCGATTGAAAACCGAGGCTCCAGCAGTCACTAGCAATTTGCTGTGCCTTATCCTTTGCCTCCGCTTTTGTTGCGAACCACTCTCTCTGTGTGCCTACCCAACTTTTTCCGCGAGCATCGACAACATATCCTGATTTACCATGCTTCTTCTCGGACCTAACTCGAGGCCAAGTTGCACGAACTAAATTGGAGGATTTAACTGCCACTTCCTCCTTTCTTAGTTTGGGGAGAGTTGATTTAAAGTCAAGATAATTTGTTATTAATATATCTTTAAATGTTAAATTTCATTGTTAAATAAAGCTCATATTTAAGAAGCTTATCCGTAACCGAACAACGAAAGTTGGCACCAGATTGGCACCACGATCGCTAAAGTATGAGAATTAAAAGAAGAGGCTTTACGTGGAAATTACGTAAAGCCTTGAAATACGGGGGTTAAAAGATGGAGCCAGTGGTCGGGATTGAACCGACGACCTGCTGTTTACGAAACAGCTGCTCTACCACTGAGCTACACTGGCGAATGCTAAATTGACCTCAGTTATGGCCAATAATATCAGCAAAAAAGGCATTATAGCCAATGCTTACCCGAAGCTCAATTTTAAAATATGACTTTTTTAATCCCAAACAAATCCCACTTATGATATTCTTTTTTCGTCATGGCGACCAAAAAGAAAGCCGACGAAAAGCCAATATTCACAAAGCAAATTAGGCGTGAAAAGTTCGGCAAAGTGAAGGTGGTCGAGATTAAAAATCTTAAAACTGGGACTGTCACGTTCAGGTACGAATGTCGAATGTCAGTGGTTCCTAAGAGTCGGCAATACGGGAATTATCCAACATGGAAGGAGGCTAAAAGTGCAGCATTGCAACTTGATGCTGACATCGAAAACGGCCGCTTAGATAGTAACGACCCGATCATCCTCCGCGACCTAAAGAAAGTTGCTGCCAAAATTGAAACTTCAAAAATACTTGATAGCGAGATCTTTGAAAGCAAGAGAGTTCGAGGCTCTCGCATTCGGAAAGATAAAACAAAAAGATACGCCAGCTTGTCATACGCCCCAAAAACCAATCGAGATAATCTAGAGAGCCTAATTGATGCTGGCATCAAAATTAACGAAGTTTTTCATACGATAAACGAAAAGCGGGAAGCGAAAGGCTTTACAGCATACAGGCACTTAGAAGATTACCTCGACCAGTATGTGAAGGATGAATTGCGGAAGCTTGAGAAAGCTACAGCACCGAAAATTAACTACTTCACCGGATTGCTACTCAGTAAGAGACTTAAAAAAGGCAATGTAAAAAAGACTTCAGACGAATGGCGGCGGGTTATTAGTAACCTTGATAAATGGATCGGCGATTGCAGCTCTGCTGAAAAGGGATTCGCCTTGAAGGAGCGTGTGGAAAACGGAATCTACTCTGCCCTAAACGACGCGGGGCGTGCCGTTGGAGATTATTGGTCACAAAGCACGAGATGGAAGTATGCCAAGAAGGCAAAAGAGTTTGGCAAGTTCATGGTCGAAGGTGTCGACCCGAAGCATCAGTGGGATAAAAACCCATTCATAGCATTGCCGGAGGACTTTGCGCCCAAGGGACTTTCAAGGCCAAAGACCTTTACAGTTGATGAGGTTGCTAAATTATTCGAGGTGGCCTCGAAGGAGGAGAATAGGTCAATAATCGACTACATGAGTTTCCTCTTTTTCTCCGGCCCAAGGCCTTACGAGATAGCGGGCGAAGAGACTTACCGAAGGCTTCCATTCAAAAACATGAAGGGTTGGGAGCATAAATCCAAAGTCACTGGCGGTGTTCTGTTCGATATATTCGCGAAGGACGATAAAGGGCGAAGCGCATCTAAGATGGGACGTGATCGCATCGCCGACCTAACCGCGAATGGAGTTGAGTGGATTCGGTGGGCGCACGAGGGAAAGTTGCCCAACGAAAGCAAAGTCTTTTATAGCCGCAGAATTTTTGATCGAGTCAAAGAGGAGGCTCTCGATTACTACTGGCCGCAGGAAGTTTCTCGCCACACTTTTACTTCGATGGCAAATAACAGCACTCACTTTGAAATAGATCCCCTTATGAAGGGCGACTACTGGATCAAGCGATGTGGGCACGAGAGAAAAACCTACGATGATTACTACGGTGTTCCGGTGTTGCCTAAAGTCTGTGAGAATTACTTTAATATTCTTCCGCCCAAGAAAATAGCTCCATCAGTTAAAGGGCAAGGTGATAGGGCCAAAGCGGCCTCACAGTCAGCAGATTCAGTCTGAGTGGGTCGCATTTGCACAGAATGCGGTTCCTAAGGCTTCGCAAGAAGCCTTCCCTAGGATTTTGAGTTAGAGCATATCAGACTCGGAGAGCGGCTTAAATCAAAGACCTGAATCTTAATCGTAAACCGTATCCTCAAGATACCCGTTACAGCTTTGTCGTTACAATCACCGGTGCAAACCCGATTGTCTCATCGCTTGGGTGACGCACGTGCCGCCGCCAATGTTCCAGCATCAAATTGCGCACGATCTTCTCATTGCTCCGCTGGCAAATAATCGCGTCATGAATAGGGATAAAAAAGAAGCCATCTTCGCGAGCTAGATCGTGACACACACCACTCACCATCGCCTCACCCTCAAGGCACTGATTAGCGTATGAAAATTGTTTGTACAGCTTGCCGGACAACTTGAGTTTCGGTTTGTTCTTCCGCGTCCTATAGGAATTCTCTGAGCGAAGTTTCGTCCTAATCCGCTTCATTTGAGGCGAGTCGTCCGAGTAAAATTGCCGGGTCTTATGCCATTCAATAATACGGAGCAAAATCCGAAAATGTTTGTCAAATAAATCAGTGAAGGAGCACTGTTGCCGCCTCTGGCTAACGTCGCGAATCATGCAGTTAGACACAGCAGGTCCATACAAAAATTTGAAAAACTTTTTCTTAATTGCGCCACGGTCGCTTGCATCGCCTCCCTCGTTTTTGAGTTCGTGTTGGTTGCGAGCCCAAAGATAAAAGTCATTGTCGACGTCTTCGTTAGCGACGTGATCCCGGTATCGCTCGACTTCCTCAGCAAGGTTATCCTCCAGTTCCGGACACTCACGAATCAGTGCGCCATAATCTTCCCAAGCTCTTTCAAATTGTTGGTACCAATTCAGCAGCAGGAAAGGATGCGCTGACTTTATGTCCAACTGCACTAGACGCCGCCTATGGTACCGAAGATAAGACCGGTAAATCTTCGGGCTGTTGGTGAAGTTGTGAAATATTCTTCCTATGTGTGAGTGGTACTCGAACCGCAGCAAGTCAAATTCCCGGTGATTATCCTTAATGTCTGCACCCAGCATCGGATAGTTGTTTCCGAGCCAAATCAAATTCGAGTCCCGGCTCTCCGTTGATTCGTAGGCGTAACTGTTCGCAAAATCATTTATGCTTGGATCAAGGCGAGTCTTCTTAATGTTGGAAATAATCGCATCTGTCGTTGTGGGATCATCTTCAATTTTAAGTAGAGTCCGGCGCATCATTTTTCCGGCGTTATAAAAGGAAGTGTCTACATCCGATAGTGCGGTGTGCCCCAGTTTTTGCCCTCTGAACCGTAACGGAAGGCCGTAACTCTGGGAAAACTCCCCGGCGCTATAAACAGGATTCTTACGAATAACTTCCGCCGCTATGAGTATCGTAATTATTTTTTTTATTAGTCGGTGGTTACCTCCAAACACCAAACGCAACTTTTCATTGTGAATATTAACTAAATCAAATTTATCTACGCCGCGCCGGGCGAATATTTTCCTAATCATAAATGTTATAAATAATAACAGATAAGCCCGGTTTTGATAGATTCCAAGGTATGTTTTATCTAACCAAGATTGATATTCCTTAAATTTATCCAACCGAATTAATTCTTTTCTAATATAATTAAAATCAATGGGAATACCGTTGGTAACGTAAGTATAAACCATAATATTACGTGATGAAGGTTTAAGTAAGTTCACCTTAGAGTAAAATAATAATATATAATATAATAGGCAGGTGCATATGATGGGAACGTTTACCTGTTTATTAGGGAAAAGCGCAAAATCCTAGTTGCAAATAATTCCAGTTCACCAGCAACCGTACGCGCATCCCGTATAATGAAGCACATTCGGGGTGAAATAACAAGCTTTATTTTGTAAAGCATGATGCTTTAACGAGGCATTTAACTATTCGCTAACGTTTGAACTGTTTTCCTTAAAAATACTTTTTATGAAGTAGTTATAAAGTGAGCATCGATGATGCTCCCAGCCGCGCGACCCGCACTTTATCGCCAGAAACAGAGCTAATAACTTTTTTTGGATTTTTCCGATGCTCACGGAGATAATAAGGATAACAAGAGCAACGACTCTTACTTTTCATAAAATGAAAACTAAAATTACAACCCAACGGAAGGCGCCTTCTCAGGTAGCCGATATCACCATTCCGAAACTTTCCGACTCTGATTGGAGGGACAACGCCAAAGTACTGAACGCCTTTCCTGTAATGAGAGATCATTGGCACTGCCCTAGATACGGCGTTCAGACATTCGAAGATAACTTAGGTAACATAAATGAAGGCGCTATGAAGCTGATTG
>Ga0233433_10002905_pt1 | contig 14410 bp, 9 predicted proteins | sample SI_122_August201_5_FD_179868 | JGI IMG/M metagenome (GOLD analysis project Ga0233433, IMG submission 179868) | Seawater microbial communities from Saanich Inlet, British Columbia, Canada - SI_122_August2016_100_MG | ecosystem: Environmental > Aquatic > Marine > Inlet | place: Canada: British...
ACCCTTCCAGAAAGGTGCCTGGGGCACCTCAGAGCCTGGCTTGCTGCTCACCGCTGATGACAACATTTATTTTGCAGGGGAACATCTATCAATTCTCCAGGGATGGCAGGAAGGTGCTATTTTATCGGCCTATCATGCTATCAATGGTATTGTCAGCCATGACGCAGTTTAAAGGCCTCATCGTCTCTATAAGGGTCCAACTGCGCACCGGTATGGAGTGCATCGCCAGCCACTCGTTCGGAACAGCCATTGCTGGCCGAGGTGACCTCAGAGCCGATTCAATTACTCATGTACAACCCGCGATATTATCTGGCTAAGATCAAGCACGGCTTGCCGAAAGGCTCGTTCATTGACCCTTTCATCATTGCCGTGGATTCTCGAATATTCATCCGCTGCAACGATTAAGGGGCTGAAACCATAACTGGCTATTCCCAGGTCCCGGGTGAAATGACTATCCGTGAAACCTGTACTCACTGATGGAACCACACGTGAATTTGGATAGAGCCGCGCTGTTTCACTCTCGATCGCCTTAAACAATACCGTATCAACAGGTGAGATAGCGGGAGTGAAGGCCATAATAACTTCTACTTCGACACCCGCCCCGGCTATCAGTTGCTCAAAATCCTTAACAAATTCGTGCGCAGGTCTATCGGGCAGCATGCGGCAATCAACTTCGGCCCAGGCAATCGGTGGAACCACATTGATTTTAGTAGATCCACCCATACGGGTAATAGAACAGGTATCCCTGGTAAGCGCATGGTTAGATGCAGAATATGCCTGAAGTTCTTGCAGAAAGCCTGGCTCCTTTATTGCCTGTTTGATATCTGCATAAGCTTTAGCCATATCACCCTGCATGGATTTCGATGCTTCATGAAAGACCCGCTCAACCTCAGGTATTATTCGAGCTGCAAACGGTTTCTCTCTGATTGAGCTCAAGGCCTGGATGATCCGCGTCACCGAGCTGGTCGGTCGTGGAGACGATCCATGACCCGGCGTGTCCACCGCCGTCAACCTGAACCAGACAGGCACCTTTTGGGTTACTTCAACCCTGAAGATAATGTCCTTACTTGATTTGACTCCGCTACCACCTTCATTGATCAGCAAACCCGCATTGGCAAAAATTTCAGGATGATGTTCAACCAGCCAGCCAACACCAAAAGCACCGCCAGCCTCCTCGTCTGCGGTTGCAAGAAAGACCACGTCCCTGTTTAAGGCACGGCCTGATCTATACAAGGCTAGAAAGGTCGCTAGCTGAGCGATGCCAGTGCCTTTCATATCCAAGGCACCCCTGCCCCAGATAAATCCGTCACGAATCTGCCCCGACAAGGGATCTGTTGTCCAGAAATCCTGGTTAGCAGGAACAACATCCGTATGCTGCAACAATATCAGCGCTGGACCATCGCCTCCTTTCAACCGGGCCCATAGATTACCTCTCCCAGGGGCGCTTTCCGCAGACCGATATGCAATGCCTTCCTGCTCAAGAATGCTGGCATAAAAATCTACCGCCCTGGATTCATTGCCGGGCGGATTTGTTGTATCCACCTGCAAATAGTCCTGCAACCACTTTACAGCCTCATCATCGAGAGCCCTATCAGCACTGACCTTAAGCGATAAAAAAATCGCAAGCAGCAGTATCACTGGCTTAATCCTCATCGCTTCACCCCGCTAAATATCTATCCATTAAGTTAGCCATAAAGTCCGTTGAACTGCTTTAACTATTACAGCTCAGGATTTTCAACCGCTGCAACCAAGTCCGATTACCTGTGTCTTCAATCGAAATGGAATCAGTATGATTTAAGAAACTATCCGCATTTCCTGAGCCTAAAAAAGAAACCGGTTAGGAAATATTGACGTGAACGGCTTGCAGGTCGATTTATCAGCAACGCCAGACTCGTTTATTCGTTGAGCCGAACATTTCTGAAAGCTCAACCCGGGTTGGTATTACTCTGACTGGACAGAAATTAGGATCGTCAGGCCCACTAGTACCAAACATAGTCAGATCATAGTCAATGGCATCCCAGGCGTGTTGCTTGGTAGCCAGGTCCGATATAAGTTCAGCTTTACCTCGAACCATGACATGAACAAAATCCGGAGGTGAAACCTGATACTGGATATCAACCATGGGGTTTGCCCTAATCTGATCTGCTTTCGGTGACTTAATACCGGTTGCGAACCAGAGCGTCGCACCTTCCCATGAAGGATGAATGATACGCACACGAGGTTGGTCTAGGCGGACTGTCGCAATTGCACACCAAACTGCCTTTTTGCAGGCTTCATCTACCGCGCTAAAAAACGCTTCTTGTTCATCTTGTCTTACTTCCATGTCTTTATTCCCTTATACCAATACCCGGCTGTTCTGCGATGGTTCTCCGCCATAACTTTTATGTCGGCATTTTTTCGAAAATATGTTCAAAGTCAACCGCTTCGAGTTTCCTGAAGGTTTTATCAATCCAGCCCTGCATTAATTCCGGGCCGCGACCGGTACCGAGTTCCAATTGCTCCTGAAAAAGAATCGGCGCAATCTTGTGCAGCATGGACAACATACCCACCTCATACTGCCATCTCAGCCGTTCTACTGAGATCTCAACGCCACCCTGCTGCAAACACTGCCGATAATATTCAATCAGTGAATTAATCTCCGCCTCTGTGGTTTCAAGCGGCAAGGCAGCACTGAGGAAATAGGCTAAATCCATGCCCGCAGAACCGCTTACCAAGGTCTGCCAGTCCATGACCAGCACCTCATCGGTGGCGTCGTCAAAACAAAGGTTATCCAGTCTGAAGTCACCATGCAGGAGTGTCCTAGGGCCGACTGCTTGCACCTCGGTTAACCGGACACCATTTATTTTCAGCCAGTTTATTAACCTAATTTCACGTTCAGCCAAACGGCTCTGGGAGGCTCTTTTATATTTCTCCACTGACTGCAGGTAAGTCAGATGGATCAACTTACTGGTCAATTCAACCGGTGCTACCCACTTCATTGTCGCAAGTTCTTCACTTTCCCAGAAGCGCGCATGCAAAGCCGCCATCGTACCGAGTACTCGCCTTACATCGTTTTCAGAGCAACCATTGAGTTGGTCCCCCATTCGCAGGTGGCTGACATCTTCTATCAACAGCACATATCGCCTTGGGAACAAACCGATAAACCAGGTGACTGCCACAGCCAGAAGCGCAATTAGCGGCAATGGTAGCCGATGCAATTTCCTCAACCTCTCGAGGACCAGGTCAGGGTCATCAAATGCGTTTAGCGCGCTATAGAAGTGCGCTGGCGTACGCACTGGCAACTTAGGTTTCAACTCCCGGTAAAACCTGATCTCCTTTTCATAAACTCCCATGGATTGACCCATTCGACGGTTCTTTAAAGGCGTTGGTATTTTCAGAACCAGTGATTCAGGGGCCTGGGCCTCCTCCTCAGAGTAGGTTGGTTCAAGAATAACAACCAGCCCAAGGAAGCCGGTTTCCTCACCTATAATGCGATGGTTTAACTTAATAACCTCGGCATTTTTAAGCAGACCGCTACTACGCAGCGCCCTGGTCAGCCAGCCTGCGGTAATCTCGTCAAGCCTGAAGGGTATATCGGACTGAGTAAGCATCATCAACTCCCTGCCATTCCCTAGAATGTAGCATTCATGCCAGGCACTCACAAATTACCCTGATGACAGCATTGGTTTGCAACTAGCACAGATGGTAATACAGCTACAATTTTGCCGGTTCAGGTATTTTTACTCCGTACAGCTATTGATTCACCAAGCAACGCAAACGAACACCGTATCAGGTTAATGATGGTTGCAATACGATTGCTAACCTGAATCTAAGCCGGCTTGTCCTTCAAAAATCAACTGATTTCATGACCGTTTATCGTTTTCGGCGCCCATATTGTAGAGGCCAGGACCTGGCGATTGTGATCAATTGATATTTATTCGGCTACCGTTGCATAATGCCATTCTGGCAAGCCAGACTAATTTATGAAAATGACGCCTTGCCGGGGCGAAGGCACTCCTCGAATGTAATCCTGTTGCATCAAGTTGATGCCTAGCCTAATCGCCGCTGCGTTGTATTGGCAAGTTGCCCATAAGAACGATAAACAGCATTAAGTAACGATAAAGGGGAAGTAAAATGCAGTCAGCTATGATTGTTTTACTCGGTATTGCCGGCATGAGTTTTGGCTGGTTTGTTTACTCAAAGTTCATTGCCACAAAAATATATCAACTCGATCCAAATTTTAAGACACCGGCGCATGAGTTCAACGACGGCGTTGATTTTCACCCCACCAACAAATACGTCCTGTGGGGACATCATTTCACTTCAGTTGCCGGTGCTGCACCTATTGTTGGGCCTGCCATTGCTGTCTACTGGGGTTGGGTACCAGCCGTTCTCTGGGTCACGATCGGCACGATATTTTTTGCTGGGGTCCATGATTTCGGAGCCATATGGGCCAGTGCGCGGCACAAGGGCAAGTCCATTGGCGCACTTTCTGAACAGGTCATCGGCAGTCGAACCAGAGCCTTGTTTATGGTCGTTATTTTTCTTGTACTGCTCATGGTTAATGCCGTCTTTGGCGTCGTCATCGCCAATGCTTTTGTGTCAACCCCGGGTGCAGTTTTCCCGGCATGGTCAGCCATCGCAGTTGCCATTATTATTGGCCAACTCGTGCACCGAAATTTCAAACTATCGGTACTAACAGTGCTCGGCGTTATTGCTCTGTATGTCTCGGTCTACATTGGCAGCGAGCTGCCAGTGACGCTTCCGGATGAGATGTTTGGCCTGCCAGCCAAGGCCAACTGGATCATTATTCTGTTTATTTACGCTGCTATCGCATCCATGTTGCCGGTTTGGGCATTACTGCAACCGCGCGACTTTATCAACGGCATGCAACTCCTGGTAGGGCTGATTCTGCTCTACGGAGCCGTGTTCTTTTCGTTACCGGATATCTCAGCACCGGCTTTTAATGAACAAATGCCAGACAGTGCCCCTTCTATGCTGCCGCTGCTATTTGTGACGATCGCCTGCGGTGCTGTATCCGGTTTCCACGGGATTGTTTCGTCAGGTACGACATCCAAACAGCTCAATAAAGAAACCGATGCCCGCTTCGTCGGCTATCTCGGTGCCGTCGGCGAAGGCTCTCTGGCACTGATCACGCTGGTGGCCGTTAGCAGCGTAGCGCTCGCTGCTTCCCCTGAGGCTTGGCACGAAATCTACGATAAATATGGTAGCGCTGGTGCGGGTACCTTTATCCAGGGTGGCGCGCAGCTCATTCAAAACGGTTGGGGCTTACCCTTTGGTATCGCCCAAACGCTGCTAGCGACGATGGTGGTCCTGTTTGCTGGCACAACCATGGACTCTGGCGTACGATTACAGCGCTACATAATTCAGGAATGGGGCGACATCTATAATTTGCCTCTGTTGAAAAACGGTATCGTTGCCACCCTGACAGCGGTCGTTTTCTGTCTGCTGCTGGCCTTTGGTGCTGGCGGAGCATCCGGAAGCGGTGGCCTGACTATCTGGCCTTTATTTGGTTCAACCAACCAGATTCTGGCAGGTCTTACGCTGCTGGTGATCTCTGTCATGTTAATCAAAATGGGCCGACCTGCGCGTTACACGCTGATACCCATGATTTTCGTCCTGATTACTGCATCATGGGCTGCAATTCTTAAGCTCATTGAATGGTATCAGGAAGGTAACTGGCTATTGTTCAGCATCGACGTCATCGTTGTGATTACGACTTTCATGGTGATTCTGGAAGCTGCTTCTGTGATAGCAAAGTTTCGTAAACAAAACCGGCCCCAAAACGAAATAGCTGACGCAGAATAAATAAAGGTTAGATGCGCGTATGATCTCGATACGCGCTACCCGTAAAATATCTTTAGCGACAATATTATCCTTGCCTGGGTTTTGGCAGCTGCTGGAGGCAGCCCTCCAGCAGAGGGCTATTTATCCCCGGACGCGATTAAAAGGCCAGGTTTCTTAGAGCCGCTATACCCTGCAATTTTACTCAGGTCAGCGGTCACCGGTACGCGCCCGGGAAAAAGGCAGCCGCAACCTAAACGAAAAACTTATCACTCCTGCTCAGCCTTTACCCTTCAACTCGATTACTCAGCTACCCTCAATAACGATATTTCCTACTTTTCGTTTAAATACGGCCCTTAATTAACGTATTTCAGCAAGTATCTACATCCATACTATCGATATACAATTTTTATATGGCTTTCTTCTACGCACCTGTTTATTTCAGCTAGAACTCAACTAGAGCAAGGTCTAAAAAGCACTGAAATGACTGAATACATCGATTATTATTCAATTTTATACGCATTTAGGCAATTAATAGGCTATAAATTATCTATATTAACGAATTTTATTGACATTATTAGCGCAGCACCCGAAAATTTCGAATCACCAGTCCATCTGCAAAATTAGGGGAGCTCAATGAAACAATCAACACAGTTGATCCGCACCAAATTGTTACTCGTATTGCTTACACCCATCTTTTACGTCTCGAATACAATAAACGCATATAGCGCAGATTCATCCTATGTAGTCGAGGAAATCGTCGTTACCGCCCGCAAGCGGGAAGAAAATATGCAGGATGTCCCAGCTGCGGTTAGCGCTTTCAGTCGAGAAACGCTACAAAATGCCGGCGTCGATAACATCACCGAGATAGAAAACCTCACACCTAATATCACAATGAACGAAACCAGCGGCCTTGTCCCTGGCTCGATTCAGGTGTTTATCCGCGGCATTGGCAATGATCCCGGTTTTGACCAGGGGGTCGGAATCTATGTAGATGACATTTACCTCAATCGGACCAGTGGGGCTCTGCTAGAAGTTTACGATATAGAACGGATCGAAGTTCTAAAAGGCCCGCAGGGCAATCTATATGGCCGTAACACCATCGGTGGCGCCATTAAATATGTCAGTCGCAGCCCAGAAGCACAAACCAGTACCAATTTCGAGGTAAAGACCGGTTCTGACAGCCTGATCAAAATCAAAGGCGGTATTTCAGGCGCCCTGAGTGATAACCTGCTGGGTGGTTTTAGCTTTTCGTCCACAGACAGAGATGGTTATCAGACTAACCGTTTTGATGGCGGCGAATATGCCAGCGAAGACAAGGTGGCCGTAAGGGGAACCCTGTTATGGAATCCGTCTGAAGACGTTTCAGTCAGACTGGTCGCGGACTCTTACAAAGATACCTCGGCACCGGTTGTACCCAACCGCGTTGCAATCGAACAGACAGGGGGCGCCGGCCTTGGTTCTTTTGGCTTCCTATTGGGCGGGGCAAACATGTTTATCCCGGGCTCAGCATTCCTACAGGAAGACCTCGATGTTAGCCTGCCAGCCCATGTAGACGAGGTGAATACGGCACACACAACGGCTGGATATGACCTGTTTGAAATTGACTCAAACAGTGTTGCACTGACCATCAACTGGGACATCAACGACAACTGGAGCGTCAAATCAACGACATCACAACGCAATGTCGACAGCACCATGCCTTTTGATTTTGATGGTACCGACCAGATTTTTATCAATACCCTGCAAGTACGTGACTCAGATGACTTCAGCCAGGAATTCCAGTTCAATTACACTGGCGACACCGTCAATGCAGTAGTCGGCCTGTATATGCTGGATGGAAGCCAATCCATTGATGCATTCACGGAGCAGACTCCGCTGCTGCGACTCCTTACAGCTCATGATAGAGTCACTACCAAGGATGTAAGAGATCTAGAGTCGTCCTCAATCTACGCCAATATTGACTGGGATATCAGTGATAAATTGCAATTGTCACTGGGCGGTCGATACACCAAAGACGAAAAAGAACTCGTCCAGGAATCTGACGTCACCATTACCCACTATGCTGCCGCCTTTCTAAACTTCCCAGGCATGGAGCAGGCACCGCTGGTGTTAACGCCGGGCATGGAAGGCATTTTCGCTGCAAACCTGCCAGTGCTTTATTTCCTGCCACATTATGGCAGCGATGGTTCTTTCCTTAGTATTGGAAATCAGGTCGATGTGGAAACTTTTTCTACATCCAGAAGTGGCAAAGAAGACTGGGCTGAGTTCACACCGAGCATCAAACTTTCCTATCGTCCTAGTGATGACCTGCTTGTTTACGGTGGCTTTGCGACTGGATTCAAGTCCGGTGGTTTCGACACCTCAGGATCGGAAACTAGAACGCTTACTTATAAACCCGAACTCGTTGATACCTACAGCCTGGGTCTTAAATCTACTTTGGCTGGAGGCAGCACCCAGCTTAATGTTGAGATATTCCGTAACGAATACACCGAAAAGCAACTCCAGTCCATCGCCTTGCTGCCAACTGGAGGACTCGAATCCATCACCGACAATGTTGGCGAAGTCGAATCTACCGGTGTGGAAATCGAGTTAATTTGGTTGCCACCAGTTGAAGGACTGACCCTAAATATCAGCCTGGGCTTCCTGGATTCCAATATTGAACAGTTCATTGAGCTTCAGGACGACGGCACCGGCGGCACTACAGAAATCAACGTCGCTGATAACTTTAAGCTTGGTTACGCGCCAGAAACCACCGCGCAGGCTGGCATCCAATACGACTTCAGCATCGGTGATGGCAGCATGACTATTGGTACTAATGTTGCCTACCGATCAGAGATGTACACTGACTCCCCTATCGATGTTACTAACCCGTTCTTTCTTAATGCAGAATCCGCAAGCAGGACTATGGTGAATGCCATGCTGACCTATCGATCAGGCTCAAGCAAATGGGCCATTGCCCTGGAAGGAAAGAACCTGAATGATGAAAGATCACTTGTTAACACGTTCAATGTAACCAACTTTATTACAGGCGGTTACACCCGCGGACGAAACTGGGCATTAGCACTGCGCTACGATATGTAAAACCGAACCAAGCAGAGGCTGCAGCCCTCCTGCAGTCTCTGCCATTGGTGATCCAGGCTTCCACACCTAAACCTGATGTTCTGCTGCATTAAGCCAGACCTAATAGCCAGGCATTTCATAAAACAATCGCTGCTGCGCTCCGCGTAATCTAGGTTTCGCACTAGAAGTCGTCGATATACAATCCAAATAGGAGAAACCAAAGCCGTTTGTCGGCGCTCGAACCGTATTCAGCGTTAGCTTTGTGGTATATGGCCAGGACCCGGCAACCATCATTGCATTTTAGGAAATTAACGATTCCTACTGAGCCCAATTAGTGTGAGCCGAGACAAACAGTTTAATCCAGCCAGAGACACCAGCCGACTAGGCCCTGGGGGCATTACCCTGTATATTCAAAGCGTCAATCAGGAATAAATAGATTATGGATTTCGATTTTTCAAACGAAGATAGAATGGTGCAGGAACAAGTGCGGCGTTATCTGCAGGACCAATGCCAGCTAACCAGACATCGCGCAGTCGTTGATGGCAATGAAACTCAGGCACTTGATGTCTGGCGAGGATTGGCTGATATGGGGGTGCAAGGCACCGCTATTGCTGAGGAATTCGGTGGCGTTGGGGCAGGCTACCTACCGCTGTGCCTGGCGGCTCAGGAAATTGGTGCGGTGCTGGCACCGATTCCATTCTCATCATCTATCTACCTGGCCGCTGAAGCGGTTTCTCTTTTTGGCTCAAGCGTACAGAAAGAGAATTTACTAACCAAACTAGCATCAGGTGAAATCATCGCTACCCTCGCCATGGTCGAGGACCACCACGAGCCAGGTGCCGAAAAACTGAAGACACAATTCAAGGCTGGCACCTTGACCGGATCAAAACTGATCGTACCTCACGGTATGATTGCTCACCAGGCAATCGTAATCGCGACAAGTGAAGATGGCCCCCAGCTGGCCATAGTTGACTTAACCGATGTGACGCGCACGCCTGTGCAATCAGTTGACCCAACGTTGGCTGCGGCCCGCCTTGACTTCGATAAGACACCCGCTGAGCCATTAGGCCTTGCCGGATCAGGCTGGGACCAACTAGAGCAATTAATGCACCGTGCAGCCGTACTCTTCGCCTTTGAGCAGTTAGGTGGCGCCGAGCAGGCATTGAATATGGCAGTGGCTTATGCCAAAGAGCGATTTGCTTTTGGACGTCCTATCGGTTCCTTTCAGGCCCTCAAGCACATGATGGCGGATATGTACGTGGCCCTTAAATTGGCAGAATCCAATGCCTACTATGCCGCCTGGGCACTCGAGAATAACGCTCCAGACCTGAACCTTGCAGCAGCAACGGCGCGTGTTTCAGCAACTCAGGCGTTCCAGCTCTGCGCCCGAGATAACATTCAGGTTCATGGTGGCATGGGCTTTACCTGGGAATTTGACTGCCATCTTTACTACCGCCGATCTAACTACCTGACCCTGGCTTTAGGAGGGTTGACGGTGTGGGAAAACAAACTCATTGAGGCATTACCTCAAGCGGTTGCATAGGAGTAAGACAATGGATTTCAGCGATACAACAACCGAAGCGGCTTTCAGACAAGAGGTCAGACAATGGATCGATACTCACGCCCCTAAGCATTTAGCCGATGCCCTGGCTGGCAGTAGTTTCGGTTCGACCCAAACGGGTGAGTTTGACTCGCTTGAAGAAGCCAAAAAATGGCAAAAAGCCAAAGCAGAGGCGGGTTGGGCCTGTCTGCAATGGCCCAAGGAGTATGGTGGCCGCGGCGCAACTCCCATTGAAAGTGTGATCTGGAATCAGGAGGAAGGCCTTTACAGCAAATTAAGTGGGACCTTTATTATCGGCCAGGGCATGTGTGCTCCCACCATGATGGCCTATGCCAGCGAAGAACATAAACACCACTATCTGCCGAAACTTGCCAGCGGTGAAGACGTCTGGTGTCAACTTTTCTCAGAACCGCAGGGCGGCAGCGATCTGGCCGGTTTGCGTACTAAAGCAGAGAAGGATGGTGACCAGTGGCGAATCAATGGCCAGAAAATCTGGACCTCCGGTGCGCATTACAGTGATTACGGCATCTTGATTACCCGGACAGACCCCGAAGTTGCCAAACACCGGGGACTGACCATGTTCTTCCTTGATATGCGTTCTGCTGGAGTCGAGATTAAGCCTATTAAACAAGCCAATGGTGATAGTGGTTTCAATGAAGTGTACTTTAATGACGTACTTATCCCAGACCATCAACGACTGGGGGCTGTTGGTGATGGCTGGAAGGTTGCTTTAACGACACTGATGAACGAACGCCTGGCCATCGGTGGCGGCATCGCTACCGGTTTCCCGGAAATCAAAGAGCTGGTAGACAACCTCACTATCGCCAGTGGCCCGGCCATTGATAACCCTGGCGTACGTTCAAAACTGGCTGACTGGTACGCCAAGACTGCCGGATTGAAAAATACCGGTGCACGAGCGATTTCTGCCTTGTCCAAGGGAGAGGTTCCAGGCCCGGAAAACAGCATTGGCAAGCTCGTTGCCGGATCCATGATGCAGGACATAGCCAAATATGCTCTCGACCTGCAGGGCCTGGCTGGTCTTGCCACCGACCCGGATGTGGCTTTAAGCCAGGCGAAAATTCAGGCGATGCTGATGCGTTCCCCAGCTGTACGAATCGAAGGCGGTACCGATCAAATCCTACGCAACATTATATCAGAGCGAGTCCTGGGGCTACCTGAAGACATGCGCGCGGATAAGGGCCTGCCCTTTAATCAGATCCCTTCCGGAAGCAGCTAGTGGACTAACCGCTAAACCACAGCAGGAGCTATATAAGGAGCTCTATTACGAACTTCTATAAGGAACTATTATGTCTGCACCGACGAGACCATCAGGCCCACCCGTTGCATTGATTGTCGGTGGTGGCCCCGGCATCAGTGCCAGTTGTGCCAGGCTTTTTTCCAGTCAGGGCATGAAGGTCGCTATGGCTGCCCGCAATCCAGATAAACCCGTCTTACAAACCCTAAGCAAAAGCCCTGATATCCAATGCTATCGGTGTGATGCTTCACAGGAAAGTGAGGTTGAAGCCCTGTTTCAAAACGTGACCCATGATCTGGGCAAACCTAACCTGGTGGTACACAACATCGATGGCCGAAGTGGTGATATTTTTCGTAAAGGCATCGACGAAGTCGAACCAGAACTGGTCAGGAAAACCTTGCTTAATTCAACCTTCAGCGCTTTTTTAGTTGGCCAGCAGGCAGCCAGGAACATGCTCTCTAATCCCATCAGCGATGCAGGGCACAGGGGCACCATCATCTTTACCAACGCCAGCGCGGCATTCAAAGGTTATCCCCGAAGCGGCGCCTTCGCTATGGCCAGCCACGGTAAATCGGGCCTTGCCCAAAGCATGGCAAGAGAACTCATGCCGAAAGGCATCCACGTTGCCCACGTTCCGATTGACGCTGCCATAGGCTGGACCCAGACCGATGGCACGCGCAGTCACCGCCTGGCTGGGGAAAGTATAGAAGATAATCAGGCAGACCCCGCCTATATTGCTGAAACTTACCTGCATCTTCACCGGCAGCATCGATCTACCTGGACCTATGAGGTGGTGCTACGCCCCTGGCTTGAAAATTGGTAAAGGCGGTAAATGCGTAGGTTCGGCTAAAACAGCCCTTAATGCAGGCATCATCAAGCTCAGGCAATCTGCTGCCAAGATACCAGCAGGGCCTTTACATCAAAGCCACCTTCAGCAGGTTTAAACCAGTCAGCCAGCGACCGGTTTTAATAAACCCGGCTGTTAACAGTCAACTAGACAATCCTGGTATCTTTCCTGCCCCAGTAACGATCCTTAAGAAGCCTTTTGTAGAGCTTTCCCGTCGGCAGCCGGGGTAACTCGGCTTCAAAATCAATACTTCTCGGGCATTTGTAATGAGCCAGCTGTTCCCTGGCGAAGGCGATTAACTTGTCTTCTTCAGCCGCGCCGGCGCTGACACCCTCTACCAGTTGTACCACCGCTTTTACTTCTTCGCCCATTTCTTCATTGGGTACACCTATCACCGCGACATCAACAATATCAGTATGCATGATCAGCGCATCTTCAATCTCCTGCGGATAGATATTGACGCCACCGGAAATAATCATAAAAGTGGCTCGGTCTGTGAGGAATAAGAAACCCTCTTCATCGATATAGCCAACGTCACCGAGAGCACTCCAGTTTGTATGCTCTGGGTGCTGTGCATCCTTGGTTTTTTCCTCATCCTTGAGATACTCAAACGGTAACTGCGGTAGTTCAAAGTAGACCAATCCCTCCTGACCAGGTTGCAATTCAAGGCCATCCTCATCACAGATATGAATCGTCCCCAAAATCGACTGGCCAACCGTTCCTGGCCTTGTGAGCCAAGCTTGGGGAGTGACATGAGTTAATCCATTCAACTCGGTGCCACCATAGTATTCGTAAATAATGGGTCCCCACCAATCAAACATCTGCTGCTTGACCTGTCGCGGACAGGGTGCCGCGGCGTGAATCGCCACCTTATGGCTGGACAGATCGTAATTCGTCCTATCAGCCGGTTCCATTTTCAGCATGCGAGAGAACATGGTTGGCACCCACTGACTATGCGTTACTTTATATTCCTGAATCGCTCTCAGAGCACTATTTTCATTGAATCCAGGCATCATAATAACGGTCGCCCCTAATGCCTGGACAGCCGAACAAAAACTAATCGGAGCAGAGTGATAAAGAGGAGCCGGTGATAGATAGATCGAATTCTCATCGAACCCCCACAAGGCCTTCTGCAGGCCGGCAACCAGGTCGGCACCCTCGGATATGAGTTTGTCCGGCAAGGGCCTGAGGATACCCTTCGGTCGGCCAGTGGTTCCTGAACTGTACAGCATGAAAGCGCCAGCAGGTTCCTCCTCAAGAGGTTCTGCCGTATATTGCGTCAGCGCGTCCTGATAATTTTCATATCCGTTCAGCGGTTCACCCGTCATCAGCCATTTCTTCACGCCTGGACACTGACCTGGAAAATCAACTGCTACATCTCCCAAATAATTTGAAGCCAGCACAAGCTGTGATTCAGAATTATTGATAATGTAGGCAGCTTCCTCAGCAGTCAGGTAGCGGTTAACTGTTGTCAGATACAGTCCAGATCGCATCGCTGCCCAGATCATATCGAAATAATGCAAATCGTTTTCCATAAAGATGGAGACATGATCGCCTCGCCGCAAACCCTGGGACCACATTAACTGCGCCAACTGATTAGAACGGTCATTTAGCATCTTGTAAGTGACACGCTCGCCTGTTTGCGAATGAATAATAGCCGGTTTATCCGGGCAGATCTTTGACCAATGTCCTGGGTACATAATAAAATTCGTTTCTCTGGATTAAGATAACAACATACCTCTTTCAGTTTCATTGATCAAAATATCCACTGCTAATGGCAAGTGATCGCCTAATCGCACCAATAAGATGACCAGACAGTCCTTGCATTCCTGCTACCTTAGCCAGGTAGTACCGTAGACCCGGCATGCTAGTATGACTCCTATGATGATCGAACCTATAT
>Ga0233433_10002906_pt1 | contig 14409 bp, 15 predicted proteins | sample SI_122_August201_5_FD_179868 | JGI IMG/M metagenome (GOLD analysis project Ga0233433, IMG submission 179868) | Seawater microbial communities from Saanich Inlet, British Columbia, Canada - SI_122_August2016_100_MG | ecosystem: Environmental > Aquatic > Marine > Inlet | place: Canada: British...
GCCAGGAAGGCCAGGGCTTCAAGCAACTGATGGCGACGTTCGAATCGGCGCGCATCCAGACCGCTGCCCGCGCCGTCGGTGTCGCGCAGAACGCCTTGGAACTCGGCATCAATTACGCCCAGGAACGCGTGCAATTCGGCAAGCCGATCTACAATTTCCCGCGCGTCGCCGGCAAGCTGGCATGGATGGCCGTGGAAACCATGATTGCGCGGCAACTCAGCTACTTCGCGGCGCGCGAGAAGGATTCTGATCGGCGCTGCGATATTGAGGCCGGCATGGCGAAATTGCTGGCCGCCCGTGTCGCCTGGGCCAACGCCGACAACGCCCTGCAAATCCATGGCGGCAACGGTTATGCGCTGGAGTATCCGATTTCCCGTGTGCTATGTGATGCGCGTATTTTGAATATCTTCGAGGGCGCGGCGGAAATTCAAGCCCACGTCATCGCCCGCGGCTTGCTTTCCGGCCGCAACTGACAAAAGAACCAACGGACCTCACCCATGACGACCATCCGCCCCGCCCGCGACGAAGACGCGCCCGACGTGATCCGTGTCATCGACACATGTTACCGCGAATACGAAGGCTGCGTTCTGTTGGTCGATAAAGAAGAACCTGAATTAAAGGCACCGGCCAGCGCTTTCGCCGAACTGGGCGGCGCGTTTTGGGTGGCCGAAACTGATGACGGCATCGTCGCCACCTGCGCCGTCGCACCAGCCGATGCGCCGGGCTTCGCACGCATTCACAAGCTGTACGTCGCCAAAGACGCGCGCGGCCAAGGCCTCGGTGCAAAATTGTGCGCGCTGGCCGAAGAAACCGCCGAAGGGTTCGGCGCGGATAGGATGATGCTTTATACGGATACGCGGTTCACCGAGGCACATCGGCTTTATGAACGCCTGGGCTACCACCGCCTGCCCGGCGAACAGCACCGCGCCGACGCATCCCATAGTGTCGAATATTATTACGCGAAGACGTTGAAATAGCGCTCAGGTCTTGATCCGGTACCCGGTCTTCAGCATCCACGTCACGATGCCGATGCAAACCAGCAAGAACACACTGATCATCGCCAGGCTGGTGGCGACGCCGACGTCGGCGCTTTCATAAAAACTCCACCGGAAACCGCTGATCAAATAGAGCACCGGATTGAACAGGGTCACGTTCTGCCAAAATTCCGGCAGCATCTTGATGGAATAGAAACTGCCCCCCAGGAACGCCAAGGGCGTGATTACCAATAGCGGAATGATCTGCAGTTTCTCAAAATCATCCGCCCAGATGCCGATGATGAAGCCGAACAGGCTGAACGATAGCGCCGTCAATATCAGAAAAACCAACATCCAAACAGGATGGGCGATTTGCAGCGGCACGAAAAAGCCCGCAGTGGCTAAGATAATAAACCCCAGCAACACGGATTTTGTCGTCGCCGCACCGACGTAGCCCAAGACGATCTCAAAATGCGAAATAGGCGCCGACAAAAGCTCATAGATGGAACCCGTGAACTGCGGGAAGAAAATGCCAAACGACGCGTTGGAAATACTTTGCGTGAGCAGCGTCAGCATAACTAGGCCCGGCACAATAAACGCCCCGTAAGGCACGCCATCGATTTCCGTGATCCTAGACCCAATGGCTGATCCGAAAACAATGAAGTAAAGCGAGGTCGACAGCACCGGTGAGACGATGCTTTGCATTAGCGTGCGCCGGGTGCGCGCCATCTCAAATCCGTAGATCGCTTTGACGCCGTGAATGTTCATGCAGACGCCCCCGTCGAATTATCTCGGGTTTCCCTGACCAGATTGACGAAAATATCCTCGAGGGAACTTTGCGTCGTATTGAGGTCACGGAACCGGATGCCAGCCTCGCTTAAGCTCGTCATCAACGCTGTGATCCCAGTGCGCTCACCATGGATATCGTAAGTATAGATCAAGCGCGCCCCATCGGCCTCAAGTGTCAGATCAAATTCTCCAAGTGTCGCAGGAATGGCTTCAACAGATGTCTGCAATTCCAACACCAACTGCTTCTTGCCCATCTTCCGCATTAACTCAGACTTTTCCTCGACAACGATGATCTCACCGTTGTTGATGACCGCGACGCGGTCGGCAATTTCCTCAGCCTCTTCGATATAATGCGTGGTCAGGATGACTGTCACGCCCGTTTCCCTGAGCGTGTGCACGACCTGCCACATGTCCTTGCGCAATTCCACGTCGACGCCGGCGGTGGGCTCATCCAAGAATAAAATTCGGGGCTCATGGGCCAGCGCCTTGGCAATCAACACCCGGCGTTTCATGCCGCCCGAAAGCGTCATGATCTTGGAATCCTTCTTGTCCCAAAGTGACAAATCCCTGAGGACTTTTTCGACCTTCGCATCATCGCGCGGTTTGCCGAACAGGCCGCGGCTGAAACTCACCGTCGCCCAGACGGTCTCAAAGGCCTCGGTCGTCAGTTCCTGAGGCACCAAGCCAATCAAGGCGCGGGTTTGGCGGTATTCACGGATGATATCGAACCCTGCCACCGAGACCGCACCGCCGGTTGGATTGACCAACCCGCAAATGATCGAAATCAGTGTCGTCTTACCGGCACCGTTGGGGCCCAGAAGCGCAATAATCTCACCATCGCGGACGTCCAGATTGACGCCTTTCAGGGCCTGGAACCCACCTTCATAGGTTTTCGATAGATCGGTGATGGAAATCAGGGTCGACATAGTCGGGGTACACTATCCGGAGGCGTTTGGATTTCGGGCCGCGCAGGATTTGAGTGGTCGTGATCATATAGTCCGCTGTTCCCCGGTTGGAAAGGACGAGATCTATAAATCACCAACCAGGCCTGGCGGGATTCAGCTCCGTCGCAATGATCTGTGCCAGTAGGTCGATTTCGTCGCACCGTCCGATTGCCTCAAAAACCTATACTGATCAACGGTTCCAGCCGTGAGAGCATGGATTTTCAGGCGCCACAAGATCAGGCGTCTACTCTTAAGGCAGGTTCTTTTCACGGCGGAGGATTCACCTCCCTGAGCTTAGTGCTGCAAATTTGACGATTTTTCTGACGGCACTGGCGGCACCCTCTATGTGTGGCTTCAACGTACGTCGCCGCGAAGGGCGACATATTGAAAAGGAACCGTATCATGCCTTCAGCCAACAGTTTTTTAGTCAGCGACGTTCCGTAGTCCGGCGCGGCCAATGATGACCGCACCGTGCTGGATGATCTGACAGTCCTCCAGACGTCGGGGAACCAGGACATGAATGCCGTTGCGCAAACGACTGCGGACGAGGCCATGGCCTTTGGCGATGTTATTGATCCGAATCAGTTGGCCACGATCCATCAAGGTGGCGGCGGAAGGGTCGATCTTCCGGAGATTGATACGAGCAATACCATGGCCGATGTCGGGCTCGCTACCGGAGCGTTCGCGCGGCGCGACACACGCGTCGAAGCCGTCGATGACACAGTCATTGAGGAAGCCACCCGCCAGCCTTTCAGCAAACGAGTGGGCGACGAAAATATTGCTGGGGAACCCAATGTAACAACGGCAACGTCGCCTACCCGGACTATTGACGCAGACCTGGTGAGGGACAGATCGTCCGGCACGGCCCGCCGGGTAGAGGAAACGACGCGGGGCGCCGAGCGTGAGTTCGTCGACGAATTCACCGTTGATGCCCCCACCAATGAGGGGGTTCCCACAACGGTGAAGGAGATCGAACCGGTAGTTGCGGCGGAAACTGCTGCAACGACGGAGATATACGAAGACGCGGTTATTTCGGGTGAACTCGCCAGCCAGGAAGAAAACCCGGCATTCATTGAGGCGGATGAAACCGAGTTCGAAAATGATGAAGATGTGACAGAGTCTGAAGAAACGGACGTGGCAGCAGACGAAGCTTCCGATGACACCAATACCGAAGCCAATCCCGAACCCGGTGTTCGCTTGAACGGCAGCCGAGGTGACGATGTACTGAGCGGCGGCAATGGCAATGATCGCCTGAAAGGCCGTCGCGGCGACGATGAATTGAACGGCCACGGCGGCAATGACGTGCTCAAGGGTGGCCATGGCGACGATGCCGTGAACGGCGGAGATGGCAACGACCGGCTCAGTGGCGATGCCGGCAATGACGAAGACCAGTTGATCGGTGGACGCGGCGATGACAGACTAATCGGCGGTTGTGGTGATGACATCATGCATGGCGGTGCCGGCGACGATGTCATGCGCGGAGGCCGCGGCGGCGATATGTTCATTTTCGACGACGCTGATCTTGATGACAGCGCTTGGCATGATCGAATCGATGGCGGTCGCGGCGACGACACCCTCGATCTTTCCGGCGCCGGCGCGGGATGGAGCGTGCACCTAGACGACGGCAGCGTCATTGAACCGACGTCGCCGAGCGACGGCGGGCTTGAGGAACCGCATGGTTTCAGCGGTGTCGTCGAGTTCGACGGTGGCGGCCGAATTGAGTTCGACAACATCGAGACGCTTTCGTGGTAGCCCGTTCGGACGCACGTCCGTGAAAACAATGTCGGCGTCATATTGAGTGAATCTGAGTCCCCTAATATAGTGACTGGGATTTCTCAGATTGGAGCGTGGCCTGAAACCGAACCCCTACACGCCGAATATTTCCGAGGACGTGCACGCCGCAAAGGGTACACGCACAAAGCCCTTGTTGGCCTATTGGGAAAAGCTGTGCGTTGATGGGCGCCTACCCTCTTGGGCTGAGTTCGATCAAATGGCACTGTTCCAGATCGCCGCCTACATGGCCGTGCTGGATGTCGAAGGTTCAGAGGCGGAGCCGCGCTTTCGGTGCCGATTTATCGGTACTTACCTAGTTCAATAACGAGAAGGAATGGAACATGCCGATCCCACGGGCAAGCGGCTCGAGGATATTTCCCGCGCTTATGACTACAGGCCGATCATCGACACATATGAGCAATGCGTGGCACGAAAGGTGCCGTTTCTTATCTCCGGCGATTTCGCGACGTACCGCCAAGTCGGCTTTAGCGAGCGGATGATCGTGCCACTGTCCAATGATGGCACACGCGTGGATCATCTCGTGACCTGCCTCGACCGACTTCGAGAAGAAGATATTTGTTAGCCCTGATGGGTTGCAGTTCTTGATCAGCTGTTTCGGGTTTTAGTTTTTCAAAATAATCTCTGCATACCCCTTGCGGAAATTATTCCCAAACTTATATCATGATTAGCGGTCCACATAGAACGGCGGATGCGCTCGCTATTTTATATTATGAATCAGAATGCATCGCGCGGTTCCGTCTCAAGCGGGATTGGGATGGTGCGGTTTGGCAATCCCACGTGGTTACATGGTAGCCACCTAGCTCAGGGATACACGATTGGCGTCTGCGCGCATGTCGGAAAGTTGATCGCAACGTCCCTCCAGGGGATGCTTAGCGCATACGCCGCCATGTTAAATAGCGACGGTGACTTCGAATGATGACGAATGATGACATTCGGATGATAAATGCTGATTTGCGGTGAAATCATGTACACATTTGTACACCACGCTAAATCTTTGATTCAAAACGCTTCCACTCAATTCCGGCCGTGGAAATGCGTACAAATGATGACTTTTGCAGACGAATGCTGACGTTTTAAAAAATATCGAGGCCGGCGGCAAAGTCTCTTTCCGCCCCTGGGCGACTGTGCGACAACGCTTGCACTGGGGTTATACAGGGGAGCCGCCATGACGTTGCCAAAAACCCGGCTTGAAATGGCCAGCGCTGACCCTACCTCGGCACCCAGGGGCAGCATTAGCTTAAATGCGATGAAATAGAGGCAACGGGTATGACCAAACTTCGGGTTTGTTTTGTCGGTGATTCGATCACCAACGGCACCGGCGACACGGGATTCCTGGGCTGGCCCGGGAGATTGTGCGCGGCGGAGGTCGCGGCCGGCCACGATCTTACCGATTATAATCTCGGCATCCGGGGTGATACGTCGGCTGAAATCGGGCCGCGCTGGCGGACTGAATGCGAGGCTCGGCTGCCGGCATCACTGAATGGCGCCGTCGTCTTTAATTTCGGTCTGAATGATGCCACCGAACAAGACGGCGAAATCCGGGTTCCGATGGGGCAATCGATCAAGAATGTGCGGACTATGATCACGGATGCAAAGGCCCTCTACCCGACCATATGGGTCGGCCCGACGCCGGTCGATGAGACCCGCCAGCCGATGATCACCGACACCGGCGACAGCCGCGACAAGCGCAACCGGCGGACCGCCGATTACAACCTCGGCTTCAAGACGCTGGCCTATGAACTGGAGATCCCCTATCTCGACATGATGTCGAAGCTGATCAACGAGGCGGACTGGCCGGGCCTGCTGGCCGACGGCCTGCATCCAAACCCTGACGGCCACCAGAAGATGGCGGGACTGGTTGGTGCTTGGGACGGCTGGCGGAAGTTGCTCGACGGGTAATTCGCGCCGCTACAAATTTATCGCCCGAGCGCCTATGACCCTGGATTCTCGCCCAGCAACTGGCGCAACAATTTTTCCGCCGGCTTAACTTCGAAGCCGCCGAAATTTTGGAACCGAACTTGGCCACGCTTGTCGATAAACGCCATCTCGGGCGTGCCGCGAGTCCCGTAGATACGCATCGTCTCGGGCAGGAAATTACCGGGTTTTTGCCGGTCAATGCCAACCAAATGATGGATATCTGTGCGTTTCAAGAATTTCCTGAGGCGCGTGTTGTTTTGATAATCATGGCCTTCGAAGACCGTGTGGATGCTGACAACTTCAAGCTTTCCATTGGCGATCTCATCGGCGAACACCTGCTCCCAATGTTTCAACAGCGGGATCGAAAATTGATTGCAGCCTGGGCACCAAAGTTGAAAAAAATCGATGATCACCACGCGGCCCTGGAAATCCTTCAACTTCGCCGGTGCGCCGTTGATCCAGTCGGAAACCTGCCATTCCGGTGCCTCACGGGGCACATTGGCCGCCATTGCATTGGCTGGCAAAAAGATCAGAAGTAAAAAAGCAGCAATAAGAGGTCGCATGGGAATCTCCAAATACTGACGGCCCCACGATAGGGGAAGTTGGCGGCCAGCGCCCATTACAAGCGCGTGGGTATTTCAGTCTTTTCGCATAATTGTCCGGGCGCTATGGTGCCGGCATGTCGATGGAAATTTATTTCGCCTATTGCTTGGCCACAGCGCTGTTGGTGTTGATGCCCGGCCCGATCGTCACGTTGATTGTCGCCAACACATTGACCCACGGAACGCGGACGGGCCTGGCCACGTCCATCGGTTCAACAACTGGCACCGGGGTTCTGTTGGCCGTCGGTGGTTTCGGCATGGTTTGGGTGCTGGCGTTTTTATCCGATTGGCTTATTTGGATCCGCTGGGCCGGCGCGGCTTCTTTGTTCTATTTGGGTGTCCGCCAATGGCGCGCGCCGGTGCACGGCCTGGACGAAACCGATGCCGATCAAGGCCCGCCGAAGGTGGTTTTTTTGCATGGCTTCATTGTCGCCGTCACCAATCCAAAAACCATTTTATTCTACGCCGCGTTCTTCCCGCAATTCATTGATCCTGCGGGGTCAGTGGCCACCCAGCTGACGATCATGAGCTTCACCTTCCTGGTCATCGCATTGATCTTGGACAGCGCCTACGCGCTTATGGCGGGGCGCCTCAGGCCGTGGTTGACGGGCACGCATCGTGGCCGTTTGCGTAACCGGATCACCGGCTCCTTGCTGATGGTGACTGGCGCCGGCCTCGCCCTGGTTCGAAAAAGTTAGGCGTCCGCAAGCCACTCGGTCATCAATTCCACAAGCCGCGCCGGTTGCTCCAGCGGGGTCATATGGCCGCAATCGGGCACAACGGCCAACGACGCACCGAAAATACCTTCAGCAAGTTCCTCGGCCTCAGTCATCGTCCGCAGCCGGTCTGCGTCGCCGGTAACGACAAGAGTAGGACATGTGATCTCGTTCAGCCGCGCCAACCCGTCTTCGCGGACTAACCCCATTTGGCGTAGGAAAACGTCCTTGCCGAGACCGCGCGCCATCGCCTGAATATGATCGAGAAGCGCTTGGTCATCGCCCCGGTCAGGATGTAGGGCTTGCTTGAGCGAAGCCGGCGCCATTCCGGTGAACGGCCTGGCCGATGCCAGTTCGATCATTCGGCGGTTTCGAATTAAGTCTTTATCCGAAGTCCTTCGCGCTGAGGTGTTCAACAACGCCAGATGGCTGACCCGATCAGGCGCGCGAAGCGCCACGTCGCGGGCGATATAGCCGCCCATGGAAAACCCAGCGATGGCGAACGTTTCCGGCGCTTGCGCAAGTACCCGATCCGCCATTTCGCCAATCGTTGGGTCTCGGAACAAATCGCCAAAAGACACGTCAGCAACAGCGGATAAATCTTCGACGACAAAATCCCAAAGCCGGTGATCGCACATCAATCCCGTCAAAAGCACCAAATTTGAACCGCGCGCACTCACGACATGTCCACTTCGGCGTCCACTTGGGCGGCAACCTGCCCTATCACTTCGCGCAGCCAACGGTGCGCCGGGTTGGCGCGGTGGCGCTTGTGCCAATAAATGGACCAATGGAAATGCGCCGGCGCAAACGGCACATCGACAAAAGCCAGATCATGGCTTTCCGTAAACCGCCGCGCATGACGTTCCGTCATCACCGCGACCAGATCCGTCGCTTGAATGATCGCCGGCACCGGAAGCCAGTGCGGGACGGTCAAACCAATCGCGCGCTCGGCATTCAAGGTTGCCAATTGGTTATCGACAAACCGGTCATCGAGCGGACTTTGCGCAACCCGGATATGTTTAAGTCCCAAAAAATCGGGCAACGACAGTTTCGCGTTAGTCGCCGGATGGTCTTTGCGATACACACAAACCATCCGGCCTGGCATTAACTGGCCTTCGACAACGGCGGCCGGAATATCCAATTGCGTGCTCAGGGCAATGTCCAATTCGTCAGCAACAAGCGCGTCGACCGTCGCCGTTGGCGACAGATGCTGAACATGAAGCCTCATGCCCGGCGCCTCGCGCTCAATGCGGGCGGCCAACGCCGGCATCAATAACATCAACAACAGATCGGAAAGCCGCAGCCTGTAATCCCCCGTCGCCGTCAATGGGTCAAATTGAGTGCCGTCTTCAACCAAGCGCCCAACCTCGCGGAGGATCGGACCGATACGCTCGGCCAATTCAAGTGCGCGTGCCGTCGGCTCCATACCGGCGCCGGTGCGGATTAGAAGTTCATCGTCGAACAGGTATCGCAATCGCCCCAGCGCGCTGGACGCCGCTGGTTGACTGAGGCCGACCCGCTCTGCTGCCCGTGTCACATGGCGCTCGCGCATCAAGGCATCAAACACGACCAGCAAATTGAGATCGATATTGCGGAGATTCACGCTCTCAACCTTTTCCATGCCGCACGCTCAATTGACGCCTTCACTTTATCAATCACTCCCTGTCATCAGATCAGTGCGTCGGTGAGTTCCTGGAAATCGGCCACGATGATGTCCGGTTGCTGCGGTTCGTGGCCGAACGGCCGCTTCCGTCGATCAATGAACGCCGTGCGCATACCAAATGCCTTTGCACCGATACAATCAAAAGCATGGTTGGCGACAAACAGAATGGATGTGCGTTCCTCGCCCAACAGTTCCTCTGCCTTGGCATAGGTTTTCCAATGGGGTTTGAAATACCCAGCCTCTTGAACAGATATTGTGGCGTCAAACGGAAACCCAATATGTGGCTTCGCGGCTTCCAGCATATCGCGGTCGCCGTTTGACAGGATCGCAAGCTTGTAGCCGGCTTCCCGAAGCTGCCCGAGCGCATCGACGACATCGGGAAAAGGTTTGAGTTTCTCAATCTCGCTGACGAGCCATTGAACGTCGTTTTGGGAATAACTGATACCAGAGCGGTCCATGACGTTTGAAACCGCGCGATGCCCAATCTGCCGATAGGGCGTGTGGCCACGGTCGCAAAGGGCGTCGATCATTGAATTTTCAAAATGCGTCCGACGCCACCATGTCACAAACCGGTGCGCTTCGCCGTCCCAGCCTTTATCTTTCAGAAAGGGCGCCACGGCATCCGTCAGCCCCGCTTGCATGTCCACAACCGTCCCGTATTGATCAAATACCAACACATTGATATCGCGCTTGAGGATATCGTGAAGTTCCATGGTATTCTCCTTTTCGACAAACGTTCTTAACAGCGGCCGGCAGCTTGCAGCGCCGTGCATTATATTTGAAATGAATAAATAATATAAAATTATTGATATGACAAATATACAGGCGCGTCCGACTATTCAGCATGACAATGAACGCACCCGTGTCACCTTGTGGGAATTCGCGCCCGGCGCGGCCACCGGCTGGCACCGTCATGAAATGGATTATGTCATCATCCCGTTGACCACCGGCAAGCTCACGCTTATCGAAGACGGTGGCGCCGAAAACACCGCCGAATTGACAGCCGGCGTCTCCTATTTTCGCGAAGTCGGCGTCGAGCACGACGTCATCAATGCCAACGATTTCGACTTCGCCTTTTTGGAGGTCGAGTTCAAATAACCTTGTTCGACGCATGGGCCGTGTGACAGCCCTTGCCGTGTCCGTTCCAGTGGGTTACACCCGCGCCACAGAATTCATAAAAATTCCCGCGTTTTAGGAGCAATAGATGCCTTTTGATGATTGCCTTGTCGCAGACATGAGCCTGGCCGAATGGGGCCGCAAGGAAATGAATATCGCCGAGATCGAAATGCCAGGATTGATGGCAATTCGCGAAGAGCACGGTGCCGCCCAGCCGCTGAAGGGAGCGCGGATCGCTGGCTCCCTCCATATGACTATCCAGACCGCTGTATTGATTGAGACATTGCAAGCCCTTGGCGCCGAAGTGCGCTGGGCGTCATGTAATATTTACTCAACCCAAGATCACGCCGCGGCAGCCATCGCAGCCACAAATACGCCTGTATTCGCGACAAAGGGCGAGACGCTCGAAGAATACTGGGACTATGCGCACCGCATTTTCGAGTGGGCGGATGGCGGCACACCCAACATGATTTTAGATGACGGCGGCGACGCCACCTTGATGATCCACCTCGGCATCAAGGCGGAAAAAGATCTCTCGGTGCTCGGCAATCCGGGCAGCGAAGAAGAAGAAGTTCTGTTCGCGGCGATCAAGGCACGAGTTCAAGAACAGCCCGGCTGGTATTCGAAAATGGGTGCGGCCATCAAGGGCGTCACCGAAGAGACGACCACCGGCGTTCACCGCCTGCAGCACATGGCGGAAGAAGGCTCGCTCTTATTCCCCGCCATCAACGTCAACGATTCTGTCACTAAATCGAAATTCGACAACAAATATGGTTGTCGCGAAAGTCTGGTCGATGCCATCCGTCGCGCCACCGATGTCATGATGGCCGGTAAAGTCGCCATGGTTGCCGGCTTCGGTGACGTCGGCAAAGGCTCCGCCGAAAGCCTTCGCAACGGCGGGTGCCGGGTTATGGTAAGCGAAGCCGACCCGATCTGCGCCTTGCAGGCCGCCATGGAAGGTTTCGAAGTGGTGACCATGGAAGATGCCGCGCCACAGGCCGACATTTTCGTTACCGCGACGGGCAACATCGACGTTATTACGGTCGACCATATGCGAGCCATGAAGGACCGTGCCATCGTCTGTAACATCGGCCATTTCGATTCCGAAATTCAAATCGCCGGCCTAAAAAACCTGAAATGGGACAATATTAAGCCGCAGGTTGACGAGATCGAATTCCCCGACGGCAAACGGATAATTGTTCTCGCCGAAGGGCGGCTGGTTAACCTCGGCTGTGCGACCGGCCACCCAAGCTTCGTCATGTCCGCGAGCTTCACCAATCAAGTGTTGGCGCAGATGGAAATTTGGGAAAATCCCGGCAAGTATGAAAATCAAGTCTACGTCCTGCCCAAACATTTGGACGAGAAAGTTGCCGCACTGCATCTTGCGAAACTGGGTGTCAATCTGACGACATTGCGTGCCGACCAAGCCGAATACATCGGCGTCAGTGTAGACGGACCTCACAAGCCAGAAGCATATCGCTATTGATCTTGCCGTTTATTTATTGAAAAGGCGGCCGAAAGGCCGCCTTTTTTTATTGCGTCGTCGACATCCACATTCTCTGTCTCGTCGCTGTATCCCTTGCCGCCGGGGAGGGCCCGCGGGTACAGTCGGGCATGTCGTCTGAAGAATTGAAAACCCGCATTAGCGATTTCTTCGCATCGATCGCAAAAGGGCCTCTCGGTGAGATGGACCCGTCGCTGGTCGCCGTTATTGCGGCGTGTGCCACAGCAATCATATTCTGCATTCTCTATTTTTCTCAACGAGCCCGAATACAAAGATTGGAAGTTGACCGCGAGAGGCTCACGGCGGTGGCAACACGTGCCAAGGAAATCCTCGCCACGGCACCCGACGGCTTGTTTTTGTGGGATCATATTCTGGGCGGAATTACATGTTCGCGGCGCTTGGCCGTACTGCTCAACCTCGAAGGCGGCACACATGCCCGATATGACGACATACGAAGCCGCTTCGAAGGCGGCTCGTTACAAGCCCTCGAACGCAACGTATCCGCCCTACGAAGCAACGGGTCTCCTTTTGGCATTCTGCTGACGTCTGGCAAACGGACATTGGAAGCCGTTGGCGCGCGGGCCGAGACTGATGACGGCCAACCCGTCGCCGATATCGTCTGGATGCGCGACGTCAGTGAAATTTCCACAGGCGACGGCGCTGATGCAACGGGACAAGCGCCGACGGCGCACCCGCCCGGCGCAAATGCTTCGGGACTTGATGACCGTCATTTGACGGCATTGCTGGACGCCATGCCGATTCCGATCTGGTTGCGCAATTCAGGTTTGCGCATTGCTTTTGTAAACCATGCCGCGCAAGGAGTTGTCGATGAAGCGCCGGCAATGGCTGAAAAAGCGAGACAGCAAGGCCACGCATTTACAGAGCGCCGGTTGCTTGACGTGGACAATGCGGCCCGGCTCATGGACGTCACGGAGATTCCCTTGGGCGCCCAGGGCGGCGCCCCAGAAGAAAGTGCAAAAACCGGCGGCACGGTCGGCTTTGCCGTCGATCGAACCGAGCGCGAAGAAGCGGAAGGTGAATTGAAACGCCAGACCCAGGCCCGTGACGCCGTTCTGGAAACGCTCAGCAACTCGATCGCCATTTTCACTGCCGACAAACGCTTGGATTTTTGCAACCCAGCTTTCGTCAAATTGTGGGACCTTGATGCCGGTTGGCTGCGTGACAAACCCGAATTTGGAGAAATTCTGGAAAAATTGCGCGAGCGTAGGCAATTGCCGGAGGTCGCCGATTTTAGAGCTTTCAAAGCGGAACGATTAGCGCAGTTCAACGCCGTAACAGTACCGGTGCAAGATCTCATGCATCTTCCCGATGGTCGCACGATCAAGCGAACCGTGGCACCGCACGCCGATGGTGGTTTGATCTTCGCTTATGATGACATGAGCCAGCAATTGGGCCTTGAGCGTTCGATGAAGGAACAGGGCGCCGTACAGCGTGAAACGCTCGACAATCTACACGAAGGGGTGGCGGTTTATGGAAGCGATGGCCGTTTGACGCTGTTTAATCCCGTTTACGCGCGGTTATGGAATCTCGACGATACATATCTTCAAACGGAACCGCATATTTCCGATGTTGTCGATCGGAGCCGCGCCCTGACGCCGCCGGCGCAAGATAACGATAGCTGGACTGATGATGCCTGGCGCCAACACCGCGACCTTGTGGTCGCTCGGCTGTTGTCGCGTGCCCAAACCTCCGGCCAGATCAAACTGACCAACGGCACAGTTGTTGATCAAGCTAATGTTCCACTGCCCGATGGCGCCGTGCTGTTATCGTATTTGGACGTTACCGACAGTGCGCGCGTTGAAGGAGCACTGCGCCAACAGGCAAAGGCCTTCCAAGAAGCGGACAAGATGAAAACCGAATTCATCGCCAATGTTTCTTATCAGGTTCGGACACCGCTCAACACGGTAATCGGGTTTGCAGACATGCTGTCACAAAACCTGTACGGCGAGCTCAACCCACGCCAATCTGAGTACACCAATGGCATTCTCGCGACGTCGCGGACGGTGATGTCGATCCTCGGTGATATTCTTGATCTGACATCGATAGAAACCGGAAGACTAAAACTTGAGAAAGACACATTCGATGTTCATGCATTCCTGGTGACCTGCCTGAACCTTATTCAAGAACGTGCCAGGCACCGCAACTTAAAGGTTGAGTTCGATTGCCCCCCTGATATCGGTTGGATGATCGCCGACGAGAAACGCCTGAAACAGGTGATATTCAATTTGCTGAGCAACGCCATTACCTTCACCCCACCGCACGGCAGCCTCCGCCTCGAAGCCCGGCGCCAAGGAAGCGCCAGTGGCGGCGATATTGTCATTACAGTAGCTGATACCGGTGTCGGTATTCCCGCCGGCGAACGTGAGCGG
>Ga0233433_10002911_pt1 | contig 14398 bp, 14 predicted proteins | sample SI_122_August201_5_FD_179868 | JGI IMG/M metagenome (GOLD analysis project Ga0233433, IMG submission 179868) | Seawater microbial communities from Saanich Inlet, British Columbia, Canada - SI_122_August2016_100_MG | ecosystem: Environmental > Aquatic > Marine > Inlet | place: Canada: British...
AAGACAGAAAATTTATTGTTGAAGCGCGGGAACTCGCCAAACGGGCGCGTCGCGCCGCGCCTTCATTTGTTCCCGCAGTGCTGCGGTTGGCCACCCTGGACATTGATAGGGGCAATAAACGCTCGGCCAAAAGAATTTTGGAACGCGCCTTCAAAACCCAGCCCCATCCAGATATTGCCAGCACGTATGGCAAATTGGCAGAAGGCGACGGCGATGATCTTTTGCGCGCCCGGCTGCGGTTAATGGAACGGTTGCTCAAACTTAACCCAGATCACCCAGAAAGCCATTTTGGCGTTGCTAACGCTGCCCATAATGCTGGTTTGTGGGATGAAGCGCGCGCGCATGCAGCGGCAGCGGAAAAACATTTTTTGAATTCTGGCACCCCACCAGCGCGCCTATACCGGTTGCTTGCCAGCATCGAAGAAGATGAAAAAGGGGACCGTGATGCGGCCGGTCGTTGGTTGATGCGCGCAGGAGATGCAGCATTGGATCATCGATGGATTTGCAGTTCTTGTGGGGCAGGGTTTGTAGCCTGGACGGCGCCTTGTCCGCAATGCCAATCGTTTGATTGTCTTCATTGGGATACACCAGAATCTGTTTCGGTTATTTCTGATATCAGCGGAACAGATGGTGCTCATATTGGCGTGGATGATAATAGTATCAAATTAACGAAACCGTCCTTTAAAGGCGGGGATGAAGATTAGGGATTTCCGTCTTATTCATTTCGCGCTAGTGTGCGCGCGTTAGTGCCAAAATTGTTGCCGCCTTAGCTCAGTTGGTAGAGCATCGCATTCGTAATGCGGGGGTCGCAGGTTCGAATCCTGCAGGCGGCACCATTTTTTATTCGCATGCCAGCGTATAAAAATCAGAGAAATTCTTAATTTTTTTCACGAACGATGCACGCAAAAAACGGCGGCGCCAATTAATTGGCCATCAAAATAGACGCGTAATTTTCTAAATAAATTTTTTGCGCATGACGATATTTGATTTTTTGATGATGTAATGGTGCAATTAAATTCATTGACGATTACTTTTTGTTAACCTTAACTGACTAATGCTCAGCACGGTTTAGTATTAGTGCCCACAAATTTGGGAAATTCTTGATCTTTGAATTACAGAGGAGTCAGATGATGGCTGCTAAGACGACCACGAAGAAAAAGCCTGCCGCGAAGAAAAAATCTGTCGCGAAGAAAAAAGTTGTCGCTAGAAAAAAAGTTGTCGCTAAGAAGCGGCCCGCAGCGAAGAAAAAAGTTGTTGCGAAGAAAAAAGTTGTCGCCAAAAAGAAGGTAGCAGCGAAGAAAAAGCCCGCAGCCAAAAAGAAGGTAGCAGCGAAGAAAAAGCCCGCAGCCAAGAAGAAGGTTGCAGCGAAGAAGAAGGTTGCAGCCAAGAAAAGGCCCGCAGCGAAGAAAAAGGTTGCAGCGAAGAAGAAGCCAGCAGCCAAGAAGAAAGTTGCAGCCAAGAAGCGGCCCGCAGCGAAGAAAAAAGTTGCGGCTAAGAAGAAGCCAGCAGCCAAGAAGAAAGTTGCAGCCAAGAAGCGGCCCGCAGCGAAGAAAAAAGTTGCGGCTAAGAAGAAAAAGCCAGCAGCGAAGAAGAAAGTTGCAGCCAAGAAGCGGCCCGCAGCGAAGAAAAAAGTTGCAGCTAAGAAGAAAAAGCCAGCAGCCAAGAAGAAGGTTGCAGCGAAGAAGCGGCCCGCAGCCAAGAAAAAAGTTGCAGCTAAGAAGAAAAAGCCTGCAGCAAAGAAGAAAAAGCCTGCTCGAAAAACTGCAGCGAAGAAGGCTTCGAACCCTGTTCATAAACAGCTTAGTAAGCTGCGCAAGCAGGTTTCTTCAAGTAAGATTATGCGTAAAGGTCCCGCGAAGAATCGTCGTAAGGTGCGCCGGGCTGCCTAACAGCTTTGCTTTAAGTTAAGCGAGGTTTTATTTTGAAAGCGGCAGTCCTAAGGGGCTGCCGCTTTTCTTTATGTTTTAATGGGGGAAACAATATCGTGCCAATGTTCCAGGGTTCCCCCTGGCTTGCCGGCCGTATTTTTAGATAAATCTTTGGTAATGAAATCGAAGGCCTCATCCACACTGTCTACCCTCTGGATCAGGTCCAGGTCTTTTCGGGCAATGGTGCCCGCCCCTACCATGCTGTTCAGATCCAGGGCTTTACGCCAGAAATCCTGACCGTAAAGTACGATGGGCATGCGTTTCTTCAGCTTGAGGGTCTGGCAGAGCGTTAAAACCTCCATCACTTCGTCCAGCGTGCCAAACCCGCCCGGCATGAACACCATGGCTTTGGCAAAATAGGCAAACCAGAATTTTCTCATAAAAAAGTAATGGAACATAAGGGACAGTTCCGGAGTGATATACCGATTTGGGGCTTGCTCAAACGGTAGGGCGATATTGAGGCCAATGTTAATTCCCTTTGCATCATGGGCGCCCCGATTGGCGGCTTCCATGATGCCAGGCCCTCCCCCGGTGCAGACAACATAGCGCTGACCTTTTTCTAAGCTTTTTGACCATTCCGTCAGACGTCGGGATAATTCACGGGCTTCTTCATAATAGCGCGACGTTCGCAGACGCTGGCGTGCGGCGGCGACCCCGATTTTTTTATTCAGAGCTGATTTCAATGCCCTTTCCGCCTTTTTGCGCTCCTGTATACGGGCTGAGCCGAAAAATACGATGGTATCTTGAATGCCGGCGGCCTTGAATCTTGCTTCTGGTTCCAGATATTCAGCAAGAATGCGCAATGCACGGGCATCAGGGCTGGTTAGAAAGGATTGATCGAGAAATGAAAGTTCATTATTCGGTTTTTGCTTTAGGGCCTTCTGCCTGGTTTTTTGCCTGGTTATTTGTTCTGTGGCGCTTTTTTTGCGGGTTTTGTTTCCGACTTTCGGGCCGGCACTAGCTTTTCGAGTTGCCATTTTTCTTACTTCCTTTTTCAGATCGCAAAATTCAAACAATAAAAACCAGAGCAGAAACCAGAGAATTGCACCCTGATGATACTTGGTTAGGGGCTCAGTAACCAAATATTCAGATTCCTGAGGGAAAATCAGGCAAATACATCCAAGCAGGATAAAAATCAGATGCGTGCCCCCATGCTTAAAGAATCGGTCTACAGAGAGGAATACCCGTCTGGCTCTCACGTTTTTCGAGAAGGTGAGCCCGGCAGTTGCGCCTATGTGATTGAGCGGGGTGCGGTTGAGATATCAACCCTGCATCAGGGCAGAAAAATCGCCATTTCAAGTCTTGGCGAAGGTGACCTGTTCGGGGAAATGGCTCTGGTGGACAGTGAATTGCGTAGCGCGTCTGCCATGACCACCGAAGAAACCGTGGTCGTTGTGATCAGTCTGGATCAACTGCGTGAAAAACTGGAACAGGCCGATCCGCTTATTACCTTCTTTACAAGAAATATTCTGGAGCGTTTCAGGGATTCCCAAAGCCGACTTCTTGGCCATAGCAGGGAAGCAGATGATTCTAACGTTGTCGGATCTGTGCTTGAGAAGGATGTTTCCTTGCCGCGTCACCGCGAACGGGCCATGCGAAAACTTAAATTCGAGAATGAAATCAACAAGGCGTTGATAAACGAAGAAAACATTATTCATTACCAGCCAATTCTCGATCTTCGGACGGGTGCCATGGCCGGGCTTGAAGCCCTTTTGCGCTGGGATCATCCAGAGCGCGGCCTTTTATATCCAAACGATTTCATCGGGTTTTCTGAAGAAACCGGCTTGATTATTCCCATGGGCTTGTGGGTTTTGGAAGAATCATGCAAGGCACTTCTTTCCTTTCAGAAAAAATTAAACGCGGTCGATCCGAATGCGCCCTTGTTGTTTATGTCTATCAATCTGTCGTCCAGGCAGTTTTCAGACATTGATCTGGTGCGCAATATTTCGAACATCATCGATGACACAGGGGTTAACCCAGAACAGATCAAGCTTGAAATTACGGAAAGCCTCTTGATGGATAACCCATCGCGCGCCGCGGTGACCCTTAACGGTGTTAAGGCGTTGGGCCTTGAAATTGCCATTGATGATTTTGGTACCGGGTATTCATCTCTCAGCTATTTGCATCGGTTCCATATTGATACCTTGAAAATTGACCGTTCATTCGTGTCAACGGCCACCATGAATAAGGGGTCCATGGAAATTGTTCGCGCCATTGCGGGCCTTGCCCACAACTTGGGCCTGGATATTGTTGCCGAAGGCATTGAACAGCCCGAACAGGTGACCCTGCTTCGTGATGTGCAGTGCGAATACGGTCAGGGATTTTTCTTCTCAAAACCGGTTGTCGACACCGAAATTCTTTCTCGCATCGAAGAACTGGGTGAGGCCAAAAACAAGGTGACCCCAATCGGGATCGCCTAACAGGCGTTAACCGGTGTGCCTAACAGGCGTTAGGCGTCGTATCCAGGATTGATCCGATCCAACATGGCCTTCAATGACGGAAACCCATCGGGGCGTTCCTTGCTGGGCACGGCATCATTGGCAAATTGTTCAGCCGTAAATTCCAGCAGATTATCGCTCATGGAGGTTATTTTTTCCCCGGTCGCCTGAATAGCCAGTTGCGTTTTGCAGGCTTTTTCCATGGCATAGATTTCCTTGAAGGCCCGGCCAATGGTTGGCGCACAGACCAAAAGCCCGTGGTTGCGAAGCACCAGATAATTGAGCTGGCCAAGGTCTCGCACCAGACGTTCCCGTTCATCCAGATCCTGGGCCTTGCCTTCAAAATCATGATACGCGACACGTTTGTGATAACGGGTTGCCTTTTGGGTGATGGGCTCCAGCCCATTGATCAGCGTTGATACGGCCATGCCTGCCACGGTGTGGGTGTGCAGTACGCATTTGGCATCGGGGCGTGATGCATGGATTGCCGAATGAATGACAAAGCCAGCGGGATTGATCACGTGATCGGTTTCCTGAACGATGGTGCCATTAATGTCCACCTTGACCAGATCTGATGCGGTAATTTCACTGAACAACACGCCATAGGGGTTGAGCAGGAAATGTTCTTCGGCACCCGGCACCCGAAGCGAAACATGGGTGGCGAAAAGATCATCCATATCGAAATGGGCAACCAGCCGGTAACAGGCCGCAAGGTCAACCCTTGTTGCCCATTCAGCTTCTGACATGGTGTTGTCGGCGGGCACAACTTGTTTGAAAACTGGACTTGCGCACATAACGTTCTCCCTTATGGGGCCAAAGGTGACCCCGTGTTATTTATTGGCCTTATTAGAAAGCCTTTGGAAGACTCTATGCTGATCAAACCCGGTGCGTCAATTGGCCGTTATTTTCGGGCAATCATGCCCATGACGGCTTTCATCAGAGGACTTTTGCGCCTCGCCAGTTCATCCAAAACATTAAAATGGTAAAAACCCGGTGCCTTGGGCCTTGAAACCCGTAGTCCCCGGCCCTTCCAGGTGCGGGCGAGCGCTTGTTCGTTGCGCAAAAACTCATCTCCCTCTTTGCTGCCGACAGCAGAAATGAGCGGTATGGGGTGTGGTGGGGCAAGGTTAAGGGGTGAAAGGGCGCGCACTTCTGCATCATCAAGGCCAAGATCACGGTGCTGTCGGCAGAGCGCCAGTGGCCGCAGGTCATAAAGGCCAGAAATGCAGGTCGCACTTTTAATGGTGTTTTCTGGCAGGCCATAATGGCGCCAATCGGTGGCGGCCATCATGGCTGCAAGATGGCCGCCTGCGGAATGGCCCCCGACATGAAGCCGGGTTGGGTCAAAGCGCAAACCGCTTGGATAATTAAGAAGCCAGTGAATGGCGCGCTGGCAGCTTTCAACGATTTTTGTCATGCGAACTTCAGGTGCTAGGGGATAGCCAATGGCGGCAAAATTGACGCCGTTGTCGATAAAGGCAGGGGCCAGATAGGAAAACAGGTTTTTGTTCCGGGTCTTCCAGTATCCGCCATGGATGAACACAAACAGGGGGGCAAAGGGATCTTCGGTCGGGAAATAATCAATGCGTTGGCGGGGATGGGTGCCATACACGAAATCCAGCAACCGGGGCCGGTTTTCAATAATCGTGGCATTCTGGGCATTGATCCGGGCTTCGCGTTTTGCTTTGGCAGGGTCTAGATGTCGTTCGCGTTCGGACCCGGAATATTCAAGTTCCAGACTGGGCAGATCGTAATTTAGAAATACCGGCTTCATGATTTCCTTATGTCCTTTGTTTTTCTGTCTGTTCTATCTCTATATGTGTGGCCAGCCTCCGGGGGGAAGTCAAGTCAGCCTGATTTTAAACAATCCTTGGTCCGATAAATAGGGTTTGCAGCCTCAACACCTATAATATATGAATACGTGTTCATATATTATAGGTGTTGAATGGCTCTGACCAGCGACCAACGAATAGAAATGGCGGAAATGTTCCGTCTTATGGGGGACCCGACCCGGCTCAACATTCTGATCAGCTGTCTGGATGGCCCGGTTTCGGTGGGGGAATTGACCAAAATTACCGGCGCGTCTCAATCGCTGGTTTCCCATCATCTGCGTTTGTTGCGTGCGGCCCGGATTCTGCGGGCAACCCGTCAGGGGCGGCATATGTTTTATACGGCGGCGGATGCGCATATCCGAACCGTGGTGGCCGATATGATGGACCACGTTGGGGAACCCATGGATGAAGGCCCCATGGAAGAAGAGGACATGGGATGAACGACGCGCCGGATAATTGCTGCGGGGACGTGGTGGCAACAACACCCGCATACCGGCGGGTTTTGTGGACGGTGTTGGTGGTCAATCTTTCCATGTTTGTGATCGAAGGCAGCGCCGGGATCACGGCTTTTTCTGTCGCCCTACAGGCGGACGCTCTTGATTTTCTGGGTGATTCCGCAAGTTATGCAATTTCATTGTTTGTCCTAAGCCTTGCCATGAAGTGGCGCACGGGTGCCGCCATGGTCAAGGGTGTCTCTATGGGCTTGTTTGGCCTTTGGGTGGTGGGTGCCACGATATGGTCCTTTATTGTAACGGGAAAACCGTCTGCCGTGATTATGGGATCAATTGGGATGTTGGCGCTTATCGCGAATGTTTTTTCGGCATTTCTGCTTTATCGCTTTCGCGAAGGCGATGCGAACATGCGCTCCGTTTGGCTGTGTTCACGCAATGATGCCATCAGCAACATTGCGGTCATGATTGCGGCCAGCGGCGTTTTCTATACAGGCCAAAACTGGCCCGATCTTTTGGTGGCCATCATCATGGCGGGCTTGGCATTGTTTGCGTCATTTCAGGTCATCCGTCATGCAAGACAAGAATGGCGTCAAACGAATGATCAGGGCAGCACAATCACCTGAGATTAATTTTTAAAAATCCGCTAGAACACCGATCACTTGACCCGTTATAAAGTTGGCCATTATGCGTTTCCGAACTGCATCAATCTTTGTCATTGGAATTGTCGCCTGTGTTTTGGTGGCTTGGGGATTGGTGTCTCTTGTACGGGTGGCCCCCCCGAGCACAACGTCAAAATCCCAATCCGGGGTGGTGAACACAGGGGATGTTAAATTTGGCGGCGCTTTTACCCTGACCGATCATACTGGCAAGCGTGTCCGGGACACGGATTTTCACGGGCGAAATATGTTGGTGTTTTTCGGCTATACGTTTTGTCCTGATGTTTGCCCAACAGAACTCCAGATCATTGCCCGGGCAGTGGATATTCTTGGTAAAAAAGCATCAAATCTGGTGCCCGTCTTCATCACCATTGATCCCGCCCGTGATACGCCCACCCAACTGGCACCGTATGTTGCTGCCTTTCATCCCAGGCTTGTGGGAATGACTGGAAGCCAGAAAGAAATTTCCGCCATTGCCAAAGCCTACAAGGTCTCTGCCCGCAAGGCCCCGGGCTCCGGGAAGGACAGCAAGGAATATTTGATGGATCACACATCGTTTATGTATCTTATGGGGCCCGATGGCCAGTTGCGGGCCCTGTTTCGCGCGGGCATTAAACCTGAAATTCTGGCCCGTGAAATTGCCGCCCGTCTTTAGCGACCATCTTTAAAGGAATCTGATCTTGAAAAATATTCTAATGTTCATTGTTACCATCGTTCTAACCATCATCATTTTGACACTCTTTCGGTCGCGTTCTGATGGTGCGGAAATGGTAACCGTCAGCAATGCATGGGCCCGTGCCAGTGCGGGGATGGCCCACAATGGCGCTGCATATTTTTCAATTCAAAATGGCCACCGCGCAGATAAATTGATTGGCATTTCAACGCCGATCGCCAAACGGGCAGAAATTCATTCCCACACAATGACGGGTGGCGTCATGCGTATGCGCGAGATTAAAGGCGGCATCGCACTGAAACCCGGCGTGCAATTTACGTTTCAGCCAGGCGGCCATCACGCCATGCTAATGGGGTTGGCAGCACCGTTAAAGGCGGGGGCGCATTTTCCCCTGATCGTTAATTTTGAACACGCCGGAAAAAAACCTGTCACCGTTCATGTTCGGTCCCTTCGTCATGTGCCAGCACCTTCATCTGACGTGCATAAAAAAATGGGCCGGGGAATGGCCCCAGCCCATTAATTGAAATTTGGTAGTTAAATATTTGGGTTTTGTTATCGGCGGTTGCCGAAAAGATGCAGCAACATAATCATCAGGTTGATGAAATCCAGATAAAGCGTCAACGCACCCATGATGGCTTTTTTGCCAGTGGTCTCATGGCTATCGCTTTCCATGTACATCAACTTAATGCGCTGGGTGTCATAGGCAGTCAGCCCGGCAAACACCAAAACCCCAACCACCGAAATGACAAACTGCATGGCAGAGCTTTGCATGAACATGTTCACAACTGAGGCGATGATGATGCCGATCAAGCCCATGACCAAAAATGAACGCATGGGGCCAAGGTCTCTTTTGGTGGTGTAGCCATACAGGCTAAGGGCGCTGAAGGATGCGGCGGTGATAAAAAAAACCCGGGCGATAGATTCTCCCGTGTAGATCAGAAAAATGCTCGATAGGGACAATCCCATGACCCCGGCAAAAAGCCAGAACAGCAATTGGCTTGTAAACAGGGACAAGCGATTAATGCCAAAGCTTAACACCATCACAAAAGCCAGTGGCGCCAGCATGACGACCCATTGAAGGGGGGTGCCAAAGATAGCCTGCATCAGGGCAGGGGTGTGGGATGCGGCATAGGCGACGATCCCCGTCAGGGCAACGCCTGATGCCATGTAGTTGTATACCTGAAGCATGTGTTGGCGCAGACCGACATCGATCTGGGCGGCTTCAGCTTCGGCGCGGGTCATCGTGCGTCTGTCAGAACCAAGCATAGAAAACCTCAATTGGTTGAAAGTGTTCAGGGCTACATTTTTGCGCCCGATTAAGACAACAATATGTCATTGAATTGAAAGCTTTCAAGGGGCATTTGTTATAATTAAAAACGATCATCGCGCAAAATGACCGCAGGTTTTTGGGCCAATGCCCGCCAGGTTCCAATGAATCCAAGGATTGTGATCGCACAAGCGGCCCCAATAACGGTCAAAGCGATCTCTGGGCCTAGAAATATCCAGCCCTGATCCATAATCCGGGTCAGGATGAAATACCCCCCACCCGTGCCCAGAATGGCCGCTAACAGGGCCGCAGCCCCACCGGCAATGCCATACTCGATTATGTAGGCAATACCAAGATCGCGGCGTTTTGCGCCGGCAACCTTGAGGATGACCGCATCGCGTACCCGTTCCCGGCGTCCCGCCCCGATGGCACCTGCCAGCACCAGCATGCCAACCATCAAGGTCAACACATTGGTGGCCCGTGCCGCCCCTGCCAGATGGTCCAGCATGCCTGCGGCCATTTGTAATGCCTCGCGCACGCCAATGGCGGTGATGTTGTCAAACTGGCCGCTTATGGCGCGAACCAGTGCGGTTTCGCTTTTTGGGGTGGCATTGACGATGGCGACATGGGTGTGGGGTGCACCATCCAGAATGCCCGGCGACAAAATCATTGTGAAGTTAAGCCCCAACCGTGCCCAATCCACGCGCCGTGTGTTTTGGATGCGCGCGGTCACCTTGCGGCCAAGGATGTTTAACGTCACGGTATCGCCAATGCCGATGCCCAGCCCCCGGGCGGACTGGTGCGCAATGGACATGAGGGCTGGCCCTTTGTAATTTTTTGGCCACCATTTCCCAGTAACGATTTCTGTGCCTTCAGGCATGGCATCGGTATAGGTCAGGCCACGATCGCCGCGCACCACCCAGCGCGTTCCGGGCCGCACCTTTGACAGGGTGATGGGTGCATCATTTATGGCAATGATGCGCCCCCTGAGGGTCGGCATGCGCTGAATGGCCCCGGTGCCTTCGATGGCCCGAACGGTTTTTTCAAAGGCTGCCACCTGACCCGGCTGAATATCGATAAAGAAATATGCCGGGGCTTTGGTAGGCAGACGGTGGTTGATCTGATTGCGCAAATTGCCTTCAACCATGATCAGGGTCACAAACAGGGTCAGCCCAACGCCAAACGCCAAAACGATTGTGGGTGTTGGCGCACCCGGCCGATGGACATTGGCAAGCGCAAGATTAAGCCGGGGCCAAGGCCTGGTACATCGTGCCAACCGGCGTGCTGCAAGGCGCGCGCCTGATTGTAAAAGCAATCCCATCCCATGAAACAATGGAAAGACAATAAGGGTGCCCAGAATGAACCACACGGCAAAGCGCGGGCGTATGGCGGTCGTATAGGCCAACCCGGCGATCACCATCGCCGCACCGAAAAGCCAGATCAGGGTTTTGGGGTCTGGCCTAAATCGATCATCGGAGACCAGCCCGCGAAGCAGGCTGGCCGCACTTGTGGTTCGTGCCCGGGCCAATGGCCAGAGCGAAAACAAAATGGTGACCGCAACGCCGTAGATCGCGGCGGTGATTAGCGCTGGAGGAAAAATGCCAGAGACCGGGGTCACAGGCAAAAGCCCTGCAAGATAGGGCAAGGTGAGGATGGGAAGCATTGCGCCTGCGACCAGCCCGATTAAAATTCCGGCGAGGGCAACGATGGCAATTTCCGTGGCAAAGACTGCAAAAATAAAATCACCCGTGGCACCTAAACATTTAAAGGTGGCAATGGTGTGGCGTTTCCCCCCCAGATAACCGGTGACGGCACAGGCGACGCCAATGCCGCCCACCAAAAGGGCGGTTAAGCTTATGAGGGTAAAAAACAAAGCCGCCCGATCCAAAAACCGCTGGATTCTGGGTGCTGCATTGGTGGTATTGCGAAGCCGCCAACCGGCATCGGGAAAGGCTTTCAGCAATGCGCTCTCAAAGGCCTGCCCATCGGTGCCGGGGGTGTATTTTACCCGGGTGTGATAGCGGATCAGGCTCCCCGGCTGGACCAGCCCGGTGGCGGCCATGGCGGCTTGGGATACCATCACCCTTGGGCCAAATCGAAACAGCCCGGACCCCCGGTCGGGTTCCAGCAATAATTGTGCTTTCAGCACAAAGATGGCCTTACCAATGCGAAACCGGTCGCCGGGCTTAATGCCAAGGCGCGCTGTCAGCTCCGATACAGCCACTGCCCCAAAACTGCCATCGGGGTTTTGCGCAATGGCCCGGTGCAGGTCTCCCGCAGGGGCCAGACGGACGTTGCCGAACAACGGATACGCCGCATCGACGGCTTTTAATTCAACGAGTTTGCGTTCTGGCAGTTTGCGTTCTGTATTCAGGGTCGCATCCCCTGTTGTGATGCGCTCAGCCATAACCCGCATGCGGGTGGCGGCGGAAATATTGGCCCGTGATGACAGCCATGTCTTTTGCTCTTTGCTGGCAACCCGGTGGATCAGGCGCAGGTCCAGATCACCCCCCAAAAGGATGCGGGCATCACGGGCAATGCCATCGCGCACAGCGGCAGTGAAAGACCCAATGGCGGCAATTGACCCAACCCCAAGGGCAAGGCACAGCGCCATGACCCTGAACCCCTGAAAGCCACCGCGAAGATCGCGAAAGGCAAAGGCTAAAATTGTGCGGATCAATGCCCTTTTCTGGATCACGTTTTTGGGCTTTCATCAGGCCGAATGCCGCCATCAACCATGTAAAGGGTGCGCCCGCATCGTTTGGCCAACGCCGGATCATGGGTAATCAGCAATAGGGTTGCCCCGGTTTCTTGTTGCATCTTGAACAGCAATTCAATGACAACCTTGCCGGTGTCACGATCAAGATTGCCCGTGGGTTCATCGGCAAGGATCAATTTCGGACGGTTGGCAAAGGCGCGCGCAATGGCAACCCGTTGCTGTTCGCCACCCGATAGTTGGGCCGGATAATGTTCAAGCCGTGCCTCCAGCCCGACGGCAACCAATGCGGCGCGGGCCCGTTCAAATGCATTGTCCACCCCCCCGAGTTCCAGGGGAACGGCGACATTTTCAAGGGCGGTCATGGCGGCCACCAGATGAAACGATTGAAACACAATGCCCACGTGATCGCGGCGGAACCCTGCCAGATCATCTTCGCCCATGGCGATAAGGTCTTGGTCATGAACCTCAACGCGCCCGGCATTGGGCTGCTCTAATCCGGCAATGACCATCAAGAGCGTTGATTTGCCGGACCCCGATGGCCCCAGAATGGCCACCGCCTCGCCATCCCCGACATCAAGGTTTGCGCCGCGTAAAATTTCGACGGGGCCAGCGCGTGATTGCAGTTCCAGGCGAACATCTTCAAGATGGATCATCGTGGGCAGTGCCTTGTTTCGTTGTTCACGCCAACCATAAGGGATAAGCCGTAAAATGACTCTGTCCAAAATCTCTGGCCTCAATAAACCCTACCATTGGCGGCAATGGAATGTGTTATGGGGATGTGTGGGAATGGGTCGTTTTGTCAATCGGTGTGTCATCCTGATCTGCCTGATCTGCCTGATTTTGCCGGGAAACGCTTTGGCGGAAACCCGAACAGGGACTTTGCGCCTTTTGGTTTTGGGTGACAGCTTGACGTCAGGCCATGGATTGCCCGCAGCGCAGTCTTTTCCTAATCAATTGGAGGCGGTGCTTCGCGCACGCGGACATAAGCTGCGGGTTATTAATGGGGGTGTTTCTGGGGACACCAGTGCCGGTGGCCTTGCGCGGCTTGATTGGACCATGATGGAAAATCCCCATGGGGTCATTGTGGAGCTCGGTGCCAATGATGGCTTTCGGGGTATGAAACCCCGGACCATCCGGAAAAATATTTCTGCTATTTTGGACAGGCTTCGATCCCGGAAAACACCAGCAATGGTGGTGGGCATGAAAGCGCCGCGTAATATGGGAAAATCATACGTGCAGGAATTTGATCGCTTGTATCCTTCATTGGCAAAAGAATACGGGGTGGTGTTTTATCCCTTTTTTCTGGAAGGCGTTGCCTTGGTGCCGGCACTGAACCAGAAAGATGGCATTCATCCAAACGCATCGGGCGTGGCGCACATTGTCCGGGGCATTTTACCTATGGTCGAAACATTGCTGAAGCAAATGAAGGCGGCATCAATCAGCCAGAATTAAGATCATACCGGGTATGAAGCTGGGCCAGCAAGCCATCAGACCCGGCCTCTACGATATCAAGCACGCGTTCAAATCCATTACCAATTCCGTTGTAGGGATCGGGGACTTCATCGATGCCAAGGCCCGGGGCAAATTCCAGAAACATTTCCAGCCGGTTGCGTTTGTCTCTGGGCGATATGCGCTCCAGAATGCCCAAGTTCGCTCGGTCCATGGCTAACACCAGATCAAATTCATAAAAATCATCGGGGTGGACCTGGCGTGCCCGCAAGGCGGAAAGGTCTATGCCGCGTTTAAGGGCGGCCGCAATGGATCGGGGGTCCGGGGGTGCACCGACGTGATAGCTGTGGGTGCCTGCGGAATCGACAATGACCCTGTCATCAAAACCCTCATCGCGAAGCTTGGCCTCAAAGATGCCTTGCGCGGTAGGGGAACGACAGATGTTCCCCATGCATACGAAAAGAATTTTAATCAGCGCTGGTTTGGTCATGGTTTCTTATGAAAACACGCAATCAAGCCCGGCGCATCCCCTAAGATCATTCAGGCAATTTTTTGATGGGTGTTTTGCAATGCTTCGACCGTCATTGTTTGGTGGCGTTGCCAATTCAAAAGCGGTGTTGGGAAATCATCACGGTGATGCGCCCCCCGGCTTTCTTCGCGCAGCGATGCCGCCAGCGTGATTAACCGCGCAATAAGCAAACGATTGCGGGTTTCCCCCCATGTCCGCACCAAGCCACCTGACGCAGATGTATGGGTGTTCAAATCAGTCAATTGGGTTTCCAATGCGATCAATTGATCGTGCGCCGTATCGAGCGCCGGGCCGGTTCGCAGGATGCCAACGTGTTCTGACATCAGCCTTCTGGTTGCATCTTCGATTGCTCGCAACTGAGCAACATCTGACTGTGTCGGCATATCCGGAATGGTTGGTAGGGGCATCTTTTGTGGCTCTTGGGCAGGTGCCGTTCGAATGTCTGTTGCCACGCG